>Ga0210049_1000382_pt1 | contig 36572 bp, 29 predicted proteins | sample CryGeyCG2014_300_2_FD_183964 | JGI IMG/M metagenome (GOLD analysis project Ga0210049, IMG submission 183964) | Groundwater microbial communities from aquifer - Crystal Geyser CG06_land_8/20/14_3.00 (SPAdes) (version 2) | ecosystem: Environmental > Aquatic > Deep subsurface > Groundwater | place... | reverse complement strand
TTCGAACCGTGGCAGCCGGTTGCCATCTGGCCTGCTATGTGCGGAGGCAGTATGGGCGGCCGCCGGCGGCCCTACTGTTTGCTCCCTTGATCTGCATGGCGCTTTGGCTGTCGGTGACCTTGCCGGGGGCCGGACTGTTCCCGCACCTGCCCCCGACCTCAACGCGCGGCGTTTTCGAACTCGGGATGCAGCTTCTCTCCGTAGTGACAACGGCTCTGTTCGTTGGATGCGTCAAGGATAGGTGGAAGCCTGATCCGGTGGAGGTGTGGAGAAGGCTGTGGCCATCGAAAACCGAGGTCGCGTCTCCAATCTTGGACACCGGGGCCGCGTCCTCAATCTTCAGTGTCGCCAACGGCAGTTGACGGTGACAAGTGAATGACTGAATCAGTGGCGAACCGAGTCATGGAAGTCTGCACCGCCACGGCGCAGTGCGGCACTGCCTACACCTTCGACGCGGCGGGCAACCGCTTGACCAAGATGAAGCACGCAGTGGACCCACGGCCTGGTCAACCCTGAACCTACCGAACAAGAACCGGCGGCGTCGGTGAAGAAGATGTTGGAACCGCCGCCCGCCCCGCGGGACCGGGTATGAGATGAGATCCAAAGCCCTGTGTCTGGTTGTCGGTGGCGCGACGTTGGCGCTGGTGTTGACGGTGCGGCTGCCTCAGCCGGCGGTGCCGCGGAGCGGCCAATCGGCGCTACCGGCCGACCCTGCAGCGGCCGGGCGGCTGCTGAAACAAGGCTACGCGCTGGCCGCGCGCAGGGACCGGACCGCCGCCCAGCGCGAGTTCGAGCGCGTCGCCCGGCTCCCGGAAGCAAAGCGAATCCGCGACGCGGCGGGACAGACGGTGGCGGAGCGGGCGAGGCGGCAGGCGGAGGTTTGCCAACGGCAGCGAACCGGCAACGGCGAACAGCGAACACCAAACACCGAACAGCGAACGTCGAAGACGCAACGCCCAACTCTCAACGCTCAACGCTCAACGTGCGGACCGGAGGCGTTGGCGTATGTGCTCGCGGCCAGGGGCGTGGAGACGCGCGTCGAGGAGCTGCTGAAGTTGGCCGGCACCGACGAGACCGGGACGACGATGGCGGGACTTGAGAGGGCGGCGGAGGCGAAGGGACTGACGGCTACGGGGTACCAGGTGACGTTTGAGGGGCTGCGGCGGTTGGAGCTGCCGGTGGTGGCGTTTGTGAACCGGCCGATTGCAGATGGCCCGCTGACGCAGGCGCCCCGATTTCAGATTGCAGATTCAGCTGGGAATCATTACGTGGTCATCACGCGGGTGAGCGGGAGGTATGTGTGGGTTGTGGATCCGGCGAGCGATGAAGGGGTGAGGGGGCGAAGGGGTGAGGGGGGTGACCAACCCCCAATGTTCAGCTCTCAACGCTCAGCGGCGAACTCTGCTGAGTTTGGCAACGAACGGCGGCGAGGCCGGCGGGTGGCAGCGGGGGAGTTCGGGAAGGTGTGGGCGGGGCAGGTGCTGGAGATGAGGCGGGCACCGTGAACCGTGCACCGTTGAGCGCCCGGAGTCGGCGCACGCAGGTGGCGTGCGATAGCTTCGGGGAGTTGACGATGATTGCTGTCCTTTGGGTCACTTTTGTCCTTGTCGGCGGACGGGGTTCTTTTGGCGCCGCTGAGCCGCTGGCAGACCGGATCATTGCGCTGCGCGAGGGCAAACTGCTGGCGCTGGACCCGAGCGCCGGCGCGGCGCCGCCGCAGGTGATCGAGGAGAACGTCGGTTATGCGTCGCTGTCGCCAAACGGGCGGTTCGTGGTGTTCTTCCGCACAGTCGGCAGGCCGGCGACTGGTGCCACCACGGGCCGCAAGTCAGAGACTTACGCCACAAAGGACGGCAAGGAAGAAGGGGTCGTCCGCGACTGTGCGGACGCGGCCGGGCGGGAGCAAGTGCTGCTGGCGATGCCGGCGGACGCGGCGCGGCAGGCGATTCGGGAGCGCTACGTCGCCTGGGCGCGGAACAGCGGTCGGCTGGCCTTCGTCGGGCTGAACGACCGGCTCGATGCCAGCGTCTTCGTCGCCGCGCGGAAGACGCCGGCCGCGGCCGCGTCTGAGCCGTGGGCGATCGTGGCCTTGGCGGCCACGGCTACGGCGCGAGATCAAGGACTCCGCGTCCGCAGCTTCAGCCCCGGCGCGCCCGACGGGGCGCGAAGCGACGCGCTGGTGTGCGAGAACCGGTTCTCCACCTACGTCGTGTCGCTGGCGGGCCGCGAGCCGGTTCCGCTTCCGGGCGTGTTCCACTCCTGGTCGCCTACGGGCGACGCCCTCGCCTGCAACGGGGACTACGCGTACCCGTCGCACCATGGCGAGCTGGCGCCGTACTTGCTGGACACCACGATGGTCGGCGTGCCGGTGGTCCGGCTGGTGAGTCCGCAAGGGCGGGTGCGGCTCGAGCAGCGCAACGCCGTCTTCCTACGCTGGTCGCCCGATGGCGCGCAGATGATCCTCCGCTCCACCCAACCCCGACGCGACGCCGGCCAGGTGCTGGCGCGGGCGGACAACCCGCTCACCAGCGGAGAACGCCCGCGAGACGGGCGCGCTTCCGCGCCCCGTCAGGTATTGGCGCCGTTCAGCCCTTCCCGGCCGCCCGAGCTCCTCTGGGCGCCAGACGGTGCGCGGTGCGCAATCAGCAAGGGAGAGGGGATCCACGTCTACCCGCTCGACAGGCTGGCGCCGGAGACGGAGCTGGCGGACACGGAACCCCGCGAGGCGGATGGCGGGCCAGAGCCGCCACATCGTCCCACGCAGCAGGCGCGCCGGTTGATCGGGTGGACGGCGCCTGCCGAGCCGAGAGCGTGAGTGCAGGGCACGGGGTCGACAGCACTTGCAGCAGTACCCGGGGCTGGGCTATGCTGCTTCTACCGAAATCGGGCGGTTCCGGCGACTCGTCCCCCCGTCGGGGTTGTCGTCTGCGGATTCCCGGGCAGACGGAGGAGGACCTGCATGGTGCCTACCAGCGTAGGTGTTACCCCGCTCTCTATGCCAGAGGATGCTCTCAATGAGTTGGACCGTGGCTTCGGCGAGACCGAGGCGCGGGGGGAGCGCAAGGTGCTCTCGGTCAGCGCGCTTACCAAGCGGGTCGCGCAGCGGCTGGCAGAGGACTGGGTGCTCCAAGATGTCGCCGTCCGCGGCGAGCTGTCCAACTTCGTGCATCACTCGTCCGGGCACATGTACTTCTCGTTGAAGGACGCCGGCAGCCAGTTGCGGTGCGTGATGTTCCGCCGCGAGAACGCCGCGTTGCGGTTTCAGCCGGTCAACGGGATGGAGGTCGTCGCCTACGGGTACGTCGGCGTGTATGCGACCCGCGGCGAGTACCAGCTCTACGTGCGCAGCCTCGAACCGGGCGGTGTGGGTGCGCTGTACCAGGCGTTCGAGACGCTGAAGCGGCGGCTGGAGGCGGAGGGCCTGTTCGCGCCGGAGCGCAAGCGCCCGCTGCCGCGCTCCCCGCAGCGCGTCGCCGTGGCCACCTCGCGCACCGGCGCAGCGCTCCGCGACCTGATCAACATCGCCCGGCGGCGGTCGCCGGGCACGCAGTTGGTGCTGATCCCGACGATCGTCCAAGGGGCGGACGCGCCGGCGAGCCTCGTCTCTGCCATCCGTCTGGCGAACAGTGTCGGCGGCTTTGACGCGCTCATCGTCGGTCGCGGGGGCGGCTCTCTGGAGGACCTGTGGGGGTTCAACGACGAGACCGTGGCACGGGCGGCATTCGCTTCGGCGATTCCGCTTGTCAGCGCCGTCGGCCACGAGACAGACTTCACGATTCTGGATTTCGTCGCCGACGTGCGGGCGCCCACGCCCTCGGCTGCCGCCGAGCTGGTCTTCCCGGACCGCCAGGAGAGCCACCGGCGCTGGCAGACGTTGCGGGATCGCCTCACCCGCGCAGCCGCGGCTCAAGTCGACCGACGGCGCACCGCGCTGGAATCGCTCCGACTGCGGACGCCGTTCACGCACCCGTACCGGCTGCTGGATACGCGGCGGCAGACCGCTGACGACCTGCGCGCCCGCGCGGCCTTGGCGGCGACGAATACGTTACAATCTCAGCAGCAGCGCGCGAAGTCCTTGGAGGCGCGTTTGCGCGCCTTGAGCCCGTACAGCATCCTTGAGCGCGGCTACAGCGTCTTCCGCGACCCGACTACCTGCGCCGTGATTTCGACGGTGAGCCAGGCCCGTCCCGGAGCTGCCGGCGAGGTTGTCGTCTTTGACGGAACCATCCAATGTCAGGTAACCGGAACAACGCCACAACCCAGACCGACGGCGACGCCCAGCCCCGCTTCGACGAAGCGTTGACCCAGTTGGAGACCCTCGTTCGGAAGCTGGAAAGCGGCGACCTCAAACTGGAGGAGGCGATTGCGACGTTCGAGGAGGGCATGCGTCTCTCGAAGGTCTGCGAGCGGCAACTGAACGCCGCCGAGACGCGCCTCCGCGAACTGATCGTTGGGGACGACGGCGAGCCGGAAGAGCAACCTGCCTCGCTCCCTGAGAATGCGGATGCCCCCCGATGACGCTCGACGCGCGAATGAAGGAGCGCTGTGCTCAGGTGGAGCGCGCGCTGGACCGCTGGCTGCCCCCGGCCACCGCTCAGCCCCGGCAGCTCCACGAGTCCATGCGGTACAGCGTCTTCGCAGGCGGCAAGCGGCTGCGGCCCGCCCTGCTGCTGGAAGCGTGCGCGGCCGTCGGCGGCGAAGACGACCACGCACTTCCAGCCGCGTGTGCCCTCGAGCTGATCCACACGTACTCCCTGGTTCACGACGACCTGCCGTGCATGGACGACGACGACCTCCGGCGCGGCAAGCCGACTAACCACAAGGTCTTTGGCGAAGCCCTGGCGTTGCTGTGCGGCGATGCGCTGCTGACCCACGCCTTCCTGCTCCTGGCTCGCGAGCAGGTCGCCGCCGGCGTCCCAACTGTCGTCGCGGCTGAGGTCGCGGCAGTCCTCGCAGAGGCCGCCGGCAGCGGCGGCATGGTCGGCGGTCAGGCCGTTGACATGGACAGCGAACGGAAGAGCGTCGGCGCCGAGACGGTGGAGTACATCCACCGCCACAAGACCGCGGCGCTTCTCCGGGCCGCGGTGGAGAGCGGAGCGCTCATTGGCGGGGCGGCTCCGGCCGCTCGGGCCGGTCTGGCCACCTACGGCGCCGAACTCGGGCTGGCGTTCCAGATCACTGACGACCTCCTCGACCTCGAGAGCAGCGAGGAAGCGCTTGGCAAGCGCCCTCGACAGGACGAGCAGCTCGACAAAGCCACCTACCCAAAGGTGTACGGGGTAGAGCGCTCCCGCCAGTTGGCGCGCCAATGCGTTTCACGCGCGAAGGCGGCGCTCGAGTGCCTGGGCGAAAACGGCGCACTGTTGGGGCAGTTGGCGGACCACGTGGTAGAACGGACCGGGTAGCGCTCGTGTTGCGTCCCGTAAGTTCCTTCGCGAGCAGTCCCTCCGCCACGGGACACCTCAGGTGCGCGAAGGAACTTACGGGACGCAACACGAGGCGCCTGCGGACGAACGGCGTCCGTTCGCAGTCAGGATGCCTGCGGTACAAACCGGAGAGCAGTGAATGTCACGACTGATCGACCAGATCAACGGCCCACAGGACCTGAAAGGGCTGGCGCTGGAGCAACTGACGCAGTTGGCGCAGGAGCTCCGCGAGATCATCATTGAGACCACGTCCCTCAACGGTGGGCACGTCGCTCCCAGTCTGGGCGTGGTGGAGCTGGTGATCGGTCTCCACTACTGTTTCGACAGCCCGAAGGACAAGCTCATCTTCGACGTCGGGCACCAGACTTACGCCCACAAGCTGTTGACGGGGAGGCGGGACCGCTTCCACACGCTCCGGCAGTACGGCGGGATTTGCGGGTTCCCGCGCCTGTGCGAGAGCGAGCACGACGCCTTCGGGACCGGGCACGGAAGCACCTCGATCGCTGCGGCGCTCGGCTATGCCCGGGCGCGGGACGTGCGCGGCACCGACGAGAAGGTCGTCGCGCTCATCGGCGACGGCGCCATGCTGGGGGGGATGGTCTGGGAAGCCCTCAACAGCGCCAGCCACGCCAAGACCGACCTGATCGTCGTCATCAACGACAACGAGATGTCCATCGCGCGGAACATCGGCGCCTTACCCAACTACCTGGCACGCCTGCGCTCCGACCCGCACTACCTACGGACGAAGCAAGCCTTCGAGAGTCTGGTGTCCCGACTACCCCGGGGCGACCAGATGATCGGCGGGATCGAGCGCATGAAGGACGGCTTCAAGCACCTCCTCGTGCCGGGCATGGTGTTCGAGGAGTTGGGGTTCACCTACCTCGGTCCGATTGACGGGCACAACCTGCCCACCGTCATCGCAGCCTTCCAGGACGCCCAGGCGATTGGCGGCCCGGTGGTGGTCCACACCTGCACGGTGAAGGGCAAGGGGTACCCCCGCGCCGAGGAGGACGCCCGCCGGTTCCACGGGTGCGGCCCGTACGAGATTGAGACCGGCGACAGCGCCAGCTCCAGCGACCGCCCCTCATTCAGCCAAGTGTTCGGCGACACGATGATCCAGATCGCTGAGGCGGATCCGCGGGTGGTGGCGGTGACGGCGGCCATGCCGGACGGCACGGGGTTGCGCGAGTTCGCCGACCGCTTCCCGGACCGCCTGTTCGACGTGGGCATGGCCGAACAGACCGCGGTGACGTTTGCCGCCGGGCTGGTGCTGGGCGGCCTACGTCCGGTGGTGGCGATCTACTCGACGTTCCTGCAGCGGGCCTACGACCAACTGCTCCACGACGTCTGTCTCCAGAACTTGCCGGTGGTCTTCGCGCTGGACCGCGCCGGGTTGGTGGGCAACGACGGCCCCACCCACCACGGTGTCTTCGACCTGTCCTATCTGTGCCAGCTTCCGAACATGGTCGTCATGGCGCCCAAAGATGAGAACGAACTGCGCCAGATGATCTACACGGCGGTGTACCACGAAGGCGGGCCAGTCGCTGTGCGTTACCCCCGCGGCTCGGCACTCGGCGTGCCGACGGACGGCGCGCTGCAGCCTCTTCCTCTGGGCAAGGGCGAGCTGCTCCGCGAGGGCACGGACGTTGGGTTGCTGGCACTTGGCTCCACGGTCGCCACGGCCGTGGACGCAGCGGCGCGGTTGGAGGGAGAAGGATTGTCCGTCGCCGTCGCGAATCTCAGGTTCGCCAAGCCGCTGGACGAAGACCTGATCGTGGAACTGGCGGAGACTACCGACCACCTGTTCACGCTCGAAGAGAACGTGCTGAGCGGCGGATTCGGCAGTCAGGTGGCGCAACTGTTGCGCGGGAAGGATTGTCGGGGTACGCTTTTAACGACCCTGGGCATCCCGGATCGGTTCGTGCCCCACGGCACCCAGGCCGAATTGCGACGCGATCTCGGGCTGGACGCCGAAGGAATCGCGGCTGCTGCGTTGAGCGCGTGTGGACGAACGGCGTCCGTTCGCGGAGGAACGGAGCCCGGAGGTTACGGCGAGCGCGCGGCCTCGGCGGACGCCCGCTCAGTCTGAAAGGTGTGGTAAGCAATGCGCAGATTTACTGCGTGGCAGGTACTCTTGTTGGGATTCGCGCTCCTCGGAGCCCCCGGCGGCCGGGGGGCATTCGCCGAGGAAGAAGAGAAGGCGCCGAACCCGGACGAGTACTTCAACCAGGGAGTCGAGCACTTCAAGCGGGATGAACTCAACCAGGCCGAGGAGGCGTTCCGCAAAGCCGCCGAGATGCGCGCCACCGACCATGAGGCGCTCTGTTGGTTGGGCTACGTGCTGATGAAGCGGGAGCGCGTCGAGGAGGCGATCAAGGCGTTCCAGGACTGCTGTCGCGCCAAGCCCTCCTACGCACTGGGCCACAACAACCTGGGCACCGCGTACTTCCACCAGCAGGGCTTCGAGGAGGCCATCCGGGAGTACACGCGCGCGCTCGAACTTCAGCCGGACTACCGGGAGGCGCGCCACAACCTGCTGAACGCCTACGTGGCCGCGGGCAAGCACAAGGAAGCCGTGGAGATGTACCGGGACCTGCTGGCCAAGGACCCGCAGAACCCGGCCTTGCTCAACGGGCTGGGCGAGGTGTACCAGGCGATCAACCGCGGCAACGAGGCTATTCAGTCGTTCGAGAAGGCCGCGCAACTGGACGCCAAGAACGCCACCTACGCGAGCAATCTCGGCAGCGCGCTCTTAGCGGCCGGCCGAATCGCCGACGCGATCACCGCGCTGGAGAGCGCGCTGCAACTCGACGCCACGCTCACCAATGCGAAGCTCAACCTGGGCATTGCCTACGCGAAGAAGCTGCGCTGGCCGGACGCCGAGAAGGTGCTCCGGCAGGTGGTCAAGGAGAAGCCCGACGATTTCCTGGCGCACTTCCGGTTGGCCTACGCGCTCGATCAGCAGGGCAACTTCGACGAAGCGATCTCGGAATACGAGACCGCCGCGAAGCTCAACGAGAAAGACCCCAGCCCACTGAGCAACATCGGCCGGATCCACTTCAAGCGGGACAACCTCGAGGCAGCGGTCAAGTACTTCGAGCAGGCGCTGGAGTTGGATGCCGACTTCCTGCCGGCGCACAACAACCTGGCTTTAGCCTTGGCCCGCCTCAACCGGACGGAAGACGCCCTGAAGGAGTGGGGCGAGGTGAAACGGCTCGACCCCAAGAACGTGGCCGCACTAATGGCCGTGGCGGACGCGGCGCTGGACGCCAAGAAGTATGAGGAAGCGAAGCAGGGCTACCTTGCAGTGCTCCGGTTGGAGCGACTCAATGTTGCAGCCATGATCAACCTCGGCGTCGCCTACGACGGGATCGGCGGCGAAGACAACCTCGAAGAGGCGAGGGCGGCCTACGAGCGCGCGCTCCAGCTCGACACCTCGAAGCTGACGAAGGAGTTCCAGGCGATTCTGGTCAACAACCTGGGCGTTGTCTATCAGAAGCAAGGGAAGCTCAAGGAAGCCGTTCAGCAGTACACCCGCGCGCTGGAGCTGAACCCGAACTACCAGGACGCGAAGGACAACCTGGCGCGGGCCAAAGAGCGGCTGTAGCGGCGTCGGACAGCCACAGGAGTCCTCCCTCTCTCCTCCGGGAATGCCTCATGGACGCCCGAACTCGTTCGGGACCTGCCGACGCCCGCTCCCCGAACGAGTTCGGGCGTCCTGCGTCCGTCTCTTTCCGTTGGCCGGTCCACGCAAAGCGGTAACGCGATTGGTTCCTATGCAGACCGCCGGCATCATCACTGCCCTCCACAAGCCCAACGCCGCCGACGCCACCCGCAGGCTCCGGGAGGCGCTGGAACGGCATGGTGTGCGCTGCCGGTTGCCCCCCGCCTGCGCGGAGGCGATCGGCGCGCCCGAGCTGGCGGGGTCGTTCGACGAGATCGCTGACCAGGAACTTGTCTTCATTCTCGGCGGTGATGGCAGCGTGCTGTTGACGGCCCGTCACGCCGCGCCCAAGGGCACTCCCATGCTCCCCTTGGAGGTGGGCGGTTTCGGCTTCCTCTACGAGACGCCGGCGACGGGCATCGAGGAGCAGCTTGGCCGAGTGGTTGCCGGAGACTATGAGATCGAGGAGCGTCTTCTCCTGGAAGCCGCCGTGCTTCGCCGCGGCGCTCGGATCAAAGAGGCGATAGGGCTCAACGATGCAGTCATCGCGAAGGGCGCCCTGTCGCGGGTGGTTCGTCTCAAGGTCAACGTGGGCGACGAGGAAGTCAGCCACTACCCGGCGGATGGCCTGATCGTCTCCACGCCGACGGGTGCCACGGCCTATTCCCTCTCCGCCGGCGGGCCGCTGGTGCACCCGGGAGTCAACGTGTTCCTCCTGACGCCCATCTGCGCGCACACGCTCTTTGCTCGCCCACTGATCATTGGCAGCCACGAAGACATCCGCATCGACATCGGGCTTGACTCCTCCCGCGACGAAGAGGTCATGCTCACCGTCGACGGGCAGATCGGGTTCGCCCTGGAAGACGGGGACGTGGTCTGTGTCAAAGCCGCCCCGTACCGGGCCAAGCTGGTGAAGCTCGGGCCCGCGGGCTTCTACTCCCGCCTGAAGACCAAGTTCCAGTGGGGCGGCGGGCTCTGACCGGACGGGACCTCGATGCTGAGCAACATCACCATCCGCGACCTGGCCATCATCGACGAGATCTCGGTTGACTTCCAGCCCGGCTTCAACGTCCTCAGCGGCGAGACAGGCGCTGGCAAATCCATCATCATCAACGCCCTCGGGCTGGTCTTGGGCGACCGCGCCAGCGCCGACTTGGTGCGGAGCGGCGCTGACGAAGCCCGAGTGGAGGCGCTATTCGTGACGCCGCCCGACGGCGAAGTGCACGAAGTTCTGGAGCGTCTCGGGTTGCCGCGCGAGGCCGAGCTGCTGTTGTCCCGTCAAGTCCACGTCTCCGGGCGCTCGCAGTGCCGGCTCAACGGCTCGCCGCTGACGCTGTCCATGCTGCGGGAGGTTGGCGCCGCCTTGGTCGACCTCCACGGCCAGCACGAGCACCAATCGCTGCTGCGGACGGAGACGCATCTCTCGCATCTGGATGCGGCCGGCGGCGAGGGGCACCTGAAGGAAGTCGAGCGGTTCGCCGACCTGTACGAAGCGCTTCGCGAGGTCCGCGAGCAACGGCGCGCGCTGCAGCAGGACGATCGGGCGCGCGTCCAACGGGTGGACCTGCTGGAGTTCCAGGTGCGGGAGATCGAGGCGGCGAACCTCGTCCCGGGCGAAGAGCAGTCGCTACTCGACGAACGCCGCCGGTTGGGCGGCATCGAGAAGCTGGGGGAGGCGGCTGCTCTCGCGCTGTCGTGCCTGGATGCGGGCGACGACGGGGTTGGCGCCGTCGAGGCGCTGGCGCGCGCCTGGAAGGCGCTCGAGTTTGTCGGCAGCGTGGACGCGGCACTGGAGCCGCTGGTCGCGGGCCTGGAGGCCTGCTCTGTGCAGGCACAGGAGTGTTTGACAACACTGCGGGGCTACGTGGACGAACTGGAGGCAGACCCCGCTCGACTCGACGCTGTGGAGGCACGTCTCCACCAGCTTTCCCAGTTGAAGCGCAAGTACGGCGAGACTGTCGAGACGGTGATCGCGCATGGCGCGCAGGCGCAGCAGGAACTGGACGCGCTGACGAATAGCGAGGCGCGACTGCAGGAACTCGAGCAGGAGCTGGGCAGAGCCGAAGCGCGAGTCGCCGACGCGGGTCTGGCATTGTCGCGGAAACGACGCAAACTGGCGCGGTCCTTTGAGGAAGCAGTCAGCGCGCAGTTCCGGGAGCTGGCGATGGAACGTGCCCGCTTCCTGGTCGATCTTCGGCACGAACCTGACGACGACGGCGTGCCGGTGGAGGGAACGCGGCTGAATTGCAGCCGGAACGGCCTCGACCGGGTCCAGTTTCTGCTGGCGCCGAATCCCGGCGAGCCGCCCAAGCCGCTGGCAAAGATCGCTTCGGGCGGAGAGATGTCTCGCGTGATGCTCGCACTCAAGTCCGCCTCAACCCAGCCGGGCAACATTTCCACGTGGGTGTTCGATGAGGTGGATGCCGGTATCGGCGGCGCGACCGCAGAGGTGGTCGGCCGCAAGCTGACGGCGCTCTCGGAGAGATGCCAGTCTCTATGCGTGACCCACCTCGCGCAGATCGCCTCGCAGGCGCTGCATCACCAGGTGGTCCACAAGGTCGCCGGGAAGAAGTCGACCAAGGTGGAGGTCGTGTCGCTGACGGCGGAGGCACGCGTCGAGGAGATCGCGCGCATGCTCAGCGGCGAGCTAACGGAGACCAGCCGCCAGCACGCCGCAGAGATGCTGGCGCGGCGGGGAGGGCGCGCGTGAGGGCCGCCAACGGGAGACGCGCCGGCGTTCTGCGCAAAGGGCCGCGCACCAAGGACTTAGTGAAGCGCCTGCGCCCCGGCGAGATCGCGCTCATTCGACATGAAGACCTCGATTCGGTCGCTGCGGAAGGACTGGTCCGGGCGCAACCCTCCGCAGTGCTGAATGCCTCTCCCTCGATGACCGGGCGGTACCCCAACGGCGGTCCGCGGGTGTTGGTTGAGGCGGGCATTCCTCTGCTCGACCTGGCTGACGGGGCCCAGTTCGAGGAGCCGGTCGAGGGGCGAGAGGCGACGGTCGATCTCGACGCAGGCTCTGTCACGTTCCCCAAGGGAGAAGGGCCGGCCTGGTTGGCGCACGTCTTCACCGCTCCGGAGATCGAGCAGCGGACCCAGGAGGCCCGGCAGAACCTCCGGTACCGGCTCCGCGAATTCGTGCAGAACACGCTGGACTACGTCTCCCGGGAAGATCACGTGCTGGTCGACCCGATGCCCGTGCCGGAGCTGCGCACGCAGATCGCCGGGCGGCACGCGCTGGTCGTGGTCCGCGGCGAAGGATACCGCAAGGACCTCGAAACCATCCGCGGCTATGTCCGCGAGGTGCGCCCCGCGCTCATCGCAGTGGACGGCGGCGCCGAGGCCCTGCGAGAGTTGGGGTTCCGGCCCGACCTGATCGTCGGCGACATGGACAGCGTCTCGGACGAGACCCTGAAGTGCGGGGCCGAAATCCTCGTCCACGGATACCCGGGCCGCGAAGCGCCCGGGCTGCCCCGGGTGCAGAACCTGGGAGTCGAAGCCCAGGTCCTCGAGGCAACCGGCACCAGCGAGGATGTGGCGATGCTGCTCGCCTACGAGAAGGGCGCCTCGCTCATCGTTGCCGTCGGCACGCACTCGACCATGGAGGACTTCCTGGACAAGGGGCGTGCCGGCATGGCCAGCACCTTCCTCGCCCGGCTTAAGGTCGGCAAGCTGCTTGTGGACGCCAAAGGGGTCCGGCACCTGTACGGGCGGAGCGTCAGCGTCTCGCAGATTGCGCTGCTGCTGGTGGTCGGGCTGCTTGCGGCCTCGGTCGTCGTCCTGGTCTCTCCCTCCCTCCAGCAATTCCTGGACGTGGCGCGATTCCGGCTAATCGTCTTCTTGCGGTCGCTGTTGGGTTTGGGGCTGTAGCCGCCCAATCGCAGGAACAGCGGCCTTCCCGGTGTATACTACAGAAGTATCCTCATGCTCGACACTCGCCACCTCATTATCACCTCTGTCAGCATCTTTCTCGCGCTCATGGTCGGGGTGCTCGTCGGCGTCGGGATCACCCAGCAGCCCCAGTTGGAGAAGCTGAGCGCGCGCTTCCAGCAGGACGTGCAGAAGATCCAGCAGGATGTCCGCAAGGCGCGGGAAGATATCGCCGACGCGCACGCCAACCAGCAGAAGACTGAAGCGGTGCTGGAGAACGAGCGCCGATTCCTCAAACTGCTGCTACCGGTGATCGTGGACAGCCGGCTGGCCAACCGTCGAGTGGCGCTCCTCCAGACCTCCGGGCTGAAAGACTTTTCCTTCAAAGACCCGCTGACTCGGGCGATCCAGCAGGCGGGCGGCACCGTCACCGTAACCGTCGTGATTCGCCCCGAGATCATGCAGCTCAAGGACGACGCGCTGAACAAAGTGCTGACCGCCCTGGAGGTGGGGCCCATCGCCCCCGAGCAGGCGGTGCCCAAGCTCTGCCGCCAACTCACCAAGTCGGTTCTGGAGAAGGACCCGGCGAACCGGCTGCGGGTGTTGGTCGACTCCGGCTGTGTCGAGGTAACGGGCGCCGGCGACAGCCCCGTCGACAGCCTCGTGCTCATCGGCGGTTCCGAGAAAGGGGGCGCCGACAACACCGCCAGCATCGACCTGCCCATCCTCGCCGTCTGCCGGGAGCTGGGCAAACGGTGTGTTGCCGCCGAGCCGGAGAAGGTGGCCGTGTCCTTCATGGGCCCCTACCAGACCGAGAAGGTGACAACGGTGGACAATGTGGACACCCTCATGGGCCAAATCTGCGTCGTCTACGCACTGGCGGGCGCCACCGGCAACTTCGGCGTGAAGGACACCGCCGATGCGCTGTTGCCGCCGGATGCGGCGTCGGCCGCCGGCGTGGCTCCTCCCCAGTAGGTGGGGCCCGCGACCACTCCGATGCTCTCCCTCGCCCAACCTCTGCCCGTCCTACTCCTGCTCTTGGTTGCCGGCGCCGGAGTGGCCGCCGCGTACGGACTCTGCGTTGGCCTGAACTGGCGCACGCCGAACTGGCAGGGGCGGGCGATTCCGTCAAGTGTGGGGCTGGGATTTCTGTCCGTTGTTTGGGCGGGCGTCCTCCTTGGGACGCGAGACGCGGCCGCACCCCGTTGGCTGTTGCCGGCCGGGGTGACATGCTTCGCGGCACTTGGGCTCCTGGACGACAGGCTTGGTTCGCGGGAGTTCAGCGGTCTGCGGGGCCATGTGCGAGCACTCCTCCGCGGGAAGCTCACCACCGGCGCCCTCAAGCTGCTCTGTGGGACCGGCGTCGCCCTTGCAGCGGGGCTTCTCCTGTACCGGCAGGAACCCCTTCGCGGAGTCGTCGCGGGTGCCGTCATCGCCCTGAGCGCCAACTTGGTCAACTTGCTGGACTGCCGCCCCAGCCGGGCATTGAAGGGGTTCTGGCTGTTGGCAGCGTTGACGCTCGCCGCTGGCAACCACGAACTCAGGCCCTGGCTGATGGCGTTGGTCGTCGCCACGGTCGTCTACGCCCCGCTCGACTTCCGCTGCTGCGCCATGATGGGCGACGCAGGCTCCAACCAACTGGGTGCCGTCTTGGGCTCCTGCTGGGCCCTCGGCGCGATGTTCCCAGTGCAGCTCGCGCTCCTGGCGCTGCTCCTCGGCTTCCACGTCTTCACGGAGCGCTACTCGGTCACGGCCATCGCCGACGCACACCCCGCGCTGCGCTGGTTGGATCGACTGGGCGTCGCCACGCGTGCGGAACCGTGATCGCCGGCGGCTCCCCCCGGGGCACCGTGGTATACTTGCCCTCCGCCGGACCGCACCGCGGGCTCTGCCGGGACGCTTCCGGGACTCCGCTTACGCCCTCAATCTCAACCGGCTTTGGCGTCGCGTGCGGCGGTATCTGCAGTGATGGGGAGCACGGACTTCGCGAAGGCCGTGGTCTTTGTGCGGCCGAACACCTTCAGGGAGCCTTCCACTCTTGCCAGCCGACTGGATCACCATCAGAGGGGCGCGCCAGCACAACCTGAAGAACCTCGACCTCGACCTGCCCCGTGGCAAGCTGATCGTGGTGACGGGCATCAGCGGGTCGGGGAAGTCGTCGTTGGCGTTCGACACGATCTATGCCGAAGGGCAGCGGCGCTATGTGGAGTCGCTGTCGGCATATGCGCGGCAGTTCCTGGGCCAGCTAGACAAGCCGGACGTGGACCTGATCGAGGGGCTGTCGCCGGCTGTGGCCATCGACCAGAAGTCCGGCTCGCACAACCCGCGCAGCACCGTCGGCACCGTCACTGAGGTCTACGACTACCTGCGCCTGCTGTTCGCCCGCATTGGCCGCCCCCACTGCCCGCACTGCGGCAAGGAGATCCGCCAACAGACGCCGCAGCAGATTGTCGACGAGACGCTGACGCTGCCGGAGAAGACGCGGATCTACCTGCTGGCGCCGGTGGTCCGCGGGGAGCAGGGCGACCCGCAGGAGGTGCTGGAGCGGGTCCGCAAAGAAGGGTTTGTCCGCGTGCGGGTCGATGGCGAGGTCTTCGAGTTGGACGCCCTGCCGCCACTGGACGGCCGGAAGCGGCACGACCTCGACGTGTTGGTGGACCGGTTGGTGATCCAACCGGGGATCGAGGCCCGGCTGGCGGACTCGGTTGAGACGACGCTGGCGCTGGGGGAAGGCACGCTGATCGTTCACCAACTGGACGCTGGCGACACGGTCTACAGCGAGCACTTCGCTTGCGCCGACTGCGGGATCGGATTCGAGGAAGTGTCGCCCCGGCTGTTCTCCTTCAACAGCCCCTACGGCGCCTGCGAAACGTGCGGCGGCTTGGGGGGGCAGCACGAATTCGACCCGGACCTGGTGATCCCCGACCGGAGCCAATCGGTGGAGCAGGGGGCGGTCGTCCCGTGGCGCCGGTCTGTCAGTCAGTACAAGAATCGGGTGCTCCACGCCGCCTGCCGGGAGCTGGGCTTCGACCTGACCACGCCCGTGCAGGAGCTCAGCGAGACGCAACTGCACAGGCTGCTCTACGGCGTCGAGGGCCCGCTCCGCGTCGAGTATGACGACTACACCGGCGAGCGGCGCTGGTTCGAGGTGAAGTTCGACGGGGTGATCCCGCAACTGCAGGCGGAGTACGACTCCTACGACGACGCTGCCCGCGAAGACCTCCACCGCTACATGGCGCAGCGCCCCTGCCCCGATTGCGGCGGCGCGCGATTGCGGCCTCACGCGCTGGCGATCCGGATCGACGGGCGGAACATCGCCGAGGCTTCAGCGCTCTCCGTCCGCGACGCCCTCGATTACTTTCAGGAACTCCAACTGACCGGCCGCGAGGCGCTCATTGCCGACCGCGTGCTCAAAGAGGTTCGCGCCCGACTGCGGTTTCTGCTGAACGTCGGGTTGGACTACCTGACGCTGGACCGCGCTGCCGCCACCTTGGCCGGTGGCGAGGCGCAGCGCATCCGGCTGGCGACGCAGATCGGCTCAGGGCTTGCCGGGGTGCTGTACGTGTTGGACGAACCCAGCGTCGGCCTGCACGCGCGAGACAACCAGCGGTTGCTGGAAGCGATCCTCGGGCTGCGCGATCTGGGGAACACGGTGCTGGTGGTCGAGCACGACGAAACGACCATGCGTGCCGCGGATCACCTGGTGGACATCGGCCCCGGCGCCGGCGAGAACGGCGGGCGGGTGGTGGTGTCCGGCTCGCTTGACGACGTGCTCGCGTGCGAGGAATCGCTGACCGGGCAGTACCTGAGCGGCGCCAAGTTCATCCCGGTGCCGGAGCCCCGTCGGGAACCGGACAAGGGTCACCTGCGGCTCCTCGGCGCCCGACACCACAACCTGAAGAACGTCGACGTGAAGATCCCGCTGGGTGTGTTCGTCTGCGTCACCGGTGTCTCCGGTTCCGGCAAGAGCTCGCTCATCAGCGAGACGCTGTACCCGCGATTGGCCAACCGACTCCAGGGCGCCAGCGCCTCTTGGGGGCAGCACGCCGACTTGCGCGGCGTGCACAATCTCGACAAGGTGATCGAGGTCAGCCAGTCTCCTATCGGCCGGACGCCGCGCTCCAACCCCGTCACCTACACCGGCATGTTCACTCCCATTCGCGAGCTGTTTGCCGCCACGCGCGAAGCTCGGGCCCGCGGCTACAAACCCGGGCGGTTCTCCTTCAACGTCAAGGGCGGCCGCTGCGAAGCTTGCCGCGGCGAGGGCATCATTCGCATCGAGATGCACTTCCTGCCAGACGTGTACGTGCCCTGCGAGTCGTGCAAAGGCACCCGCTACAACCGCGAGACGCTCCAGGTTCGCTACAAGGGCGCCACCGTTGCCGAAGTGCTGGACATGACCGTCAGCGCGGCCCTGGGCTTCTTCGACGCCATCCCCCAGATCCAGCGGCACCTGGCCCCCTTGCAGGACGTCGGCTTGGGCTATGTCAAGCTCGGCCAGTCCGCCACCACCCTCTCCGGCGGCGAAGCGCAACGCGTCAAGCTCGCCGCCGAGCTGGCTCGCCGCAGCACGGGCCACACGTTCTACGTCCTCGACGAACCCACCACCGGCCTGCACTGGGAAGACGTGCGCCGCTTGCTGGGCGTGCTGCACCGGTTAGTCGATCAGGGCAACACGGTACTGGTCATCGAGCACAACCTCGAGGTAATCAAGACCGCCGACTGGGTCATAGACCTTGGCCCCGAAGGCGGCGATCGCGGCGGCGAAGTCGTCGCGGAGGGACCGCCGGAGGTCATCGTCAATAACGAGCGGTCATACACGGGGGCAGCGCTGCGACCGGTGCTTGCCCTCGCCAAGGGCTGACGGGGTCTGTCGCGGGCGCGACGGGCGCCGCTGGTGTGCTATACCCGCGAAGGTTAAGAACACACCGAAGTCCCGGTGCGACTTCGGCTCCGTCTGGGAGAATACCCTCTGTCCTACGTCTGCTGCACGCCTGCCGGGGAAGTTCCGCGAACTTCCACTTCGGTGTGTTCTTAACCTTCGCGGGTATACAATGCCCACTGCGAGCGAGTCCGGGGCGCAGATCCTCCGAGAGTACTGAGGTGCCTGAATGGTCGCTGAACGGTCCGGGAAGCCAGCCCCCGCGCCCGACAAATGGTCCCCCTCGGCTGTGAGCCATGCCGAGAGCCCAGCTCCCCTCACGCTCTCCGACCGCCGGGCTTTCATGAGTCTGACCCTGCGCGAACGCCGGCGCGCGCTGGCAGAGCAAGCCAGGGGGGTTCTTCGAGCGTACCTGGACGATTCGGAACGGAGCGAACTGCGGGGAGGGGACGTGGTTGAGTATTAGCGCGGCGGTACCGAGGCGCGGCGAAGTGTGGGCGGTCAACTTCGATCCCACCGTGGGCGCCGAGATCAAGAAGACGCGACCCGCGGTGGTGGTCAGTTCCGAGGCGGTCGGCATCCTACCCGTGAAGCTGATCGCTCCGCTCACCGACTGGAAGCACTACTTCGTCGGCAACGCTTGGCACGTGAGAATCGCCCCAGTCCCACCAACGGACTGACGAAGGTGTCAGCGGTGGATGTTCTGCAACTCCGCGGCATGGACCACCCGCGGTTCATCCGGAAGCTCGGGCGCCTCCCGGCGGGTGTCCTGGAGCAGATCGCGCTGGCGATCGGGGCCGTTGTGGAGTACCCAGAATGAACCTGGCGGACGGGATCTGGGCGGCCGACGTGGGCCCGCGGGTGCCTTGACGGAGTGCACGGCCATGGCTACGATGGCCGGAGCGTGCCATTGTCTGCGGCGCGACGCGGGCGCTATCGTCTCTCCCCCCCCCCGATGCCCACTGACTTCTCCGAGAAACTCGCCTCCGTCCCCACCACCCCCGGCGTCTACCTGATGAAGGACGCTCGGGGGAAGATCCTCTACGTGGGAAAGGCGGTGGTGCTGCGGAACCGGGTGCGGTCGTACTTCCAGGAGGCGGCGGCGCATACCGAGTGGGTGGGCCGGATGGTCGAGGCGGTGCGGGACTTCGACTGCATTGCCACCAGTACCGAGAAAGAGGCGCTGATCCTTGAGGGCAACCTCATCAAGATGCACCGCCCCCGGTTCAATATCCGGTTCAAGGATGACAAGCAGTACCCGTACCTGAAGCTCACCGTGCAGGAGACGTGGCCGATGCTGGTGGAGGTGCGCACGCCCAAGAACGACGGCGCGCTCTACTTCGGCCCCTACGCCAACACTCGGGCTATGCGGCATACGGTCGGGTTCGCCAAGCGGCTATTCGGCATCGCCGCAGGGACACTGGTGGCGGACACGCGGTGGCGGGGGTGCAAGTGGCGGGACCAGCGCAAGCCGCTGACGCGGCCGTGCCTTGAGTACGACATCGGCCGGTGTATGGCGCCCTGCGTCGGCTACATCGAGCGCGAGGCGTACCTGCAGGCGGTGCACCAGACGCGGGAGTTCCTGGAGGGCAAGCACGAACGCCTCGCGCAGCGCTTGAAGCAGGGCATGGCGGCAGCCGCGCAAGCGCTGGACTTCGAGACGGCCGCGCGCTTGCGCGACCAGCTCGACGCGCTGAACGAAGTCCTGGAGAAGCAGCGGATGGTGTCGCTGGACAACGAGGATCAGGATGTGTTGGCACTGGCCCTGTCGGACGGCGTCGCGTGCGTCGAGATGCTGCTGATCCGCGGGGGGAAGCTCCTGGGCGACCAGCACTTTCTGCTGGAGTCCACGGCAGGACGCGCCGTGACGGAGATCCTGGAGGCATTCCTGAAGCAGCACTACGAAGCCGCCTCGCACCTGCCCAGGGAAGTCCTCCTGCCGACGCCGACTCCCGACATGTCCCTAATCGCCGAGTGGCTGTCCGACAAGCGCGCTACGCTGGACCAACCGGGTGGCGCTAAGGTCACCGTGGCCGCCCCGAGCCGCGGCCGGAAGCGGAAGCTGGTCGAGCTGGCGATGCAGAATGCTGATCTGGCGCTGCGGGAGTTCCGCGAGCAGGAAGACACCCAGCGGCGGTTGGCGGAGCAAGTTCTGACCGACCTGCAGGCGGCGCTCGTGCTCCCCCGTCCGCCGCGCCGGATCGAGTGCTACGACCTCTCCAACGTGCAGGGGCGTAACGCCGTCGGTTCGATGGTGGTCTTCGAGGAGGCGCAGCCGTCGAAGAGCCAGTACCGCCGGTTCAAGATCCGCCTGACCGAAGACCGCCCCGACGACTATGAGATGATGCGCGAGGTGCTCCGACGCCGGCTCGCCCGCGTCGCCAAAGATGAGAAGTTCGCCAAGCTGCCCGACCTGCTGTTGGTGGACGGCGGCAAGGGACAGCTCGGCTGCGCCGTCGAAGTGCTTCGAGAACTTGAGTTGACGGACGTGCCCGCGGCGGGCATCGCCAAGGAGCGCGAAGAACTCTTCCGCCCCGGCAACTCGGACCCGATCATTCTGCCGGTGAACTCCCCGTCCCTCCACCTGCTACAGCGACTCCGCGACGAAGCCCACCGGTTTGCCCTCAACTACCACCGCAACCGCCGCGCCGGCGCCGCGGTGGAGTCAGTCCTCGACCAGATCCCCGGCATCGGCAAGGCGCGCCGCAGCAAGCTGCTGAGACACTTCGGGTCGCTGAAGAAGATCAGGCAGGCTTCTGCCGAAGACCTCGCCGCGGTCTCGGGGATGACCCAGTCGGCGGCTGAGGCTGCGCTGGAGTTCCTGCGCCGCAGCGCCTGAGGGGTGCCCGAGTATTGACCGGGAGCGCGTGGCGCCATGCGGATCGTCTTGCGGGCAACTGCAGGTCCACAGACAGGCAAGCAGTTCGTCTCTGAACGGCACGACACGTTCATGGTTGGCCGCAGGGCCGAGCTGAGGCGGGCGCCGAGTTCGCCCTGTCTGTGAAGGACGGGGGGGCTTGTGTCTGCGACCGGTATGCGTGCGGTAGACAAACAGCGCGGGATGTGTTAGCGTAGGCGCGTGTTCGCCTCGATCCCAATGCATCTTTCTCGCGTAGGAGGCCCCCAATGCAACTCGGATTCGTCACCGCCATCCTGGCAGACCGCTCACTCGAACAGGTGACGAAGTTCGCCGCCGAGGCGGGCTTCGAGTGCCTCGAGATCATGTGCTGGCCGAGGGGCAAGGCCGAGCGCCGCTACGCCGGGGTCACCCACCTCGACGTGGAGGGGTTCAGCAAGGGCAAAGCTGCCGAGGTCCGCGAAATGCTGAGCGGGCTCGGGATCAGCATCTCGGGGCTTGGCTACTACCCCAACCCGCTGGCGCCCGATACGAAGGAGCGGCAGACGTACGCCGCCCAACTCAAGAAGGTGATCCGCGCCGCCGAGTTGCTGGAAGTGCCAACTGTCAACACCTTCGTCGGCCGCGACTGGACCAAGTCGGTGGACGACAACTGGCCGCTGTTCCGGAAGGTGTGGCCGCCGCTGATCCGGTTTGCCGAAGACCACGGCGTGCGGGTTGGCATCGAGAACTGCCCCATGCTCTTCTCCGACGACGAGTGGCCTGGCGGGAAGAACTTGGCCCGCTCGCCCGTCGTCTGGCGGCGGATGTTCGAGGAGATCCCGAGCCAGAGCTTCGGGCTCAACTTCGACCCCTCCCACCTGCTGTGGCAGCAGATGGACTACTGCGGGCCGTTGGCCGAGTTCAGCGACCGGCTCTTCCACGTCCACGCCAAAGACGCCCGAATCAAGTGGGACGACCTCGCAGAAGTCGGCGTGCTGGCGACGCCCCTGCAATGGCACGAGCCGAAGATCCCCGGCTTGGGTGAAGTTAGCTGGAGCGACTTCTTCGCCGCCCTCACCAACGCTGGCTACAACGGTCCCGTGGCAATCGAGGTGGAGGACCGAGCGTTTGAAGGCGCGCTGCGCGACCGGCAGCGCGCGCTGATTCAGTCGAAGCGGTTCCTGGAGCAGTTCGTGAGTTGAGCGGGCCTACCCAAACTGCCTCGCCGTCGGGACCCGCGAAGGCACGGGCGGAGCCGCGAGACCAGGGAGGCTTGTGGGGGTCGCCCGCAGCCGTGCGCGTGTCGGGCAACGGAATGTCGTTGAGGGAGTACAGCTCGTGGTACGGCTCTGGTGGGTCCATCGGCCCGTGCGGTCCGCAGAAGCCGCACCTGGCGAAGAAGGGCCGGTCGTGGTCGCGTCTCAGGAAGTCGATCGGGTTCTCGGCGATCCAGTAGTCTACGTACTCCTCGAGCGATCGCACGTTGACGATCGCAGTGTGGTGCTCCCTGTACTCCGGCTGGCGGCGCTGGGCGTAGATCTCCTCGTAGGCGCCCGGGCGCTTTGACTCTAACCAGTGCGCATAGTCCGGCCCCAGGGGCCCCGGCCCAATCTCCAGCCCGGTCGAGTGCGTCCAACGGGCCCCCTTGCCACCGCAAGTGCGCATGGTGTTGAAGTCACGGTCGGGCATCATGTGGATCTTGCCGAAAGCCGCAGTGTGGTATCCGGCCAGTTGCAGGCGGCGCTGAATGGTCACCTCCCAGTCCGGTAGCCCCGGCGTTCGGTCGATGACGGTCTCCATATGCCGGACCCCGTGCTGGTGGGTGTACCGCCCGGTCATCAGACAAGCGCGGCTGGGGATGCAGACCGGATTCTGGATGTACGCACGGCCGAATACTACAACCGTACTTAGCGCGAATGTGCTCGGCGAGGGTCTCCTGACCCCGCCGCTCCCCGGACCGACAGGTCTCCTCGAATCCCGTGGATTCGCAGCCCTTTGAGACCTTCCGGTCAAGCGTTTCGGGGCGGTCGGAGACCTGCCCCGAGCTAAGTACGGTTGTAGTACGAAGCGCACGCCGCGGTTCGCCAGCGCGTCCAGGTTTGGTGTGCGGCACAAGCGACTGCCGTTGACACCGAGAGTGTCGAAGCGCTGTTGGTCCGTGGTGAGGAGGACGATATTGGGCCGGAGGTCGGAGGACACCGTGGTTGGCTCCCGAAGGGCGGTCTCTTACCGTCTGCACATTCAACGTGGAAGGGGGGATCCTTCTTGCCTCGGAAGGAACGACCTCCGGTGACGCGAATTCGACAGTCTGTGACTTGGAGGAGAGAGATGCGCAAAGAAACCGAACAACTGCTGCGTGCGCTTACGGAAGCCGACGGCGTGCCCGGCTTTGAGCAGGAGGTGCGCAAGCTGATGCGCGCGCACCTCGAACCGTTGGGTGAGATCGAGGTAGATCGCCTGGGCAGCATTGTCGGCAAGAAGACCGGCACGGCGGACAGCCCGAGGATCATGCTCCCCGCACATATGGACGAGATCGGCTTCATGGTGAAGCTGATCACCGACAAGGGGTTCGTGAAGTTCAGCCCGTTGGGCGGGTGGTGGTCGCAGGTACTGCTGGCGCAGCGGCTGAGGATCAAGACGCGGAAGGGCGACGTGGTCGGCGTGCTGGGCGCCAAGCCGCCGCACCTGCTGAAGAACGACGAGCGGAACAAGGTCGCCGAGATGAAAGACATGTACCTCGACATCGGCGCCAAGGACAAGAAGGCGGCCGAGGCCATGGGCGTACGGCCCGGCGACCCCATCGTGCCCGTCTCCACCTACGAGCGCCTGAACGGCACCAAGTGCCTCATGGCCAAGGCTTGGGACGATCGCGCCGGGTGTGCCGTCATCATCGAGGCGCTCCGGCAACTGCAGCGCGTGAAGCACCCCAACACCGTGTACGGCGCCGGCACCATCCAGGAAGAGGTGGGGCTCAAGGGCGCGAAGACGGCTGCCGCCGTCATCGAGCCGGACGTGGCACTGGTGCTGGATGTCGGCATTGCTGCCGACACGCCGGGCATCAACGACGATGAGACCCAGGGCGCGCTTGGCAAGGGACCGCAGATTTGCGTCCGCGACGGCGGCATGATCCCCAACGTGCGGCTGCGCGATCTGGCCATCCGAATCTGCGAAGAGAAGAAGATCCCCTACCAGTTCCAGTTGCTGGAAGGCGGCACCACCGACGGTTCGGCGATCCAAGTGCACTCTCAGGGCGTGGCGTGCCTCTACCTCGGCATCGCCACCCGCCACATCCACAGCCACTGCGGCATTCTCCACGAGACAGATTTCGACAACACGGTGAAGTTGGTTGTGGAGTTGGTGAAGGCGCTGGACGCGGAGACGGTGGCGTCGCTGGCGGAGTAGGGGGCGGCCGCGTCACTCTCTTACCAGCACCACCTTCACGCACTCAGCCTTGCGCCCCGTCGCCAGCTCGAACGCCTCCTGCACGTGCGGCCACGGCAGCCGGTGAGTAACCAGCGGCGCCACGTCGATCGCGCCGCTCTCGATCAACCCGAGGGCCGGAGGGAAGTGCTCCGTGGGGTCGGTTCCGCCGGAGAAGAGCACGGTTACCTGCCTGCGCAGCATCTGCCCGAAGTCGATCTCGAACCGGTTCTTCCGCGGGACACCGAAGGGCACCACTGTAGCGCCCTGTCCGGCAAGGTGGAGCGCCAGGTTCACCGTCTCCGGCCGGCCGACTGCCTCCACGACGATCTCTGCCATCGCGCCGCCGGTGAGCCGCCGCACCTCTCCCTCGGGGTCTCCCTCGCTGCAGTTCACGGTAGCGTCGGCGCCCATCCGGCGCGAGACGCCCAGGCGAAGTGCGTGCAGGTCGAGGGCGAGGAGGCGTGTCGCGCCGTGGTGCCGGAACAGGGCAGTGTAGAGCAGCCCGATGCCGCCCTGACCGACGATTGCCACCGTCTTCCCCCTGACCTCCGGGAGCCTCGGCCACAGCTTCAGCAGCGTGCTGAGCGGCTGGGCCATCGCCAGCTCCTCTGCCGATCTGCCCGTGCCGACTGCGGCCGCGTTCTCGCCCGGGCAGACGAAACGCTCCATAAGACCGCACTGGTTGACCGGCAGCGCCAGCACGCGATCCCCCTCGCGCCAGCGCGCGTGACGGGAGGCCACGACTACGCCCACGATCTCGTGCCCGCCGCGCCCCAGCGGTCGCGGGAACTCCGTGCCGCTGATCTCAGGGACGAAGTCCGGGTGGTCGCTTCCACAGAGCGCGATCGCCCTCGGCTCGACGGCAATCTCGCCGGCCTGCGGCTCAGGCGGGTCTATTTCGAGCAGTTCGACGTGACGGGGGGCGGTGAGCTGGGCTGCAAGCATCGAGTGGGCTCCTCTTGGGACGGGTGTCAGGTGCCAGGTGTCAAGGGTCACGGGTCACGTGCCAGGTCGGGATCGTCGGTTGGGGCCGACACCCAGCCAACCGGCGCAATGGGTATCTGCCGAGATTCGCCGACTGGCAGGACTACCCCTCCGTGCGGCGAATTCACTGCCGACAATCGTGTGCCGGACCCGCCTCCGACCGTCCGTACGCTGGCCGGCGTGGCAGAGGAGAACGGCCGGCTTGAACGGAAGTCTGCCGCACTTGGCACCCGACACGTGACACCTGATACATGACACGTGAAGCGTGAAGCGTGAACTGGAGTTACCCCGATGGCAAACGCAATCACCCCGCGCGAACGCGTGCGCACAGCTTTGCAGCACAAGCAACCCGACGCAACGCCGCACAACGTCGGCTTCACCGTCCGGGCGCAGGAGAAGCTCGCCGCCTATGTGCAAGACCCCGAGTACCTCGACAAGCTCGGCAACCACCTCTGCGGTCTCTCGCCCGCCACACCCAACGCCTGGGAGGAGGTGAAGCCCGGGTACTGGCGGGATGAGTTCGGGGTGGTGTGGAACCGGAACGTCGACCGGGATATCGGCATGGTGGAGATATTCCTGCTGGAGGACCCGGCAAGCCTCGACTCCTACGAGTTCCCGGATCCGCACCTGCCCGAGCGGTTCGCCCACTACCCCGCTACCCTCGCGCAGAATCAGCACCTGTACCTCACCCAGAACATCGGCTTCTCCCTGTTCGAGCGCGCGTGGACGCTTCGCGGCATGGAGAACCTGCTGGTTGACATGGTAGAGCGGCCGAGCTTCGTCGAGGAGTTGCTGGACCGAATCGTGGAGTTCAACCTCGGGCTGCTCGAGGAAGGGCTGAAGTACGAGATCGACGGGTGTCACTTCGGCGACGATTGGGGGCAACAGCACGGGCTGATTATGGGACCGAGGCGCTGGCGCCAGTTCCTCAAGCCCCGTCTGGCGAAGCAGTACGCCAAGGTGAAGGAAGCCGGCAAGTCCGTGTCGATCCACAGTTGCGGCTGCGTGTGGGAGCTGCTGCCCGACTTCATCGAGATCGGCATCGACGTGTTCAACCCGTTCCAGCCAGAGGTGATCGACGTCTTCGAAGCCAAAGAGAAGTACGGCGACCGACTGTCCTTCTACGGCGGCATCTCCACCCAGAAGACGCTGCCCTACGGCACGCCCGACGACGTGAAACGGGAGGTCCGCACGCTCATCGAGCGCGTGGGAAAAGACGGCGGCTACATCCTCTCCCCGGCCCACGCCACTCCGGGCGACGTGCCGCCGGAGAATATGGTGGCGCTGCTGGAGGCCATCTGGGAGCAATACGACTAGCCGGTCGAGGGCTTCAGGCCGCCGGTGGAGGTAGGCACAAGGGGGCGGGGCCGCGTTGACGCATTCTCGGCGACCGGCGTATCATTCCCAGTGTTGTGGTGGGCGACGACCGGGGTGCCGGAAGTGGAAAGGTGAGTGGACCTGCATGAGAAGTCAGTCGAACGGCAGCGCCGGACCCGACCGATCGCGAGAGGACTCAGTGCCCGGTGCACCGGCCCGCGGTCTCGGCGACCGCCGAAGTCGCCTCCTGCCTCTGGCCGCGGTGCTCTGCGTGGCCGGGTTGTGCGGCTCGCTGCGCGCCGAAGAGCCTGCCGCGGAGCCGACGGCGCCTGCACCGGCAGCCGCCGCTGCGATGGAGGAAGAGCCGGCGGCGCTCCAGCGGCCGCAGCGCCCCTCCCGCCTGCTGACCCGGATCCGCGACGGCAAACCGGTGACCCTTGTGGGCTACGGCGACTCCATTACCTATGGCCAGGGCGTGTCGGACGCGCCTGCGGAGAGCTACCTGAATGTCTGGGCGAGAGGGCTGCGGCAGTTCTTCGGCCCCGACCGGATTCGGTTGGTGAACCTGAGCGACCCCGGCGTGGTGTCGTGGTACGCCCTCAAGTTCATCGAGTCGCATGTTGCCGCAGAGGACCCGGACTTGGTGATCCTCCAGTTCGGCGGGAATGACTCGCGGGAGAAGGTTCAGTTCGACACGTTCTGCTGGTCTGTGGAGCAGATGGTCGTCCGGCTGCGCGCGACCACTGCGGCGGAGGTCGTCCTCGTGGTGCCGCCCATGCTGGACAAGTCCTCCGACCTCCAGATCATCGACGCGCTTTGGCGCCTGGGGAAGAAGCAGCGCGTGCCGGTGGCAGATTTCGACCGTGCACTCCGCGACCAGGAGCGCGATCACCGCGGGCTGTTCCCCATGGGGGGGCATCCCAACGCCTACAGCCACAAAGTCATGGCGCGAGAACTGCAGCGCGCGTGCGCCCCCCTGTTCGGGCTGCAGACGCCGCTGTCCGTCGACCTCCGCAACCAGACGTGGGTGGCGCTGGTGGGCCAGCCGGTCACGCTCAGTGCGGAGGTCGGGAACGACACGGAAACCCAGACAACGGCGAAGATGAGCTTGGAGTTATCTCAGCCGTGGGGCAAGTCACTGGCGAAGGAACTGCCCGTGGCGCCGGGCAAGCTTGCGCGCGTGGAACTGACGGCGCCCGTCCCGGAGCTGACGGATCGCGCGACGCAGTTCCGGCTGTGGGCCTACGCCGGAGCGCAAGACGGCTTCGCTTTCGACCAGAAGTGGGCCATTTTCGCGCCGCTCATTGCCTGCCGGACTGCCGCCGACAAAGGCGAGGCGGCGGCACCCGACCTCCGGCTGGGCAAGGCGGCGATCGCTTCGGGACTGGAGGAATGGCAGGGGCCGGAGGATCTGAGCGCCGACGTGCGGCTGTCGCTGACGGAGACCTCGCTGCGCGTCTCGATACGCGTCTTCGACGACCTGCTGGTGCGCGACTACCAGCAGGAGGTGCCCGACAACGACTGCGTCGAGGTGTACTTCGACACGCGGCCGGAAGCGGATCAGGGGAAGCTGTTGTACTCGCCCGATACCGTCCTGGTGTTCCTCAAGCCGCCGACGCCTGCTCAGCCCGACCCGGCCTTGGTGCCGCTGTCGGGGCTACCGCCGAAGTTCGACGGCATTGCCCTCACCGGGCAGCGGGAGCGGGATGGCTACTCGCTTCAGCTCGACGTGCCGCGGAGCGCGTTCCTGGGACCAGACGCGAAGTTGCTCCCACGGTTCGGCTTCGACGTGGCGCTGGACGACTGCGACGAACCAGGCTGGCGGCAGACGCAGATGATCTGGGCGGGCTACCGCGACAACTACCTGGACCCGTCGCGGTTCGGCGTTGTGCAGTTGACCGGCGAAGTGCCCCCCGGGGCGCGGCGGCTGACGGTGCGGTAGTTGCTGAGGGACCTCGGCCCACGGCCTTCTCTCAGCGCCGGAGACCGGCGCGCTCGACTGCTTCCATGCGCACTCGCTTCGTCAGAGCAACGCAAGCAGTCCGCTCTTGGCGGCGCCAGCGAAGTAGGGCGGGAGCAACGAGGGAACCGACTGCGAACCAACCCAGTTGACCAGCGCGGTGGGCTCACCGTGGAAGGCTTTCCCGGGAGCTTCGACCGCGGCCCCGGTCAGCGCCAGGTAGGAGTCGCTCCATCTCCGCTTGGCCTGCGGATCGACGGTCTCCGCGCCCAGCAGGCTGAAGGCGCTCTCCGGCGAGCTTGCGGCCGACGTGGGGCCCGCGTCCAATAGCGCCACGTCGATGCCCTGTCCACCCGTGGTTTGCCGGCAGTGCACCGCGAGCACGTTTCTGCCCGGCTTCAGGGCGCGCGCCGCGGGAATGCCGTTCGCGAAGATCTCCACGTCTTCGTCGTGGCACACAAAGAAGGCGAGCTGGTGGTCTGTCACGTCGTCGGCAAGCGCGAACTCCCGTCGCAGCCAGAGGTCCAACGTCCGCCACCCCGTCCCGATCACGATTCCCGGCGTACCTGCTGTGCCGAACGCGGCTTGGCCGGCCGCCCAGCGGCGGCTGTCGAACCTAACGGCTTCCCAGCCCCTGCCCGGGTCCTGCGTGGTGTACCGCCACTGACTTCGGGCGGGAGACAAGGGCGTGGCGTTCGCGGGGTCGATGCCCGTCACCGTGGAGCTACGGGGGCGCTTCGCGCGGTCGTTGTGGCAGCGGATGCAGTGGCGGTCGAGAACGGGCTGGATCTCAGCGGGGAAGCTGAACCCGCGCGGCGGCCCGTAGAACGGCTTGAGCTCTTGCGGACCTGCGCGCAGGGCGACAGCCGGCTTGGCCCACGAGAGTGGGGCGTCGAGCTTCGACTCGTGGCAGCCGATGCACGACCGCGTCTCACCCGGCTGCAGCGTCGACCAGGAGCGCATGGTCTGCACCGCATGCCCTTCCGCGTCGAGCGCCTGGAAGTAGACGGGCGTCCGCGCCGGCACGGTGAAGCAGGCCGAGCCGTCTTCGCAGACGTCGGCGTCGCCGAGCACGCGCTTCACGTCCCAACTCCCGTTGCCAATGGACACCGGCGTACTTGCCAGCGCGCCGCCGCCAGGGCCGTGGCTGGTGTTCATCCCGATCCCTGCCGCCCGGAAGTCAAGCGCGACCACACGGAGGCGCTTGACGGTGCCCCGGGGAACGCCCTGCAGACCGGGGCCGGAAGTGCCGCTCCGCCTGTGCGTCGGACTGCCCCTCGGTGTAGGCATAGTGCGAGCCGCCGAGGTTGTGGTGCTTCGTGAAGACGATTCGGGGCCCCGTCTGCAACAGCCGCGCCAGCCGTTGCGCCCGGCGGAGTGCGCACGCCTCCCCGTACAGCGCCCGCCAACGCAGATCGCTCCCTGGCGCATTGGCTCGGGTCAACTGCCCCAACCGCCGGCGCAGTTCCGCTCCCCGGTCGCCCACCTCGGCGAGAACCCGCCTCACGAGGTCCACCTCGACGCGCGAGTCCGCCTTGCTGGCGAAGCACGCACCGGCGTCGCCGCCGCTGTCCTGGTGGAGCCAGTCGTCGAAGAGGGCCTCCCGAGAGGCGGCCTCGATGGCCGGCGCCGGCTCGGCGGAGGGGAACCTGGCAGAGACGAAAAGAAGCACCGCCGGGAGTAGTAGGGCGGAAATCATGGCGGACCCATTCTACCCGCTGTCGCGCGCCTGCTTCAGACGCAGCCACAACGCCCAGTCTGAGGCACTCGCGGCATCCCGAAGGACCACGTGCTCCCTCACGACGCCCTTTCCCTCGCCCCCCGCGCGAATCGCCAGCTCAGCCCCCCGATCCACACCGTCACGAAAGCCAGGTAGACCACCAGACTGACCCATGGGTGCTCGAGCGCTGCTGCCTTGCCGAGGTTGACTCGGACGGTTTGGCGGAACATGTCCAGGAGCAGCAGCATCGTCGCCGAAGCGAACCCGAGACTCCATGTCGTCAGGTAGTCATGGGTCTCCTGTCGACGCTCGGGGGCGAGCCAGAACTCCTTGTGCGGCAAGTTGAGGAACGCGTCAGGCACCTTCGCCATGCACAGCGCCGTTCCCCAGAAGAGAAGTGCGCACAGGGACGAAGTGACTAGGCTCATCGCCACGAAGCTGTCTCTGCTCGACCACCCCTCCGGCTGGCCTGACGCCCCAAAATGGGAGGCGACCTCGTCGGGCAGCACCGACCGGCAGTGGAGCGAGTAGAACACGGTCGTCACGAACACGAAGATGAAGACGAAGGTGGCAGTTGCCTTGTTGCTCATGGGGGGTCTCGTCCTGTGGGCGCCCCGCCGGTTGGTGGTTCCGCCCGCCAATCTACGACGCGGCTTCATTCAGTTGCCGAACAAACGCGGCGTGGTCTTCCCTGTTCAGCCCGGCCTGCAGCCGCGCCAACACCCTCGCCATGTCGCCACGCAGCAGTGCCGCCGAATCGAGCCACAAGCCCGGGAAGGCTTCGCTCCTCAGCAGCCCCCCCTCCTCGGGCGTGAGTCGCGCGTAGGCGCCGCCGCGGAGCACAAACCAGTCCAGCTCGCCGTCCAGCACGCGCCAGACCACGTACTCACTGACTCCGTTGCGACGATAGGCGTTCATTTTGTCATGGAGGTCATAGCTGACGGAACTGGCGGCAATCTCGGCGATGAACTCGGGAGCGCCTTCGAGGTATCCCAGGCTGTCAAGTCGGCTCTGACCGCCCGCTTCCTCCAGCACGCGAAGGAACGCATCCGGCTGCGGCTCATTGTCGAGGTCGAGGCGTAGCGTGGCGTTGTCGCCGCCATCGACGCCCGGAGTGGCAGCCTGGTAGACACCCAAGAACGTGACAACACTGGACTGAGGTCTGGAATGGTGCAGATGGCTTGCAGGTGACGGCATGTAGACCCTCCCCTCGATGAGTTCAGCCTTCTTCACGTGAGGCATGGCGCTGTAGCGGCGTTCGAACTCATCCCGCGTCAACCGATCGCCGCTCACCAGTGGCAGCGGCACGTCAGCAGGCAGCACTTCGGCAACGGCAGAAGACGCAGCAGTCATCGGCATTCCCTCGCTTCGCCCACTACGGTGCGGCGGGCAGCAAAAAGCATTATACACAACAGCCGCTCCACCCCCGGGACGGGATCATCGCCCCGAGACAATCACGTCGGCGGCCTGGTTGGCGCGGCGGATCATGTCGTTGACTTCGGCTTCGGTACGCAGCGCGTACACCCACAGGTACGGCCAGTCGTCGGCCGTCCAGCGTTCGCTCTGCGCGAGCGTGCGGTCCACTTCGCGACGGGCATCGGGGTGGAACCCGCCGCCTTCGTCAGCCCAGAAGTGCACGTTCCACGAGTCGTCAGGGCTGAGTGCGCCGAAGGCGCCGCCGAGCTTGGCGTCGGTCCAGTACTCGGCGCGGCGGTAGTAGTTGGGGACGCTGGGGCCGCCCTTGCGGTCGTCGGCTTCCGCGCCGCCAATGGCAGGACGGCAGAACCAGAAGCAATCAACCAACTGCCACGGGCGCTTGTCGAGGCTCTCCACCCACAGCGGTCGGACCAGCGCGAGAGGCGCGCTCTTGAAGACAACCGCGCGGACGCGCGCCCGGAACCTGCCCGGGCCGGCTTGCTGCGGGGCGGGTTTCCCGGCGTCGTCTACGGCGGTCACAACGTCGCCTTCGCCCTTCCGGACCAGCGTGGCCTCGACTATCCAAGCGTCGTCGTTCTCGCCGAGAAGCGTCTCTTCAACGGCGTCCGGCACGACCCATTGGTGCTGCCCGTTGACAGTCAGGTGGACAGCGAAGTCGAGGGGCCCGAGGTGCAACTCCTGGCCGTTGGCCCGCGCGCCAACACCGTCGAACAGGCGGCCGCTGCGGCTGGCGCAACGGAAGGCGGCTTGCTCGGTGGTCAAGTCGAGCTGCTCCACTGGAGTTAGTGCCTTCGTCAGCGGCTTCAACGCGACTGCCGTTCCCGGCGCCAAGTCGTGAAGCCACGCCAGTGCGGGCTGCTGCCCGTCGCGGACGGTGGGCACGCCGCCCACCAACTGCAGTCCGGCGTTGACTGCCTCGAGCTTGCCAGCCCGGGCAGCGGGCGCGAGGCGGGTGACGGTGCCGTCCCACTGCTGCAGGAGCACGTATGCCGCTTTGCCCCAGTCGGCGCCGGCTGGGGTCACCGCCTCCCCGGCCGGTACGGCCACGTCGGCGGTCTGCATTCGCCCGCCGCCGAACGCGGACAGCTTGCCGCGGGCCGGCCACTGCGTGTCGTTGCGCAGGGTCAGCTTGCCGCCCACGAACGCCATCGCCACGTCGCCGGAGTACTGCGACAACTTGTGCCGCTGGTGCGCGGCGGCGTTGACGCGGCTCGCCGTCTCGACGAGTTCGGTGTAGGGCTCGTCGTTCACGTTGACCAGACCGTAGTTGCTGTCTTCGGGGAAGGTGTCGGAGATGCCCTGCGCGGGCTCGTCGACCCACATGAAGTAGTGGTAACCAATCATGAAGGGCAGCTCGATCATGGCGTCGGCGAACACCTGGTAGCAGCGCGCCTTCTGCGCTTGCGTGTCGACTCGCATGCCGGCGCCGTTCTTGCAGGGCAGGCCGCTGTCCAGTGCGGGGAAGCTCCACTCGGTAATGACGAAGGGCTTCTGCACCTTGGCGTAGTAGTCGCGGAACTGGCGCTGCACCTCCAGCAGGCGCCCCGTGTCCAGGTCGACTCGCGGGTAGGTGTTGATGGTGAACACGTCTGTGTAGCGGCCGGCGACTGCCAACGCAGCCTCGGGCGCGCGCCCGGCGAATCGGCAACCCCACGTGAGGTGCTCGGGGTCGGCTTCCTTGAGCGCCTCGTAGCACGCCTTGAAGTAGCGCTCGGCGATGACTGTCAGAAACGCCTCGCGGACGGCGGCGAGCTGTTCGCTCTGCGGCGGCACGGCGGTCGCAGCGAGGAATGCGGCGGCGTCGGCGTAGTCGGTGCCAAGCGCCTTGCTGACGCCCGCAACGTCGCTGTAACGCTTGCGCAGCCAGTCCCAGAATGCGCGCTTGGCGGTGTGGTCGGCGCCAAGCTGGAACAGCTCATCGACGAGATCGCCCTGCTTGCCGTACCACTCCAACTCGTTGTCGAAGAACGTGCCGAGGCACCACGGGTCGCGACGGCCTTCCTTGGCGATTTGGCGAGCAACCAAGCGACAGTGGCGCTCCCAATCGGGGCTGAACACGTTGGGGAAGCCGGTCCAGTGGAGGGGCTCACAGATCCAGTCTCGCGGGGCGAATCGGCTGCCCATGGAGGCGAAGAGAATGTGGCTCAGCCCGCGGTGCCGGGTCGAGGGGTGATGCCCTGCGGCCAGCGTGTTGAAGCTCCACGACTTCAGCCGCGCCGTTTCCACCTCCGCCCAGGCATCCGGCCCGCCGTACTTCTTCTCCATGTTGCGGTTGTACGGTGCGTAGCCCAGCGCCTGGCAAAAGTGGGCGCTGTAGTTGCAGTGGTCGGTGCCGACATCGAAGTACGCCTTGCCCTCCGGATCGACCAGCCACCAGCGGCCGTCCTTGTCGCGGTAGGTCGAGAAGAACCCGGTGCCCTCGGTCAGCTTCTCCGCGTCTTGCGGCGTCCAGACCGGGAACTGCCGTTCGTCCTTCGGCTCCGGCGCGGTCTGCGCCACGACGACCTTGGCGTTGTCGAAGCGCACCGCCATCGAGTTGACCCGCAGGCAGGGCCGCCCGCCGCGGACGGGACGCCCGTCGCCCGCCAAGTCGTACGCGAAACGGCCGACCGCTTGCTCGCCGACGGCAATGCGCCCACTGATTTCGGTGGGGGTCAGCGCAAGCTCGAGCGTGTAGGTCTGGTTGACCTGCCAGTTGTAGGTGTCGCCGCCGCCGGGTTTTCGCGGCAGTCGCGAACCCTCCTGCGACTCGGCCAGCCACTGGCCGTCGAGGCATTCGTGCAGTTCGAGGTAGTGCCGGAACTGCTCCTTCTCCGGTGCGCGCACCAGGTTGAGCTGCCAGTAGTTGCGCTCATCGCTCCTGAGGCCGATTCCCGCGGTTGCCCAACCGGTCGGCTGCCCGGCCTCGCTCTGGACGGTCAGCTCGCACGTGAACGTAACGGCCGCCGCGTACGGCGCCTCCCGCCACTGCAGGACGCCGCCGTCCGCCTCGACCGAGTGGTTGCGCATGCCGATGCCGACCGCGCTCGCCTGCCACGCCGGCCAGCCTTCGTCGCCGTCGGCGTACTTGGAGAAGTCGTCCGTAAGCGTCTGGGCCGACGCCAACACTGCGAAGGCCAACAGCAGCCCAGCGGCCAGCATAGGCAGTCTGCCTAGCGAACAAGTACTCATGAGGAAACACCACCTTAGGGACGGGCAAACGCGCCCGGGGCATTGCGAGAACGAACTTCGCGAGCGGGCGCCGAAGTCCTGCCTGCTCCGTCGCTTGACGCGGCCCGCTGTGCCGGTACAATTGGTGCCCTGCCACGCGGTAGCCCGAGGCGCGGAGCCGAGGAGGAAACCGCGCTCTCGAAGGAGCAACCGATGCACAACACAAGTCCTTCCCCAATCCGGCACCCACACCGCCTCTTCCACTGGGCGTTCTGCCTCGTGGCGGCGAGCGCGCTCTGCGTTGTCGCTCAGGACAGCCTGCCCAAGGGTGAATGGGTCAGCTTGTTCAACGGCAAGAACCTCGCCGGTTGGATTCCGAAGATCAAGGGGCACGACTTGGGTGACAACTTCGGCAACACGTTCCGCGTGGAAGACGGCCTCCTGAAGGTGTCGTTAGACCAGTACGGCGGCAAGTTCGACGACCGGTTCGGCCATCTGTTCTACAAGGACAAGTTCTCCCACTACGTCCTGCGCGTGGAGTACCGATTTGTGGGCGACCAGTGCCCCGGCGGGCCGGGTTGGGCATTCCGCAACAGCGGGATCATGATTCACGGCCAATCGCCAGAGAGTATGGGGAAGGACCAGAGCTTCCCCGTCTCCATCGAAGTGCAGACTCTGGGTGGGAATGGCAAGGACGCGCGCTCAACCGCGAACCTGTGCACGCCGGGAACAAATGTCGTCCTGGACGGCAAGTTGTTCACGCCACACTGCACCAACTCCACGTCGAAAACCTACCCTGGCGACCAGTGGGTGACGGTGGTCGTCGAGGTGCACGGAAACGGCACGATCCGGCACATTGTGGACGGGGAGAAGGTCCTGGAATACGAGCAGCCTCAGCTCGACCCCAACGACGGCGACGCCAAGAAGCTGATCAAAGACGGCGACGTCATGTTGCGCGAAGGGTCGATCTCACTGCAGTCGGAGAGCCACCCGGTGGAGTTCCGCAAGGTCGAGATCAAGGTGTTGGACGAATAGCTCCCGTGCCACGTGGTAGCGTCTCTCTTCCGCCTGGGAGCGCGCCGCCCAGGCCCGTTTGTGTGGAGGAGACTGAGCAGCCGATGGCAGCAACAAAGGCCAAGCAAAAAAGCAGCAAGCGTGTGAAGCCGTACACCTATCTGGGTTGCCCGTTGACTCGGAACCGATCCCCGTGGTGTTTCCGTCTCTGTGGCCCCGATGCCGAGGGGAAGGGGCGGTGCGGCAGGCTTGCCCCGCACACACTCAAGGGCAGAACGCAACTGAGCATCGAGAAGCACAACAAGGAGCTGCTGGCAGCCCATTGTGCGAAGCTCTGCCGGCAGTACCTCGCCGCTCCGTGCAACAGCGCCTACGGCCCAGCCGTCACGGTCACCGAAGGCGCGGCCGAAATCGTGGTCCCGGTCCAGCCGCAGGTTCTCGACGCTGCCGGAGCGGTCGATCCCTCGGTCTGTTTCAAGGTGCTCAACGATGCCGCCTCGCTGGCGGTGGGTTCAGCGGTGGCCGACAGGGCCGTGGTGGTCTTGCACTTCAGTACTTACCTGACGCCTCACGCGACCGTCGGCGAGTTGGTTGGCAGAGGCCGGCTCATGGGCACCTCTGCAGACCTCTACCTGGCCGAGGCTGTGCTCACAGACCGCGAGGGCAACGAGGTCGGTCGCGGGAACGGGACGCTGCGGGCCGGCACGAGGCCGCTGTCGGCTGAGACCGGGCACGAGTAGCGGCGATCTCCGCCCGGCTTAGGGGGGGGGCAGGTCTTAGCTCGGGGCAGGTCTCCGACCGCCCCGAAACGCTTGACCGGAAGGTCTCAAAGGGCTGCGAATCCACGGGATTCGAGGAGACCTGTCGGTCCGGGGAGCGGCGG
>Ga0210049_1000381_pt1 | contig 36598 bp, 31 predicted proteins | sample CryGeyCG2014_300_2_FD_183964 | JGI IMG/M metagenome (GOLD analysis project Ga0210049, IMG submission 183964) | Groundwater microbial communities from aquifer - Crystal Geyser CG06_land_8/20/14_3.00 (SPAdes) (version 2) | ecosystem: Environmental > Aquatic > Deep subsurface > Groundwater | place... | reverse complement strand
AAAGTTAGCTTACCGAGCCTGCGGCCCTGCCAGGCAGGCCTTAAGATTAAAGTGCGGCCCATTTTAGTGAAAGGTTCTTTTTTCCCCCGGCTATGTCCTATGATAAGGATATTTATGCCTTCGACGTCCTTTATTAAATTTAAATCTTCGCTTTCACCCAGATGGCTTAAGAGGACGATAATATTTACATTATTTTTCTTTAATTCTGACACTGCCTGCTTAACCCTTAATCTCGGCTCTATAAATTTAAATCCGCTTGCCTTTTGCACAGCTAAAAGACTAGTCACTCCAATTATGCCGATTTTAATGCCTGAGGCTTCTTTTATAATATAAGGCCTAAACAATCCCGGCAATTTGGCTGTGTCAGAAATATTGCAAGAGAGAAAGGCCAGATTTGTCTTCGTAATATTTTCCTCTAAAAATTCTCTACCAAAATTAAATTCATCGTCTCCGATTGTCAAGGCATCATATTTCATTGATTCCATTGCCTTGAGATTTACGCGGGCGCGCTGCATATCCAATGCAGTATTCTGGGTATATTCATCCTGAAGGCCGCCGGCAAAAAACCCGCCTGAATCCAAAACCAAGGTATTAGGGTTTTTTTGTCTTAACTGTTTAATCAAAGTGGCTCGGCGAGCAACACCTCCGTCTGGCTCTTTAGGACAATTACAGGGATAAAGCATGGCATGCGTCTCACCGGTGTATAGTATAGTGATTTCCTGGGCACTTACATTAGTAGGTAGTAGGTAGTAGGTAGTAGGTAGTAGAAGAAATAATATAAAAAAAGTTTTTCTTATCATTATAGCCTTATTATTTTCACTGCTAAAATATTTTCAGTTTTCTTTATCTTATCCAGAATTTCAGATGATACAGGACTATCCACGTTCAATATAGTAATAGCTCTTCCGCCGGGTTTTTCACGGCCAAAGGTCATGGCTGCAATATTGATATTGTGTTTACCCAGGAGTGTGCCCAGGTTACCAATAATCCCCGGCCTATCCCAGTTTTGTATCAAAATCAACTCGCCTGATGGTGAAACTTCCACGTAATAGTCATCGACCTTCACAATGCGCGGCTGTTTATTAGCAGAGAGGGTGCCGCCGATTACTCTTGTCCCTTTGTCTGTCTTTATCTCCAATTGAATCAAGTTAACAAATTCTTCCTCTTCAGAAGTTTTTGCCTCCTTAATCTTTATGCCTCTTTCTTTGGCAAGGCTTACAGCATTAATAAAGTTTACAGTCTCTTTTAATATAGGTGAAAGTATTCCTTTAACCAAAGACATGGTAAGCGGGCTTAAATCATATTGTATAATATCGCCGCTGTAATTTATATTTAGTTCCTGGAATCTTCCTTCGACTAATTGGCTGGAAAAGATTCCTAATTTCTCGCTTAAATTTATATACGGCTCCAAGAATTTACAAACTTCCGCTTCTATACAAGGATAGTTTGCGGCATTGCGTATACCTTTGCCTAAGAGCGCATCGCGGACAATTTCTGCGACTTCAATGGCGACATTAACCTGCGCTTCCTTAGTAGATGCGCCTAAATGGGGAGTTGTAATAACATTATCTAACTTGAGTAGTTCACTATCAGGTAGTAGCGGTTCTTTCTCAAACACATCTATGGCGGCGCCACTAACTTTACCTTCTTTAATCGCATTTAATAATGCTGCTTCATCGATTATACCGCCGCGGGCGCAATTAATTATGCGCACACCGGTCTTCATTAGGCCGAATTCTTTAGTGGAGAGCATATGTTTTGTTTCTTCGCTAAGCGGCGTATGCACGGTAATATAATCGCAGCTCCCAAGTAAATCTTTTAATTCGGCTACTTTTACGCCCAGGCTCTCCGCAACTTCACGCGATAAAAACGGGTCGAATGCCAGGACCTTCATCCCGAAGGATAAAGCCCGTTTGGCTACCTCTGTACCTATTCTGCCTAATCCTATAATGCCTAATGCCTTATTATAAAGTTCAACACCCATAAATTTAGAGCGTTTCCATTCTCCCTTTTTTGTAGAAGCATTGGCTTGGGGGATGTTTCTGGAAAGCGCCAAAATCATACTCATAGTGTGTTCTGCTGTAGAAATAGTATTTCCTTGAGGCGTATTCATGACAATTATGCCTTTTTGTGTGGCTGCCTCTAAGTCTACATTATCTAAGCCTACGCCTGCCCGGCCGATTACTTTTAATTTTCCAGCTTGCTCAATTATATCTTTGGTCACCTTAGTGGCACTTCTTACAATAAGCGCATCGTAATCTTTAATTTCCTCTTTTAGCATTTCGGGTTTTAGTCCAACCTTAACCTCAACCTGGAATTCTTTGACGTCCTTAAGTATCTTCAGGCCTTCTTCGGATAACAAGATTTTCATCATTAAACCCTCCTAAAAGAATGAGGCTGAGGTCAAGGTTTAGGTTTAGGTTTAGGTTTAGGTTTAGGTTATTCTTAACCTCAACCTTAGCCTTAACCTTTTAAAAACACTTCTTCTGCTGCCTTAACGCCCGCGCCCAATTTAAACTTATAACCCATCTGCGCCAAAACTTTTTCTAAACAAGAAATACCTACAATAATATCAAACTCTTCAATAAAGCCCATATGGGCGATTCTAAATACTTTGCCTTTCAATTCTGCCTGGCCGCCGGCAATGATTACACCATAAGTATCGCGCATGGTCTTGACCATTTTTTCTCCATCTATACCTTGCGGCACCTTTACTGCTGTCACTACATCAGAAGCTACGGTGGATGCAAATAAATCTAGTCCTATTGCCTTCATTGCAGCCCGCGTGGCATCCGCCATTTTTTTATGGCGCAAGAAAATATTATCCAGGCCGTCCTGCTTTATCATTTTTAGAGATTCACAGAGGGCAATAATTAAAGTTATTACAGGTGTAAATGGCGTATCGGTTTTATCAAGCGCCTTTTTTGCAACTTTTAAATCAAAATAATATTTAGGACAGCGAGAACCTTCTATTAACTTCCAGGCTTTTTGGCTCACAGAAATAAAACCTAGTCCCGGAGGTAACATCAGGCCTTTTTGCGAACCCGAAACCACCACATCACAAAACCAGGCATCAGTTTGTAAATCAATTGCTCCTAATCCGCTTATCGCATCTACCACTAACGCTGCAAAGGTATCCTTTACTACCTTGCCAATGGCCGCAATATCATTGACTACGCCGGTGGAAGTTTCGCACAACGTTGTAAAGACTGCTTTTATCTTAGGGTTTGCCTTGAGCCTTCTTTCTATTTCGCCAGGCAAAACGGCTTTTCCCCATTCCACATCAATAATTTCAGTATTTATACCATAACTTTTACAAATCTCCGTCCATCTCTCGCCGAATTTACCGCCCTGGATAGTTATGGCTGTATCGCCGCCTGACAATAAATTTACCACAGCTGCCTCCATTGCACCCGTGCCGGAAGAGGCTAATATAAAGACGTCGCCTTTAGTTTGATAGACATACTTTAGGCCTTCTGTAGCTTCTTTTAATACTGCTTGAAATTGGGGAGTGCGATGATGAATAATTGGCCGCGCCATGGCTTCGCAGACCTGCGGCGGTAAAGGTGTGGGGCCTGGGGTCAATAAATAATTCTTACGCATAAAAAACCTCCGTAATTTTAAGATTGAGGAACCTAATTATTTCTTTTTAACCGCAATCACTTCATCTACAAGCCCGTATTCTTTTGCTTCTTCGGCGGACATAAAGTAATCGCGGTCTGTATCCTTTTGAATCTTATCCAATGGCTGCTTCGTATGCAGAGAAAAAATTTCATTTATCCGGTCACGCAATTTTAAAATTTCTTTGGCATGCCGAGAAATATCCTCGGCTGCTCCCTGAATGCCTCCCCAGGGTTGATGAATCATAATCCGCGAATTTGGTAAAGTAAAACGCTTACCCTTTGTGCCCGCGCACAAAAGCAGCGCCCCCATACTGGTTGCCTGGCCCACACAATAAGTAGCTACATCGGGCTTTATAAACTGCATGGTATCGTATATTGCCAGGCCTGCGGTTACTGAACCACCCGGTGAATTAATATAAACATTTATCTCTTTATTCGCATCCTCCATCTGTAAAAATAGCATCTGGGCAATGATTAAGTTTGCTACATTATCATCGATGGGAGTGCCGATAAAGACAATGCGGTCCTTTAACAGCCTTGAGTAGATATCATAGGCCCGCTCATAACCGCGTGATGTCTGCTCAATAACCATAGGTACTAGTGTCTGCATCTTAACACTCATTATTCACCTCCGTATTGTAATTTTACTTAGTTAATAAGTTGGGTTACGTTATACGGTTATGGTTACGATACCCGTTTCGTCCATCGGTTACGTTTTTCGTCTTTTATTTTTTTTACGTTACCTTAACCGTTTACCGATACGGGCTTCTTTACCGTAACCTTTTAAGCCGATTCTGCCCAATCCGCTTCTCTTAATAAAAACTCCATCGCCTTATGAGGCATATGGTCATCTATGGGAATATTCTCTTTCTTGGCAATCGCTGCCATTACCAAATAGACCTTAACCTGAGCTTTAGCTTCAGGCTCTAACTGTTGAACTAATGAATTTTGTTGTTCTTCGATCTTCTCGCGCGAAAGGCCTTTTAACGCCAGGTCTAATTTAGCCTGCCTTACTAAATCCTGTAATTGCCGGTTAACCAGGGATTGCGGCAATTTAAAATCCAGGCCTGCGGTAATAGTGCCTATGATTTCCTTTTCTATTTTTTGCCTTTGCAGGTTTTCTTCCTGAATATAAATCTGTTTTTCCATTGCTTTCTCTAATTCGGTAAGATTCGGATAGCCTAAGCTCCTGGCAAAATTATCGTCTACAACATCTACCCCGTTAGAAACCTTGTTTTCCTCTCCTATAGATTCGGTGTTTCTAACGGGGTCTATTTTTCTTGCTTCTTTTAGAGAATCGATATTGCGTTTTATCGCCTCAGGGCTCACTTCAATCTTTTTATAAGTCACCTTAATGCCTTTATAATTCTTAACCGGAATCTCAGGACTTATCTCTACCCGGGCCTTAAAGGAGAGGGTTGTTCTGTCTAATTTTACATCAGATATACTTGGTAATTCTAAAACCTCAAGCCCTTCTTTATCAATTGCTTGATTATATAACTGGGGTATTAACTCCTTCATTACAAGTTCCTGCGCATGAGAGGAATATTTTTTCTCCAAAATATCGCGCGGAGCATGGCCGGGCCTGAAACCCGGGATCTTCGCCTCTTTTGAAATTTGATTAAAAACATCTTCGAATTTATTTTTGACGATATCGCCGCTTACTTCAATGCTAATTTCTCTTTTACTGGTATCTAATTTTTTAACTTCCGTTTTCATAAATGAGCACATAACTTACGAACACTAAAAGTGTGAGTAAGTTATAAGTGCGAATTAATCCCGCAGCTACGAGTAGATTTCGAAGAAATCTACGAAGTGCTTAGCTACAGGGATCCCGACTCATATAATGTGTAAAAATTTTAGAATAAAATTTTTACACATTCGTCGGGATAAGTTCGGACGGATAAGTTATGTCGCTTACACTTACATTATTATTCTTATTATTAATATAAAGCTCCATAACTTATGTCCTCGCTTACATCCTGAACTTTTCACCCAAATATATTTCTCGCGCCTGGGGATTATTAATGAGGTCATCAGCTGTTCCGGAAATAAGGATTCTCCCGTCAGCGATTAAATAAGCCCTGTCTGTTATGGATAGCGCCTCTCTGACATTATGGTCGGTAAGTAAAATACCCAGGCCTCTATCCCTTAATTCTTTAATAATTTCCTGCGCTTCATTCACTACAATAGGGTCGATACCGGAAAAGGGTTCGTCTAAAAGTATAAAAGAAGGATTAGTGACTAATGCGCGGGTAATCTCCAAACGCCTTCTTTCACCGCCCGATAATGTATAGGCCCTGTTTTTGGCAAGGCGGGCGATATTTAATTCCTCAAGTAAACTCTCTAACCTGTGTTTTCTTTCCGCTCTATTTATAGGTAACGTCTCTAAGATAGCCATAATATTTTCTTCAACGGTCAGTTTTCTAAAAACAGACGGCTCCTGAGAAAGATAACCTATGCCAAAACGTGCGCGTGCATGGATGGGTAGAGAAGTTATATCATAATTATCGAATATAATAGAGCCGGCATTAGGCGCAATGACGCCAACAACCATATAGAATGTGGTGGTCTTACCTGCGCCATTCGGGCCCAGGAGCCCCACTATTTCACCGCGTTTAACAGAAAGGTCCACGCCTTTTACCACTTCTCTGCCATCATAAGATTTGGATAAACCTTTAATTTCCAAAAGATGCATTTATGTCCTCCCCGGAATATATAATCAATTTGGGTTTACCCGAAAGGATAATCTTTTTATCCAAAGCATTGTAAGTTGCCTCATCACTATAGGAGACATTCTCTCCTCGCGTAATTTTAACATTGCCCCGCGCAATAATCTTATCTATTTTACTACCCATAGTGCTACCACCCAAAGCACTACCCACATCCGAGTCTGCCTTTTTTAAACCAGAGGCATCTTTGGTCGACTTGCCAAAATAGACATCCATTATATCGCTGTCAATTAAAGCATCCTGGGTATCCACTTTGACATTATTATTAAAGGTAGCAACATTTTTTTCATAATCTATCTGCAGCGGCCCATCGCAGGTAATCACAATCTTTTTCTTGACAGCGGGCTCTTGGCTCTTTTCATCGGCAACGGGGTTAATATTTACGGTAACGTCTTTCTGGAGGCTGACCTTTTTCAAATCGGGCTCACCGTGCGCACCGCTTGCCGTAGTAACCATATTGCCTCTTTCTATATTAACCGCATCTTTGGTAGTAACAAGCTGGTTCTTTCTGTCCCAATCTAAAGAATCCGTGGTTAACTTAGCTCCGGTTGATGTGGTAATTATCACATTATCTTCAAGGTGTATCTTGCCCTGCGTTTTATCAAAATCTCCCTTGTCAGCAGTAAGTTTGACATCTTCTTCTTTACCATAGAGATTGCCGATTACATCTTTAAGTTTTATTACATCTTGGAATATATCCGCGGATTTTCCCGAAAGATCCCATGCCTTCTTGCCTTTTTCACCAAAGCTAGCTAACGAAAAATCCATAATCTGTTGATCTGATTCCTGCGCGTTCTGGCCTTGGGCATAACACACAGCGTATAGCGTATAGCGTATAGCGTATAGCGTCAGGAAAAATAATAAACTGTAAACTGCTAAACATTGTAAACTGTAAACTTTTCTTTTAGGTATCATATAATCCTACAAGCCCATCCCATTTACCTTGTGCCTTAAGAATTAATTCTGCTACCTCGCGCACTGCGCCGCGTCCGCCGGCTTTTATGGTAATGTAAGTTGCCGCCTGCTTTATCTCAGGGCAGGCATTAAATACTGCAATGGGAAAACCTACTCTCCTCATCAGACATAAATCCACTAAATCATCAGCCACAAAACACACCTCTTCAGTATTAACCTTGTATTTCTTTAAGATTTTTTCTAAGACAGATGTCTTAGGTGAGATATTTTCGAAGACTGCCTCAACCTGCATGTCCCGGGCACGCGGCTTTATTGCCCGGGAGCCTTTGGCAGTAATCAGTATGGTTTTTATTCCTGCCTTCTTTAAGGCATAAACACCCAATCCGTCATGCACATCAAAAAACTTCATATCACGGCCTAAAGAATCATAAATGATCCTTCCGTCCGTTAAAACACCGTCCACATCAAGCAGCAATATTTTAATCTTTTTGGCTTTCTCTATTAATTCTTCTTTAATATCCATATAAATCTTTCACTTATACTAAACCTGCTTTTAAAAGGTCCTGCACATCCAAAAGTCCGATGGGGCGACGATTCTTATCTACCACCGGCATCTCGTCAATCTTTTTTTTCTGCAGGATGTGCATAGCCTCAGCGGCTAATTTACCCGCAGTAATCGCTAAGGGATTTCTGGTCATTACTTCTTTAATTTTTAATTTAGGCAAATTTTTATCGGTCCCCAAATGCCGGCGTAAATCTCCGTCAGTAAAAATCCCCGCTAATTTACCTTTTTTATCTACAATGGTAGCAGCGCCCGCACGCGCCTGGGTAATCTTAAGCAAAACACTGGAAACGGTTTTTTCTTCTCCAACCACAGGATTAGCTTTACCTGTGCGCATAATATCCTCTACTTTCAAAAGCAGTTGTTTACCCAACATGCCGCCCGGATGATAAAAGGCAAAATCTTTCTCTTTAAAACCCTTTAGCTCAAGAAGGCAGACTGCCAAAGCATCTGCCATCGCTAAAGTCGCGGTCGTGGAAGCAGTAGGAACCAATCCCAAGGGACAGGCCTCTTTTCTTACGGAAACATCCAGGACCACATCGCTGTATTTAGCCAAAATAGATTTGACTTTGCCGGTTAAGGCAACAATTTTTGCCCCGATCTTTTTCAGGAAAGGCAACAACTGTTTTATTTCTTCGGTTGAGCCGCTATTAGAAATGATAATTACCGTATCATCGCTGGTGACTCTTCCTAAATCTCCGTGCGCTGCCTCGGATAAATGTAAAAATAAACTGGGCGTGCCGGTAGAGGATAGAGTGGCGGATAGTTTTCGCGCAATGATACCGGTTTTACCCATACCGCTGACCACTACCCTGCCCTTGGTTTTTAATATCAAATCTACAGCTTCTTTAAAACTATTACCCAGGCGAGGCTTCAGGGTTCTAATCGCTTCTGCTTCAATATCTAAAACTTCCCTGGCGCGCTTAAGGATATTTATCTTCACCCCGCTCTTCCTTTCTTATCTATACCCCAGCCCTTTATCCCGCTCTTGCACGCAAGGGCGGGATTTAGGAAGGGCGGGGTTCATAACGCTGCCTCTATTCTTTTAATCTGTTTCAGGACTTTTTGTAATTCTTTTAAGTCAATCATATTCGGGCCGTCGCAAGGTGCATTATCGGGATCGGGATGCGCTTCTAAAAACAAACCATCGCAACCAAAAGCAACCGCAGCGCGGGAAAGGCCGGGAACAAACTCCCGCTGTCCACCGGAACAGCCGCCCTTACCGCCGGGCAGCTGAACACTATGCGTGGCATCATAAATAACCGGGTAACCGAATTGCCGCATAATAGCTAAACTTCTAAAATCAGAAACTAGGTTATTATAACCAAAACAGGCGCCGCGCTCGGTAATCAAAATAGATTTATTACCCGTAGATTCGATCTTTTTAATTATAGGTAAAATATCCCAGGGCGCTAAGAATTGGCCTTTCTTAATATTTATTATTTTACCCGTCTTAGCTGCATTTACCACGATATCTGTCTGACGGCATAAAAAGGCAGGGATTTGAATTATATCCAGAATCTTTGCAGCTTCTTTAATTTCGCTCTGACAATGTATGTCACTTAATACGGGAACTTTGAGCTTTTGTTTTACTTTAGCAAGAATCTCAAGGCCCCTTTTAAAACCCGGCCCGCGATAAGAATCTATGGATAACCTATTCGCTTTATCAAAACTGGATTTAAATATAAAAGGGATATCTGATTCTTGCGCAATATCTTTTATTTTTTTGGCTGTATCTAAACAATGCTTTTCTGACTCAATCACGCACGGACCGGCAATTAAAATTAAAGGATTGTTTGCTCCCACTTTAATATCGCCGATTTTAATCTCTCTCGTCATCTTTATTGGTTACGTTATTCGGTTAGGGTTACGATGTCCGTTTCGTATTTCGCCTTACGTCTTTCGGTTTTTATTTTTACGTTGCCTTAACCCTTAAACGATACGGGCTTCGTTACCGTAACCTTAACCGGAAGACTTATTTAAATACTCCTTTACCTTTTCTAAATCCTCAGGCGTATCCACGCCTATAGTGTCATATTTTGTCTCAATAACCTTTATGCGAAAACCTTCTTCCAAGACCCTGAGCTGCTCCAGGCGTTCCACTCTTTCCAAATAAGAAACCGGTAAATTCTTATAAATAAAAAGAAAATCCTTAGTATAACCGTATAAGCCTATATGTTTAAAATAAATTGGCAGCTTTATTTCTGATTCCTTAGCATGGCAAGGAATGGGCGAACGTGAAAAATAGAGAACAAAATTATTCTTATCAATCACAACCTTAACCACGTTAGGATCGTTCAGGTCCTTTACATTATCTATCTGCTTCATAATCGTAGCCATAGAGACTGCATTATCATCAAGCAGCGCTTGCGCAACAGCATCGATCATCCGGGGATGAATTAACGGCTCATCTGCCTGAATATTGATTACCATTCTTACATCTATAGGGTTGACCACCTCAATGATTCTATCCGTGCCTGATACATGGCCTTTGGCAGTCATGCTGACTTTCGCCCCGAAATCTTGCGCTACCCTGGCTACCCTTTCATCATCGCAGGCGATAATTAAATCCTCTAAAAGCAGGGCCTGTTTTGCCCGTTCCCAGACATGCTGAATCATGGGTTTACCTAATATATCTGCTAAGACCTTGCCTTGAAATCTGGTTGAGGAATATCTTGCAGGAATTATTCCGATAACGTCCATCTTCCCTCGCTTCGCTCGGAGTGTAAACCCCGTTAGAAATATATCTTTTCCGTTAGAGTTAGTATTTCTAACGGGGTAAAGTGTATAAGTGTAAAGTTTTTAAGTTCTTTACTTATAAACTTACACACTTATAAACTTACACACTTCTCATCCTCTCTAATAACTCTTTTCTGGTTGTTACAGCTGCGCCTAATTTACCCACTACAATACCCGCAGCAAAGTTAGCGATATGCGCTGCCTCCAGTTTGGAAGCGCCGCAAGAAAGCGCCAAGGCAAAAGTAGCTATCACCGTATCCCCTGCGCCTGAAACATCAAAGACTTCCTGGGCTACCGTCGGTATATGCGTAATGCGGCTGTTTTTCTCGAATAACCGCATACCCTGCTCGCCTAAAGTAACCAGAATTGACTGCAAATCCAAATATTTTAAAATCTCTCCCGCTGCTAAATCTACTTCTTTATCCGTAAATAATTTATCCGTATTAAATCGAAATCTATTTGTGGTATCTTGAATCCGCAAATTTCTGATTGCGTTTTCTAATTCTTTGCGGTTAGGGGTAATAGAAGTAGCTCCCCGATAGTACTGAAAATGTTCCTCCTTGGGGTCGACAGCGATTATTTTTTTATGAGAGTGCGCAATGGCAATAAGGTCCTGGAGTAATTGCATATTTATCACGCCTTTCCCATAATCCTCAATAATGATAGCATCAAAATCATCAATATTTGTTTTTATGAATTTGATGATTCTCCGGTTCAGCTTTTGCGATAACGAATCCGTATGTTCCCAATCTACCCTGACTACCTGTTGATGCCCGGCAATAATACGGATCTTGACCGTAGTATGCCTTCGGGGATCAGTGAAGATACCCTCAGTAGTTATTCTTTTTTTCTTTAATTCTGATAATAAAATATTTGCATTCTTATCCCTGCCGATAACGCCTACTAAACATACACCGCCGTCTAACGAACGGATATTATTGGCTACATTCGCAGCACCCCCCGGAATAAAAGTATGCTTATTTGCCCAAACCACCGGCACCGGCGCTTCGGGTGAAATTCTATCCACGCTGCCCAAGATGTATTCATCCAAGATTACATCTCCCAATACCAATATCCTGACTCTATTAAATTTATTGATTATCTTTATGAGATTCTTCACCCCGTTAGAAACCTCCTTTTAACCCCATTAGAAAAATTAGTTTCTAACGGGGTTCATATTTTCTCTATTATTGCCTGTGCTAATAATGGGAGCATTATCTCATGATGGCCGATAATATAATAGCCGCTTCCGCCTGACTGGACAGGCCTGGATACCACATTTTGCAAAGGCCGGTAATGATAAATCATATCGAAATTGGCGGTAGTGAAATTCTTTACTTTATAGCCTAAATTTCTCGCTAAATTCAATGCCTTTAAAAACACTTCCGGCAATATTACTGCGGAGCCGAAATTTAAAACTACCCCGCCGTCATTAAGTGCGCAAATATTTTCTACGAGTAAATGAAAATCCCTGAAGCTTCCTTCGCCGGCGAGGCTGGCGTCAAAAGAGGGATGCTGGTGTATAATATCTGCACCGATAGCTACATAAACACAAACAGGAATTTTATTTTTATAGGCATTATGAAGAATACTCAAATTTTTATAGCGCAGTTTAGAATCGGCTATTTTTTCTGCCACAGCATAACCAAAACCTGACCCGCCGGATACCCCTTCCTTTACAGCATTATTAATAAAATCCGCGGTTTCCCGGACCATTCCAAACTCACCGGTTTTTAAACCTTCTCCTACATCTTCGGAAGTCTCACCGCCAAAAGCAATTTCAAAATCATGGATTATGCCTGCGCCATTTAAGGCAATACAGGTAATTACTCTTTTCTTTATCAGCTCAATCACTACAGGATTGAGTCCGCATTTTATCACGTGCGCACCCGCCATAAAAATAACTGCTTTCTTTTTCTTATAAGCTCCTACCACAGCATTAACTACAGCGCGTATCTGGTTTGCTTTTAATATATTAGGCAAAGAATCATAGAAACCCAAGAAACTCTTCTTGCGCAAAGGTGCCTTTGCAAAATATGCAAGTTTGATTTTGCTGGGCCTATTCTTTATGGAATATGTCTTTATTTTATTTATATTTATCATACGAATCTATAATTTTAGCATAAATTCCAATTAAATCAACTATATTTACAGGCAAGTAGTGTCAAGATAATTGTACGCTTTCGTATTTAAGGCCTCTGAAAATTGTTACGTGTCTTGGCTTGTTCTCGCAGCAAAACTCTTAACTTTTCAAAATCGAATCTGCTGCCTTTATAACATCATCAACGGTTATTGCCTTAAGACACGCGAATTCTTTGGTACAGTTGTGCGCCAGGCATTCTATACAACCGACTTCTTTATGCAGAATCTTATCTTTTTTACCGGTGGGACCCCAACGCGTAGGGCTTAAGCCCTTTTGATTCCTCCCGAAGATAGAAATTACCGGGGTCCCTAGCGCAGCGGCAATATGCACCGGGCCGGAATCATTAGAGATAAACAAATTGCACCTCTTTAGGACGCTGGCTAATTGGCTGACTGAGATTCTCCCTGCTAGATTAATCACGGGATGATGCATATGTTTAATTACACTCCCGGCCAATGCCAGGTCCTTTGGCCCGGCAATCACCAAAACCCTGAATCCATATCTTTCGATTAATCTAGTAGCTACGTCAGCGAACCTTTCATTCGGCCAAATCTTGGAAGGACAACTTGCGGCCGGATGAATGGCTAGTAATCTATCGGTCTTTTTTATTCCTTGCTGCTTAAACAACTCTTCTACCCACGCTTCTGATTCCGGCTTTATAGCCATAAACAGGGTTTTGTCTTTTGGCTCAATGCCTAAGTACCTGACTAAATCCAAGGCGTATTCTAATTCGTGCTTTTGGCCTAATTGTTTGGTGTGTTTTATTCTATCTGTAAGTAAAAATCTAAAGTTTCGGCCGTAACCAATCCTGCGGCGTATGCCGGCAAAAAAAGTCACCATATGCACACGATTAGTGGGATGAAGAATAATGGCGAGATCAAATCTTTTTTTCTTTAAGTTTTGGGCAAATTTTATGGACCTTCGCCAACTTTTATGCTTACCGTCTTTATCGTAAATAATCACCTCATCCAAATAGGGATTGCCATCCACAATATCTTTAGCATAAGGGCCTACCATCATTGCAATATATGCATTGGGATAATAATCTCTTAATACCTTAATTACCGGTGTAGATAAAAGCACATCTCCGATCCTATCCGTGCGCACAATAAGTATGCGTTTATAATTATCCTGCACTCTATACTCTGCACTCTGTATTCTGTACTCCAATATATTTTTCACTTGTTTTAACACATCTTCTGTTTTTATGAGTTGCATGCATTTCAATGTGCCAAACTTACATTGTGCCTTTTCGCAAGGCCGGCAAAAAATATCTTTTTTAACTATAGAATATATTCCAGACCAAGGGCCATACTTTATTTCATTAGTAGGCCCGAAAATTGCCGCAATAGGTATACTTAGGTAACTGGCGAGGTGAAGCGTGGCACTGTCATTAGTAATAACGAGTTTGGATTTTTTTAATAAACAGGCGAGTTGCACAATGTTTGTTTTTGCGCTTAAATCTACAATAGGATAGGAAGAATGTTGGACTATATATTTAGTAATAGGAACATCACCCTTATCTCCTACCAAAACTACCTTCACCCCGCTCCTGCACGCAGGAGCGGGGTTCATCCCAAATTCTTTTACCAAAGAGGAAATTAATTCTACAAATTTATCCTGAGCCCATCTTTTTATATGACTTCTTGCTCCGGGAGAAACAATAATTATCTTGTCTTCCTCTTTTATATTATTTTCTCTCAATATTTTTTTAATACATTCTTCATCTTGCTGGCTAATCCATAAAGACCTTTTACTCGCAACCTCTGGTAATCTCTGGTAACCTCTGGTAACCTCTGGTAACCTATACAGGTGCCTATCCTTCATATGCTTTATCTGTTTAGGAACGATTAAGAAAGGCGATGTCTTATATTTGGCAGGAAGAAGGGCACCCAGAAAACTGTTACGCAAATCCACAACCATATCAAAGTATTCCTTCTTAAGTTCGCTAAATAATTTTATCTTCTCTTTTAATCTGAAATGCTTATCGTAGATAATAAGCCTATCTATATGCGGATTACCATGAAATATCTCTTTCGGACGGGGACCAACCATGACTGTAATTTTAGCCTGGGGAAAATTGTCTCTTAAGGCATCCAAGACCGGCAGCGTCAAAATTACATCGCCGATATTGCTTAGAGTGATGAATAAAATCTTATTGATATTAGCCATTTTTAATTTCTTTAATCACGTCATCCACGGTAATTGCCTTCATACAACGATTATCTTTACAATTGGCCACATAACAGGGGATCTTGCAGCCTACATCTTTAGATAGAATAGCTATGTTCTTTAAAGGATAAGGCCCGGTTATTTCGGGTGAAGTGGGACCAAATAAAGCAATGATCCTTTTTGCGCCTAAAGCATTTGCAATATGTAAAGGCCCGGTATCTGCGGTAATGAATAAATCTAACCTCTTGCATAAAGCGCCTAATTGCTTAAGATTAAATACCCCACTGGCGATGATAGGTTTCTCTTTCATGAGGTCTTTTATCTTTTGGGCAGTGGATATATCAGTATAACTTCCTGTAATAATAACCTTGGCGCCAAATTCAGTGATTAATTTATCCGCTAATATAGCCCAATGTGCTTGCGGCCAGCGTTTGGGCAACCAGTTACCACCCGGGTTTATGGCAACTAAAAAGTCGTCTTTACCCCGCTCCTGCGCGCAGGGGCGGGGTTTACCTATGGATTTCTTATTTAAAAAGTCCTCGACGAATTTCACGTCTGTATCATCGATAAAAAACTCTAGGTATCTATCTTTTACTCTCAGCCCTGCCTTTTCAATAATATTCAGATAATAATCTATGCGGTGTAAAGTATCTCGGCCAACAGGCGCAATGCGTTTTGTCAGGAGAAAACCGCGCTTTTTAGTATAATAACCGATTCTCTGCGGAATGCCCGCCAATCGGCAGATAAGCGCCCGCGTAAATGAACGATGCAATAAGAATACCACGTCAAATTTTTTGGTTTTGAGTAATTGCACAAATCTCAATTTAGCCAGAGAACTTCTTTGCCGCTCCTTTTCGTCAAAGATGATGAGCTCATCCAGATGGGGATTGCCTTTTAAAATCGGATAACAGCGGCTGGGTATTATGCAGGCAATAAAACTATCCGGGTAATTACGCCGGATGTTTCTTAAGGTAGCTGTGGAAAACAGCACATCCCCGAGCCAATTAACATTAAAAATCAAAATCTTTTTGCTTTTAATAGTATCTTTCATTATTATTTAGCTTACTCTAAAGAATTTTTTATGATTACACAGATTAAAAAGCATAGATTGCACAGATTAGAGTTATCGAAAAATCTGTGTAATCTAATTTAATCTGTGTAATCAGAGGTCTCTGATATAGTTTTGGGGAATTTTTCAGAGACCTCATTTATGCCGATGTTCTCTAATAAAATTATAATAGCCACTGGTCTCTATCCAGAAAACAAACAAGTTATTAGTATTTGCAGAGATCCTTAATCTCTTCAAGGCAAATGTATCGTCATTGGCAGATTTTTTGCCGGGGTTTGTGGCTACGGCTAATTTATATCCTGCCTCAATAACTAATTGCTTTATCCTGTTATTAAATCTGCCTTCCGGATAACTAAACGCGTTAATCCGACGGCCTAATTTTTCTTCTAATATTTTCTTAGAATCGAATATCTGTTTTTTTAATTCCTGCTCGGATTTGATATTTATTAAAGGTTCTGGCCCAAGAGCATGGCTGCCAAAAGTAACAATACCCGAATCCTGCATTGTCTTAATCTCATCCCAGCTTAGCCTATCAGCCCTACCTACTTCATCAGTAATAATGAATATGGTGGCAGGCAGATTATATTTTTTTAATATGGGGAAGGCATAAATATAATTATCTTTATATCCGTCATCAAAGGTTATGACAACGGTCCTGGGAGGAATCTTCTTTCTTTCCCTGATTAAAACAGCAACCGACTCCAAAGGAAGGACATTATAATTACGGGATTTTAGAAAATGCATTTGACGTTCAAAGGTTGCCGGTGATACTGCAAGCCTGTTTTCCGGCAAAGCCCCAGGATTAACCGAATGATACATAATTATAGGCACAACATACTTTCTTTGGATAAAACTTACCAAGAAACCTGATAAAAGAATAATTACACCAATAAGAGTAATTAAGACTTTGCGCTTAGACCCCGTTAGAAACATCTTGTTTCTGGGGGGTCTACCTTTAGTTTCTAACGGGGTAGACATTCTAAGTATACTTTCTCGGTTTCTAAAACCATCTTCTCTTGTGAGAAATTTTGGTTTATAAAAATTCTGGCATTGCTGCTTAATGATTTTGCCTTATCGGGGTTTTGCAGTAATTCTAATATTGCATAAGATAATCCCCGGCTATCAGCTGGCTTGACTAACAAACCGTTATATTTATCTTGAATTAAACTTCTTATGCCGCCTACATCCGAACCGACAACAGCAAGGCCGCAAGCCATTGCCTCCATTAAAGCAAGGCCCAAGCCTTCTTTTAAAGAAGGTAGGACAAATAAATCCATGCCGGATAATACTCCTTGCGTATCTATAACTGAAGGAAGAAAAAACACGCTCTTTTCTAAACCTATCTTCTTAGTTAAATTTACCAACCCCTCTCTCATCCTGCCTTCACCGACGATAAGTAATTGTGCCTGGGGGATCTTAGTAATAATTTCTTGCATTGCTTTAATAAGATAGACGTGGCCTTTTTCTTCGGAAAGCCGTGCTACAATCCCTACCACCGGCCCGTCACGCAAACCTAAATCTTTTTTTCTCTGTACTCTGTACTCTGCACTCTGTACTCTAAATCTATTTGCATCAATTCCATTATGTATAACTCTTATATCTTCCTGCTTAACCTTAAAATCTTTTATTAAATGTTCTTTTACGGATTCGCTTATGGCAATAACTTTATTGCCCCAGCAAGGAAAAATCTGGCGAAAGAATCTCTTTTTAAAGAAGCCGTGGCAGGTAGAAACATAGGGTCTGTCTAAAGTGCGTTGGATAAGAAAACTTAATACCTGTGTGACGCGGGTATTAGCGTGAATAATTTCAATATTTCTCTCTTTTATATATTTCAATAACTTAAATTTGCTGATTAAGAGTTTATAACTTATTTCTGATTTTGTTTTTATCGGTATAGGTACATAAACCAAGCCTTGCGCAATAAATTTAGGGAGAAGTTGACCCCCACTGGAGGCAATATAAACATTATGGCCGCGTTTTTTGATACCGCTGGCTAAAGTTAAAACATAACTACTGATACCGCCTATATTAAGATGATTGGTAAGATAAAGGATATTCATATTAGTTCATTGTTCGTGGTTCATAGTTGATGGTTCTCGTAAATCTATGAACTATCAACTATGGACTATGAACTAAATATTTGCTATTTCAATAGACTATCTATCGCCTCTAATACTTCTTCCGGCTTTATTAACTCCATGCACTTTCCGGTTTTACACTTTGATTTGTAACAGGGGCTACAAGCTAAATCTTTTTTAATCGCCACACACTCTTTTACCGGTGGGAGATGACGCCGAGGATCGGTAGCGCCAAAAAGGGCAACAAAAGGCACGCCCTCACTCGCCGCCACATGCAGGGGTGCGGAATCAGATGAAATAAATATATCGCATTTTTTGATTAAACAGGCAAGCTGATTAATGGTGGTCTTGCCGCAGGCATTGATTATCTTTATATCTTTTAGCTTATTTATTAATATATGCGCTTCGGTTAAATCTTTTTCTGTGCCGGTAATCGCAACTCGCATATCCCTGCGGGATAATTCCTCGCAGAGCTTCACAATATGATGCAATGGCCAGTTTTTACTCAACCATCTGGAACTGGCGCTTATATTTATTCCGATGAGCATCTGATGAGCGCTTAACCATTCAGACTTCAAGAATTCATCTATATAACTCTGGTCTTCTTGCGTAGGCCAAAGTTCGAGTTTAGGATTTTCTAAGTCTATATCTAACATCTTTAATATTCTAAATTGGTGAGTTACGGGGTCCATTAGCGGCCTCTCATCTTTTATGCGCTGATTTAGCAGGAAACCGAACTTTTTATTGTCGTAACCATAACGGTTTAAAGCCAAAGTAAGAAAAGACAAAATATGGCTCTTGCGGTTATTCTGTAAATCGATTACAATATCAAAATTTTTCTTCCTTAAGATGGTGGCTAATTTTAGAAGTCCTGCCGTTCCTTTATATCTGTTTTTAAAATCGCAAACCAACAGCTCATCTATATAGGGACAGTTAAAGAGCAGGTCCTTTGATTCCTCTCCTACCAGAAAAGTAATTTTATAATTATGTAAGAATTTCTGTCTTATCGCCCTTAGGCTAGCGGTAGAAAGAATAATATCGCCCAGAGAGCTAAACTTAATGAGCAAGATTTTGAAATTACTAAGCGCGTCTTTATAAACATCGATTGTCTTCTCTGCCATAAGTTCTATATTATATTTTTCCTTTACTTTTTTATACGCATTTCCTGCTAAAGTGCGGCTTAGCTCTATATCCCTAAATATCTTTATTGCGCCTTGAGCAATACTTGCAGGGTCAGCGGGTGGAACGAGCAATCCTGTTTTCCGGTCCTCAATAATATCGATTACACCCCCAACGCGGCTAGCTACGACGGGGACTCCACAGGCCTGTGCTTCTATAATCACTCTCCCGAATGCCTCATGCGTGGTGGTAGCAAGCACTAAAAGGTCCAGGTTCGCCAAGATCGCCGGGATATCTCTTTGGTTGCCTAAAAATTGGGTGTACTGCCATAGCCCCAGTCTTTTTACTAAAACCTGAACCTGTTCTTTATAGGCCTCTTTAGAGGCAGGCGCATCGCCTATTATCCATATTTTAAGGCGCGGAACGCTCCTGGCAACATAAGCCATAGCCTTCACAAAATGCAAGTGGCCCTTTATAGGAGTGAGCCTGCCTATTATTCCTACATTAAATTCATCCTTTCTTTTCTTATCCGGACTCACGAATTTAAACTTCTCTAAATCCACGCTGCGCGGTATTAATCTTAAACGCTCATGGAGAACTCCGAAATCATCGAGCATATGCCGGGCAATAACATTGCTTAAAACAATCACCCGCCTTCCCCAGCCCATGACGTAACTAAAGGGGTGTTTTTTATAATAACCGTGGCAGGTGGTGATAAATACCTTCTTGGTTTTCAGACTGGCAAAATACGCAATCCAGGCAGGAACGCGGGAACGCGCATGGACAATATCAATTTGTTCTTTCTTAATAATTTCAACTAATTTGGGAATCATTCTCAACATCGTAAATACGGATTTTTTATGCACGGGCAATTGATAATGAATAGCGCCGAATGATTCTAACTCTCTAACCAGTTCTCCGCCACCTGAAACCACCACTACCTTATAGCCATGTTTAACTAAATACTTGGCCAGGTCAAGCGTGCCTGTCTCAACTCCGCCTACATTAAGTTCGGGTAATACCTGAAGTATATTCACCCCGCACCTTCTTTTTTATTTAGGCTGTCACGAAACTCGTGCCAGCCTATGATTACACAGATTTTAGAAGTAGATTACACAGATAATACCGACGATGCTTTTAATCTGTGTAATCGTTTTTTTAATCGGTGTAATCAAGGGCGGCACTTTTGTGACGCCCTATCTTTTTTATTCGAAACTCTGGTTTTATTTAAGCTATTTTTAAATTTTCTCTTTTGCATCTTAATGATATTTTAAAAGTTGCTTCCTAAATTCAATGAATATTATAGAAGGTGCGGGGTTCATAGTATTTTCTTTATCGCCTCAGCCACTAAAAGATTATCTTTTAAAGTATGAATCTCGGGCCTATTTAACCAGATCTCCTCGATAGTTTTGGCTAAATTATCAGCATCAACTAAATAGATATATTTATTTTTAGCAAAATAATTAAGGAACCGGCGGTGTTTCTTACTTAGATTTGGTGAATTAAAAACCAATGCGTATTTCTTGCTATTTACTGCCTCAGAAATCATGGATATACTTTCCGGAGAGGTAATGATGATCCGGCTTGAAGCCAGTATCCCGCCTACCGCTTCAGGAATATTCTTTTCATTAGCAATAACCAAAAGTTTGCATTGGTGATAATTAAGAAACTCTCCTTCCAATAAGCGTTCAATTACACTGGATGTTCTTCGAGAAGTAGTAATCAATAATTCAGCGTCGAGCTTTTCTATGCACATTTTAATCTCTCTGGCTGTTTCTTGCATTAAATCTTTGGTTAAATGAAAATTTTTAGTGTCGCCGCCCACCAACAATCCCAACACTAACTCTTTATTAGTTTTAATGCCGCGCTCTTTAAGATTTTCTCCCTGCCTTTTAAGATAATCCTCATTAATTAAATTTAATGCCCCTTCAATCACCGTAACATTCTTTCTCCTGGGCGGCCGGTGGCTTTGGCTAGAGGAAGCCAAACCACGGCCCTCTGGCCGGTAGCTTTGGCTACTGCGCAGAGGCGCGCACCGGCCTCTCCAATAAGGCCGGGTGACGGAAGCCAAACCACGGCCCTCTGGCCTGTGGCTTTGGCTAGAGGAAGCCAAACCACGGCCTTGTGGCCTGTGGCTTTGGCTACTGCGCAGAGGCGCGCACCGGCCTCTCCAATAAGGCCGGGTGACGGAAGCCAAACCACGGCCCTCTGGCCAGTCGTGCTCACTCATCACTACTAAATTAAATCTCTTTGTATTTAAAAGAGACGGCCGCATAATCACTATAGATTTAGCTAAATTTTCTCTAGATGTTATATAGTTAACGGGCGCAACTGATGCGCCGCAAGAGATGACAATATCAGGTTTAGTGCTTATTAATGCCCTATAAACATCTTCTTCTAAAAATATCCTCCAAGACCAGAGACAACCTTGACAATGATATTTACCTGCCAAACAACTACTAAGGGTTAACGCGAGCCTGGAAAATCTGTTTTTGAATTTTATCTCTATGGTGTTAATATTAGCGCTTATGCCTTGAGCTTTAAGGCAATCCTTGAGTATCCCCAAAACAGCCTGCGACTGCCTAAGGTGTCCTATTTTTCCGTCGCTTATGATTAAGATATTCTGTTCTTTAGTATATTTCCATACCTTGTATGACCAGAGGTATTCCTCAGGATACTTTAAAATGTATTTTTCAAATACGTTCACCAGCGCCTGTAAATTATCATTTATGTCCTTTTCTAAATTTCCGGTTTTTTTAATTTCAAAAGGCGGTTCAATAAAAACTTTGATATAGGGCCCGTTTATTCGTGTATAAAAAACAGGGATAAGCGCAGCATCATATTTTAAAGCCAGCCTGATTGCGCCTGAAGGCATAGAGGCGTATTTACCAAAAAATTTAACCGGGGCACCTGTTCTTCCGCCCTGGTCCGCTGTCATACCCATTGCTTCATTATTTTTAAGTGCCTGGATTAACTCTCGCGTCTGGTTTTCTCTCTGAATTATCTTGCAACCCCTTTGGCCACGATATAAATTAAGGAGTTTATCTAAGCGCGGATATCTCTGCTGGCGAATAAACAAACTAAAAGGGAAGCCTAAATTCGCACAAATAATATTAGAAAGTTCCCAGCTACCCTCATGCACAGCCAAAAGAATCACGCCTTTACCTTTCTGAAAACCTTCAAATATGTGCTGTTGGCCTTCCAGAGTTATATATTTTTTTATGTATGCCTTGTCCACTAAAGGAATAAACAATATCTCTATCAGGTTCTGGCCGAATGCCTTATAAAACTCTTTTACGAGATTGCTTAATTCTTGCGGCGATAATTTAGCCCCAAAAGCGGTCTTGATATTAGCGTAGGCGATAGCTTTATGTTTGAAGTCAAAATAATAAAACAGTTCGCCTAATCTTGCGCCTAAAAACAGACTGACATTTAAGGGTAAAATTCGAATTTGCGGCCCAAATAACCTAATAAGAATACAACCCAAGTAATCTATTATAGAATTCTTGTTCATCTTTTATAATTTTTAATTCAATGCGCAAAAATAAAACTCGTAACTCGTAACTCGTAACTCGTAACTCGTAAAGCCTAGCTGCATCTTTCTCGGTAGTAACCAAGGTATCTATATTCCTGTCTTTAGATTTCTGGATAATATTATCTAACTCTTCCTGAGTATAATTATGGTGATCGCGGAACCTAAAGGAAAGGCCGATTTTAATCCCTAGACTCCTGATAATGCCCTCAAAGGAATCCGGGTCACCAATTGCAGAAAATAAGGTTACGGTTTTTCCTGGTAATATATTTATGTCTAATAATTCACCGGGTTTATCCAACCTACAAAAACCTAAAGGGCTATGTATAGACTCTATCTGAAGCGCTTTCGGATTAATCCGCCCTAAAAAATCCTTAATCTTATGCCCTGTCGGGCTAAGATTGGTTTTAGTCAGGACAAACACATCAGCGCGTTTTAGCGAAGAGAGAGGCTCGCGTAATATCCCGCGAGGAATAAGCTTTCGGTTACCAAAAGGGCGAGTAGCATCAATGGTGACGATGTCCAGGTCCTTTTTTATACGCCATTGCTGGAGACCGTCATCTAAAATCACTGTATCCGCACCATAATCGCGTATTGCCAGCTTAGCTGCACGGATTCTATCAGTATCAACCACAACCGGCACATCTCCTAAATTCATCTTAAGCATATAGGGCTCATCACCCATCGTTTCGTAATTGGTAATTGGTAATTGGTAATTGGTAATTTTTCTTTTATATCCTCTGCTCAATATTGCTACTTTGTGCCCTTTTTGTTTTAAGTATTGAGCAATAAATAAAACCAGAGTGGTTTTACCCGTTCCGCCTAAAGTAATATTGCCCACACTGATAACCTTGCAATTTAAGTGATACGGTTTTAGACGATAAATAAAAATTGATACCCTGACTCCTAAACCATAGATAAGTGACAGGAAATACAAAAAAGACTTAACTACCCCCGCCACAAGCCCTTTATGTCTATCTGTAGCTAAATTATAAATATAGGACAACATATATTAAATCTTCCCTAACAACATCATTATGCCTATTGCGACAAATAATAATGCACCGGTATATCTTATAAATTCCGGTCTTATATATTTGCCCAAAATTACTCCCAGAAAAACCGAAACAGCAGTAACGATTATATAGGCAGATACGGAACCCAGCCATACCTGTAAAGGCTTTCCTGATTTTGCTGCCATGCTTATTCCTACTAATTGAGTCTTATCTGCAAGCTCTGCAAAAAATACGGCTGTAAATGTTGCCAGAAATATTCTCCAATCCATAACTTGCCCTCCATATTTAGGGACGGTTCTCAAGTCGTTCGAGAAGTATCCCTCTCTAGGGGACAGTTCTGCTTTGGGTTGAGAACCGTCCCTGATTTCTGCTTTTGCTCCCCTTATCTACAACCCTTCTATTCACCATAAAATTACTCCCCCGCAGGTCCTTAAGATAATTTTTGAGTTCCGTAGTAATATCCATGAGTTCAAATAGGTTTGATACCTTGCCAAATGTATTATTCACAATGGCTATGGACAAACTCATCAAAGGTATATTTGCCATTCTTCCGCTTCTGTCCCGACTAACGATAAAACCATTTTTTATATCCGAACTCAAATAGCGGTGAGGAACCATGGCATCAAAATCTCTGAGAGTTTGTTTGGCAATAGGTTCGGCTTTATCGGGTGTGGTGATAATCACGAAATCGTCGCCGCCTATATGACCCACAAAATCTTTACCATTTCCACATGCCTTGACATTTTTTGATATAATCTTGGCTGTCTCTGTTATAACCTGATTGCCCCTTATATAACCATATTTGTCGTTATAGGACTTGAAGTTATCGATATCAATGTAATGGAACGAAAAGGGGTGTCTGGAATCCAAACTCTGAATAAGCTCTCTTTCAATAAGTTTATTCCCCGGAAGGCGGGTAAGGGCATTGGCATTAAAATGGTGGGCTGCGCTTCGTAAGGCCAGGACTATCCTAATTTCTAAATCTATCGGATCCGGAGGCTTAATCAAATAATCATCCACTCCCTGCTCGATACTGAGCAAATCGCGCCTTAATTGTCTCTTATCTATCAAAACAATGGTAGGAATATAGGAAGTAAGGAAATCGCCTTTTATCTCCTTACAAATCTCTAAGCCCCTTTTGTCTTGTAGCGCGGCATCTATAATAATGAGGCTGGGGTTCTCCTTTTTTAAATATTCTATTATATCCTCTCCTTCCGGAAGTTCCGCCACATTATATTCCCAGGCCTTTAAGAGATACAACAATATCTCCCGTAACTTTAAATCCGGGACCGCCAAAACTATTCTGATTTCTTTACTCATCAAAATTATTTAGACCTACAGACGCTTTCCGTGCTAATCGGGAAACTGTCCCCCCTATTATGTTAAAAAGTGTCTTTGGGTACACTTTCCAACTTACCTCAAAGACACTTTCCTCTTTGGGTTGGAAAGTGTCTCTAGCTTTGTGGTCTCCTCTATACATTTCAGATTCCTGGATGTGGCGCCCTGATTTTGTAAAATGATTGCCTTGGCGCGTTGGCTTAGCTGGGTACTTTTACCGGGATTTCTTAATAAATCTTTGATATTTAGGAAAAGTTCTTCTTTATTATGCGCGAGAATGCATGCTTTGTTTTCCAGAAATAACCTAGCGATATCGCGGAAATTAAACATATAAGGGCCGAAGATCACGGGCTTACCGAGTGAGGCGGGTTCCAAAATATTGTGGCCGCCCTTTCTTGTTAAACTGCCCCCTACAAAAATAATATCGGCGATAGCGTAAAAAGAAACCAGCTCGCCAATAGTATCAAGTATAAATATAGGTTTTAGGTTATAGGTGTTAGCCCCGTTAGAAATTTTGTTTTTTGGTAAAAGGTTGGTATTTCTAACGGGGTTGGGTTTTAGGTGTAAAGTAGAAATAAATATGGATGAAAAGCCATTCTTCAGCGTTATTTTTTCTATCTCTCTAGCCCTTTCTGGATGACGCGGAGCAATCAACAGTCTTAAATAGGGAAATTCCTTTAACAAATTTTTATAAACACCTAAGATAATCTCTTCTTCATCAGCGTGGGTTGAGCCAGCTACAAAAAGTTTCTCTTCAGGCTCAAGAGCTAATTTAAGCTTATAATCTGTGTAATCTTCTTTTAAATCTGCGTAATCCGTATTATCAAATTTCATATTACCGGTTATCTGTATCTTGTCTTGGGAAACTCCCAAGCGAAGCAATCTTTCCGCATCGCTAGGGGTCTGAACGCAGAAGAGATTGATTTTACTTAAGATAGGTTTTAATAAAAATTTTATGCTCAGGTAACCTTTGAAAGAACGGTCGGATAGCCTGCCATTTACCAAAACGATGGGTATATTTTTGCAATAAAGATAGGAAATCAAATTCGGCCAGATTTCGGTTTCCATAATAATAAATAAAAAAGGTTTAACCTTATCTACAACGCTTCTTACGATAAAACTTAAGTCTAAAGGACAATAAGATGCAAAGCCGGTTTCTCCGGCGATACTCCTGGCGATTTTATTACCCGTGGGAGTAACCGTGGAAATAAAAAGTTTCTTATCCGGATAGGTAATTCTCAATTCTCTTGCCAGATTCTTTACTGCCATTACTTCACCAACACTTACAGCATGTATCCAGATAGGCCTGTTTAGTTTTAAACCAGAAGGCAATATCCCAAGGCGCATTTGAAAGCCGGGATGGAATTTTCTTTTGCATAGATACACAGGAAGATAAATGAAAGCAAAAACCAAAAATATCAAATCATAAATAATAAACATAACTCTTAACTATGAACTATGAACTGACTTATGCCCGGGGGTGCGCTTTATCATATACCTTTTTTAGTTTTTCAGTCGTAAGGTGGGTGTATATCTGGGTCGTGGAAAGATTTACGTGCCCCAGGAGCTCCTGAACACTCCTTAAATCTGCACCACGATTTAAAAGATGTGTAGCAAAAGAATGTCTTAATGTATGGGGTGATACGCCTTGTTTTATACTTGCAATATGTATATATTTATCAATGATATTTCGCACGCCTCTGTCGGTTATGCGTTTACCGCTTTTATTTAAAAATAACGCATCCTCCTCCTCTTGCTGTTTCTTCCTTCTCTCCAAATAAGCCCTTATTGTCGATAGTGCTATCTCTCCTATAGGCACAATGCGCTCTTTCTTACCCTTACCCAAAACTTTAACTACTCCTCCGATAAAATCTATATCTTCGATATTTAGCCCCACCAGTTCACTGACCCTTATACCGGTAGAGTAAAATGTCTCTATAATCGCCCTATCCCTGAAGTCCCTTTCGCCTTTTAGCGAGACTGCCTCGATTAATTTGGTTACCTCTTCTTCTGTTAAGAATAAAGGCAGGGACTTTTCCTGTTTAGGACTGGAAAGGCTGGTTATAGGATTGTTTTTAAGATAACCTTCGCGAATCAGAAATTTAAAGAAAGACCTGAGAGTAGAAAGCCGGCGGCTGACTGTCCTGTTTTTAAGATTCTTTTCTTTCAATATTGCTAAATATTTTCTTAAAACCAGATAATCAATTTTCTCTAAAGCCGTTCCACCTAAAAATTTATTAAAGCCTTCTAAATCTAGTTTGTAATTTAATATCGTATATTTAGAATAGTTTTTTTCGATCTCCAAGTACCTGATAAATTTTTCGATGTATCTATCCATTATCGGTATCAGCTATTTTCTTCTCTTCGTCTTGCGGCAGGTCCTTTGAAATAAATGTGCATTTAGGATAATTAGAACAACCGTAGAAAAATCCGCGTTTAGAACGCCGCTCGATAAGCTCCCCGCCGCATTCGGGTTGCGGGCATTTTACGCCCGTGGTAATAGACTTGGAATTCTTGCACTTTGGATACGCAGAACAACTCATGAATTTTCCCCGGCGCCCCCATTTTATAATCATGGGCTCACCGCATTGATCGCAGGTTTCCCCTGTTTCTATCACCTCTTTTTTAATATTCTTTTGCGCAAAATCAAGGCTCTCCTTAAAGGGCGCGTAGAAATCTTCTAAGACTTTCAATCTCTTGCGCCTTCCTTCTTCAATCTCATCGAGCCCTTCTTCCATAAGCGCGGTAAACTTAATATCCATAACCTTAGGAAAATACTCGACCAGCATTTCACAGACTTTAAAGCCCAACTCCGTAGGATGAAAATACCCTTTAATCCTGCGCGCATAGTCACGCAAGACCAAGGTATAAATTATCGGTGCATAAGTAGAGGGCCTGCCAATACCCTCTTCCTCTAATGCCTTTACCAGAGAGCTATCAGAGAAGCGTGCCGGCGGTTTAGTAAAATGCTGGGAGGGCATTAATTTAATCAGGTCTAAGATTTCGTCTTTTGCGAGGCTAGGAAGAATATTTTTTTTCTTTTCTTCCTCGTTATCATTATAAACCCCGTTAGAAATACCTTTTTGGCCGCCCTGCAAAACAGAATTTCTAACGGGGTAAATGGCCATAAAGCCATCAAAAATAGTAGCGGTGCCTGAAGCTACAAAAAGGTATTTACCCCGAATGGAGTTACCATGCGAAGCGTCACTTCGGGGTGCCGAAGATTCACTGCCTGATTCACTACATTCGGCATCTGTATTTGTCGTAATATTTGCCGTGGTTACTAGATATCGCGCAGGAGTCATTTGGCTGGCAATAAAGCGGCAATAAATCAACTCGTATAATTTGTATTGGTCTTCGGTTAAATATTTCTTTAGGCTCTCTGGTGAATGTGAAATCAAACTTGGCCTGATTGCCTCATGCGCAGCTTGGGCGTGTTTCTTTAATTTATAAACATTGGGTTTTTGCGGTAAATAATCCTTGCCGAAGTTCTTTAAGATAAGGCTTCTTACTTCTTTGATTGCCTCAGGCGCGACATGCGAGGAATCAGTACGCATATAAGTAATAAGGCCGACAGGGCTCCTCTTGCCAATATCAATACCTTCGTAAAGCTGCTGGGCTATCATCATAGTTCTGCCTGCATTAAATCTTAATTTATTAAAGGCCTCCTGCTGTAAGGTGCTGGTAATAAAAGGGGGGTAGGGATAGCGTTTCTTCTCTGCTTTTTTTACTTCCGAAACTATAAATAACTTATTATTTATATCCGCAACTATCCGGTCTGCCTGCGATTTATTCTTTATCTCTATTTTCTTATCTTCGAGCTTTTCTAATTTTGCTGAAAATGAATCGCCGGTATCTTTTTTCGCAAGTTTCGCCTCTATCTCCCAATATTCCTGGGCTATAAAACTATTGATCTGCTTTTCCCTTTCTACAATCAATTTTAATGTCACGGATTGCACTCTGCCTGCGCTTAAGCCGCGGCAGATTTTCTTCCAGAGTAACGGGCTTAAAAAATAACCTACTATTCTATCTAATATCCGGCGGCTCGCCTGCGCCTCAATCATCTTAAGATCGAAATCCCTCGGCTGGCTAAAAGCCTCCTCTACTGCCAAAGGCGTAATCTCATGAAACACAACACGCAAAACTTTTTTATTTTTAAAAAACCTCTCTTTTATCTGCCAGCCAATGGCTTCGCCTTCCCTATCCGGGTCCGTAGCCATATATATAATGTTTTTATTCTTGGATTCTTTCTTTAAGGCAGAAATAACCTTTTCTCTTCCGCTAACCACCACATAAGAAGGCAAGAACCCTTTTTCAATATCCACGCCTAATTCTTTTTTTGGTAAGTCAACTAAGTGCCCGTAAGAAGATACAACGGAAAAATTATCTCCCAGGATCTGGCTGATTGTCTTTGCCTTTGTAGGTGATTCCACGATAACCAAAGAATCTTTTTTCTTCATGTCAGACTGTAGTTCTGATAAATTGTTTGCCGGGAAGTTGCCTGATTAATTTATGTATCTCTAATTTTAAAAGTATTCTCGATATCTCGGGAATACCAATACTGGTATTTTGCGCAATTTCATCTAAAAGCACAGGTTGATCTGATATTAAGTTATATAAAAGAGATTCGTTGCCAGATAAGTAACTCCTACTACCTGAATTTGTTTCTTTCAAATCTTTTTTATTTAGGTTTGCAGTTACCGGTATATTAAATTCCTCTATAATATCATCAGCGCAAGAGACTAATTTTGCGCCTTGTTTAATCAATCCATTTGTACCAAAAGAATTACCAGAATCGATTTTACCCGGTAAGGCAAAAACATCCCTGCCCTGTTCTAATGCGCAATCTGCAGTAATTAAGGCGCCGCTATTTCTGGCTGCCTCAACTACTAAAACACCCAAAGACAAACCGCTAATCACGCGGTTGCGGCGGGGAAAGTTTTGGGATAGGGGCTTTGCATTTATGGGGAATTCGGATATTACTGCTCCGCATCGGGAAATCTCTTCGGCTAATTCTTTATTTTCCGCAGGATAGAGATGGCGAAAACCGCTTCCTATCACGGCAATTGTCCGCCCACCCTGTTTTAATGCGCCTCTATGCGCAGATGTGTCTATACCGCGCGCTAAACCCGAGATAATGGTAAAATTTCGCTCGGATAAATCAGCAGCAAACTTTTCCGCGCAAGACAAGCCGTAAAAAGAGGCCCTGCGCGAACCTACGATAGCAACGCTGAGCCTGTCTTCATCTTTTAATTCTCCCTTAACATAAAGCACAATGGGCGGATCATAAATCTGCTTTAGATTCTCGGGATACTCTTTATCATCTACAGTTATAATTTTTAGATTATATTTCTTGGCTAAATCAAGCTCCTCGTCTATATCTTTTTCCTTAAGAGAAGTGACTTTTCTGGCGATTTCTTTGCCAATGCCTGAAACCCCCATTAATTTTTCACAAGGAGCTTTTAAAATATTTTCCGGCTTTTCAAAATAATTGAGCAGCTTCTTTAAACGCGCGCTCCCGATATCGCAAAACATATTCAGGCCGATTAAAGCTTCTAGTCTAATCATCTTTTAACTTGTAGTTTTTCCTTTTTACTTTTGACTTTTAACTTACCAGAAATTAACCTTGTAATTATATCTACTACCTCATTTATAGAAATTTTTGATGTATCAATAGTTTTATCTGCTTGCGCGTAGTAAGGAGCGCGCAATTTAAGAAGCAGCTCTATCTGTTTACGGCGATTGCTCACATTTAACAAAGGCCTGTGGCGATAGGCGCTGGTTCTTTCTAATATTACCTGAGGCACGGCAGTCAGGCAAATAATTATCCCTGTCTCTTTCATTATTTTAATATTATCTTTATCCAGGACAATTCCTCCTCCGCAGGCTACCACAAATTTATTTTCCTTGCTCACTTCCTTTAAAATCCGCTTCTCTACCTTACGAAAATAGGGCTCACCGTCACCAGCAAAGATATCGGAAATAGTCCTTTTTTCCCGCAGTTCAATTAATTCATCCAGGTCAACGAATTGTAGTGTCTTTTTCTTAGCCAGTCCCTTCCCTACCTCGGTTTTGCCTGTTCCCATGAACCCCACAAGATAGATATTATTCATCCCGCACCTTTTAAATATTCAAAAACTGCTTGGAATCTTAATCCCGGCACCTTGAATAAGTAAAAAGGTGCGGGGTTCATAACCACAATTCTAACATATAGTTAAAACGCTGTCAAACTAAACCCCCGCTGCCCCACAATGCGGGGCGGCGGGGGTTTAGCTCTAACTCTCACTCCTTGTACGCTGCCAAAACAAGATCAGTTAACTCTTGATGTATTTCTTTGGTTGCCGGGTATACACAGTTGTACCACTTGCCATCTTTACCCTGCTGCCGGGGCATACCCAGGAATAAACCGTTTTTGCCCTCGACTATGCGCAACCCCGTAATCACAACGCCTGCCAGCGTAACATCCACAAATGCCTTAAGCTTGGAATCGCCGCCGTCAAACCTGTGAATCCGGCTGACTTGAATCAAGTTCTCATCCATCGATATCACCTCCTTCTACTTTAATAGACGAAGGAGGCGATATTTTCTAACGCATTTTTTTTAGATAATTATGGTAATTATCTTTTATATCCGAAAGACAGTCGCTGCCGAACTTCTCCAAGAACGTATCTGCCAGCACGTAAGCCAAAACAGACTCCGCAATTACACCCGCAGACTCCACTACGCAAATATCCGAACGCTCAACCGTTGCTTTTGCGGGTTTTTTGGTGATGATATTTACGGAATCCAAAGGATGCGTTAAGGTAGAAATGGGTTTCATGCAGGCGCGCAGAATAATATCTTCGCCATTGGATATGCCGCCTTCAATACCACCGGCATGATTAGTTTTGCGAAAATAACCCTGCCTGCCTGAGCAGGTGAGGCTTTTATTTTTAGTATAATAAATGGCATCGTGAACTTCAGAGCCAAATTTATCTGCATAGCCAAAACCCAGGCCAATCTCAACTCCTTTTACTCCCGGAATAGACATTACGGCTTGCGCTATCCGGCCATCCAGACGCCTATCCGCCTGCACGTAACTACCCAAACCGCAAGGCGCTCCTTTAACTATAACTTCAAAAATACCACCCACAGTATCTTTGTTGTCTTTGGCCTCGCTAATCTTCTTTATCATCGCCAAACGGGTGGATTCGCCTCCGATAGATAAAACATGACTGGATATTCTTATCCTAAATTCCGCTAAAAATATCTTACATATTGCTCCTATTCCTACGCGGCTGGCGGTTTCTCGAGCAGATGCGCGCTCTAAAACATTGCGTGCATCTGCGAATCCGTATTTTAAGAGCCCGGCTAAATCCGCATGCCCTGGACGCGGACAGGTTACTCTAGGTAACCGCTCAATACTGAAATCTTTATTCTCAATTAAGAACGCAATGGGGCTACCTAAGGTGATACCTTTCTTTAACCCGGAAATTATCTGGGTTTTATCTTTCTCAATTTGCATACGTTTACCGCGGCCTAAGCCGGCTTGCCTGCGTTTTAATTCCTGATTTATCTTGGCTAATTCCAGTTTCAGGCCTGCGGGCATACCCTCTAATATCGCCACCAAGCCCTTTCCGTGCGATTCACCTGCGGTTAAATATCTTAACATAATTGCCTCCTGTTTGGCATATCTAGCGATTAACGCATATCTCGCTTGGCAGGGACAGTCACCGAAGGGGACAGTCCCTGCTGTAACGCTACATTTATTTCCATAGGCCGCGCTTATTTGCACGCGCTTCTTGATATAACTTCAAGAGTAAATTTGAGTATTTCGCATTCGGCGGTATAGTCATCAGAGAAGCGTATCCCTGTTTTACAATCTCAGCATTTACGAAGGTGCCGTCCTTTAAATACACATAGGCAAGAAGCCTCTTGTATTTATCATACCTTTCCACATCAAATTCAAGGCTGACGCGTTTGCCTTCGACCAGCTTTTTGGTAAATTCATAAGCGCGCTTGCCTAATTCTTGAATAGTGCGCACATCCTCTCCTGTTCTTTGACTATCTCTGTATAACTTATCTGACTCGTGCATTTCTGGCGTATCTATACCTATAAGGCGCACTCTTTCCCCTGTCTCCAGTTTTAGCGTATCTCCGTCAACAGCCCGCTGGACTAAGATATCAGCATAATTGTAAGATTTGCCAAATGGCATGCTGAATTTCCAATCACCAGAATGATAAATTTTAGCCGGTTCATCATCCGCGATACAAAAATTAAACGGTAAAGACAACAGGATAATTAAAGAAATAATGACTTTTTTCATTTTATGAAATTCTCCTTTAAATTTTATAGTAGACTGGCTACAAAACCTGCCAGGACCACTATATCCTCGGTACAAAATATCCGGGTAATGCTTTTATCAAAAAGCATATTTGCCTCAGGCCCGAATTCATCGTCGGAACGCCAAAGTGTAATCAATACAGGCACTCCCTCAAATACTTCCAGCACAATACCCACATCACCCTGGTCAACTCTCTTTGCCGATAATCTATCCAAGGCTGCCAGTAGGCCTTCGGGATGGCTGCCATACTTTCTGATTATCGGCTCAATTGCCCTCTTTCTAAAAGCAGAATAATAACCCTCTACACCCGATAACTCCTTAAAACTCATCCATTCGTTGGTTAAGGAAGGCAATCCCTTTAATTTATGCGCCAGATAATGCAGAATGAGAATTATGGCAAAATCTTTCGCCGGAGCGTTACAAGCCAAAGACAGCGCTCTTTTTTCCTGCAAATCCACGCTATATTCATCGCCTAAGAATTTAACGGCTAAAATTTTGCCGGGATTTAGGTTACTTAAATCCTCCCAGCCTTTTTCCAGCGCTGCCGCGTAACTCATTGTAAACTATTTTACTCTTTTTAATTGGATAAATCAATAATTTTAGATTATAATAAGTGAGGATATAACTTATGGAGCGTAAGCGAACATAAGTTATGTGTCCGAACTTATTCCGACGAATGTGTAAAAATTTTATTCTAAAATTTTTACACAGTATATGAGTCGGAATAGGATTGATAAGATGTCCCCCTTGCGTAAACATCCCAAAAATCTCTACGATATTTTTGGGATACGCTTCGGGGTTAATTCGCAGACGCCAAAATATTTTTACCGCAAGGCTACAATTTACGTAGCTCTTTCGAGCTTACGTAAATTGTCTGCTCATTTAATATGCTTTACGACCGTTTCCAGCAAGAGGCAATTGATTATATAAATCAAGGCCACTCCGTAATTGTCTCCGCTCCCACAGGCAGCGGCAAAACCGCAATTGCCGAATACGTCATCTCAACCTGTATTCAAAATAAAGTGGGTGTTGTCTATACCGCGCCCATCAAAGCCCTCTCCAACCAGAAATTCCGCGATTTCGAAAATCAATTCGGTGAAAATATCGGTATATTAACCGGCGATGTTTCTCTGAACCCTTCTGCACCTGTGTTAATTATGACTACTGAGATATTTCGCAACAAAATTTTAGACGAACCAAAAAGCCTGGAAATTTACTCCTGGGTTATCTTTGATGAAGTCCATTATATCGATAACCCTGAACGTGGCACAGTCTGGGAAGAGTCTCTCATATTTTTACCCAAACATATGAATATCCTCGCCCTCTCTGCCACTATACCTAACATAGATAAATTGGCAGAATGGATTCAGTCTATACATAATAAACAGGTAAAGACAGTAATTGAAGAAAAAAGGCCTGTGCCTTTACATTTCTTCTTCCAGTGCCAAAACGAAGTCGTAGATAATATAAATAATTTAAAAAAGTTAGGAGCTGGCCGGCCAAACAGGATGACTAATCTCATAAACTACATTCGCCAAAAAGAGGGCCTGCCTTGTATATATTTTGTTTTCGGCAGAAGAAGGGCTGAAGAGCTGGCCATGGAATTGTATAGTTATAATTTCTTAACTGAAAAAGAGAGGCAGGAGATACTATCTTTGTTTGATTCTCTGTGTGAACGCTTTGACCTCAAGCACGAAAGGTCTGCGCAAACTTTATATTCCCTTATTCAAAAGGGAATTGCCTATCATCACGCCGGAATGCTGCCTACCTTAAAAGAAGTAATAGAAAGATTATTTACCAGCCGGCTCTTAAAAGTGATTTTTACCACCGAGACCTTTGCCTTAGGGATTAATATGCCCAGCCGCACAGTTATTTTTGACGATTTAAGAAAATTCTACGGCCGTTATATGAGAACCTTGAAAACCAGGGATTTTTACCAGATGGCCGGGCGTGCCGGAAGGCGTGGGCAAGATTTAGAAGGTTTTGTCTATTGCCGCGTAAACCCTGCGCGGATAAATATGGAAGAAGTAAAACGTATCATCTACGGCAGGCCCGAAGAGGTAAGAAGCCAGTTAAATTCCTCTTATGCTACTGTTCTTAACCTGTATGAAAAATATAAAGAGGATATCTATAAAATCTATCCTTTGTCCTTACATTATTTCCAGTCCAAGAAATACGAACAAAAGGAAGCGCTGCGCTTAATTGAGGCAAAATTAAAATTACTCACGGAATCAGGTTATATAGAAAACGGCTCTTTGACCCAGAAAGGCCAATTTGCCAAAACCGTCTATGGTTACGAACTAATCCTTTCTGAACTTTATGAGCAGAACATCTTAGAGCAGCTGGATGAATTCGCTTTGGGGATTCTCGCGGCAGCTGTAGTTTTCGAACCCCGGAAGAACCAGCGTATGCCTCATCTTTCTAAAGCGGCGCGCAAAGTAAAGAGGGTCTGCGAAGAGATACACGAGAAGATAAAGAAGTTAGAACTAAAATACAGGATTTATCCTTTGAGTAAGCCCACCTATTTTCATCTCAGCTCAAGTATTGAAGGTTGGCTGCGCGGCACAAATTTTGATAAAATTCTGCAATTTACGGATACGGACGAAGGCGAAGTAGTGCGATATTTTCGGATGGCAATTCAGATTTTAAGGGAAATTAAGGACGCCGAGGTCGCCTCATACGTCTTAAAAGAAAAAATAAAAGAAACTATCCGCGTAATTAACCGCGATATCGTGGATGCGGAGAAGCAACTCCGCGAAGGTTAGGCCAAAAGGGACTGACCCCGAAATGTCATTTTAGTAGATTGTACTTAGGGGTCTGTCCCTGATAATTACTTTTTATGAAATTAGCGGGTCCTGTCTGGGGTAGTTTCTCGCATCACCGCTCGAAATTCCCCAGCGAGAAGTTTCTCGAAGCGAGAAACTTCTCGCTCTGCCCGATAATCCTTAGCGGAGCAACCCTCACCCGCTCGAATTTTCTAGATGCTGCTCGAATCCAAGCCAAGCCACCCCCTAAAAATAAAAATCCCAAGCCTTTTAAGCTTGGGATTATAGAAAAAGGCGATACTTTTAATTTCTCTACTAAAAAATACTTTAAAAAATAGAAACGTGGGGCTGTCCGATAATTCCTCATCCCTCTGTTTTAAAATAATTGCATATTCCGTCGATAAAATCTAAAAGTATGGTATAATATGGCTGATAGAAAACTACCAAAAGGAGGCAATTATGGCCGTCAGA
>Ga0210049_1000368_pt1 | contig 36908 bp, 31 predicted proteins | sample CryGeyCG2014_300_2_FD_183964 | JGI IMG/M metagenome (GOLD analysis project Ga0210049, IMG submission 183964) | Groundwater microbial communities from aquifer - Crystal Geyser CG06_land_8/20/14_3.00 (SPAdes) (version 2) | ecosystem: Environmental > Aquatic > Deep subsurface > Groundwater | place... | reverse complement strand
TTTTACCTCGACCTTTGCCTGCGGTTCGAGCGCCTCCAATCCTCGACCCATCACACCGGCGCCAAACGCGTGTAGCTCCTCCACAAACCGATGTTCGAACGCGATCGGGTTCTTCGTCCGACCGTCCAGCAAATGCTCCGCAAACACCCCCGCCAGCTTGTCGGCCAACCCCTCCACCTCGTGCCTGAGGTGCTTCCGCAACTCCTCCTGCAGTTCCTCCCGATCCAAGAGCTTCTCGCGATTCATGGCTGCATCCTCTGCTGTGACGTGTGCTATGATCACCCCAGATCAGAGACTACCCCAACCCTACCCAAATCCAGCCGTTCCGGCTACAATTGACCCCCGTAATTCTGGGATGCGCCCCCTCAGCAACGTCAAACAGATTGGCCTGGGGCTGCTGATGTACGCACCGGACTACGACGAGCGGCTCCCCGCTCAGGAGCCTTGCCATCGAGACCAAACTACCCCCGACTGGACCTATGGGGTGGGATGGATCACGGACAAGATCACGCCCTACGTCAAGAACGCCCAACTCTACCAGTGCGCCAGCGATGACGACTGCGAGGTGTCCTACGGCTTCCCGCGCCGCCCCTTCGGCGGCTGCACCAATGACGCGACCCACTCGCGCAAGCTGGGCAGCTACCAGGCGCCAGCCACCAGCCTGATGATGACGGAGGGTGTCTGGGTGGCCCGGACCGCCAGCCCATGATCGGCTGGGCCCCGAGAGTGTGGTCGCCGGACTGGGAGGTCGGCAACACCGGCCCGGTGTACAACGACAACTGCTGCTACGGTCCGGAGTGTCGCCACAACGAGGGCGCCAACTGCCTCTACGCAGAAGGGCACGCGAAGTGGCAGAAGCAGACTTGGTAGCGCCGCGCACGGACTTGGTTCCTGCGGCTTCCGGGATTCTGTGGCTGACCTTCCTGTGCGGGGCGATGTCGTTCTGCCCGCGCGGATCGGTCGACTGCGGCACCCGGAGGTCTCTTGGCGTCTGGTCTCGTGGATAGAGCAGCAATGCTATAGGCGCACGAACGGTCGCCAAGCGACGGAATCGCTTCCTGGCACGGGGCGGTCCCCCGACCGTCCCGCAAGGCCCGACCGGAGGTCTCCTGGTCTTCGGGAGACCTCCGGTCGCAGGAGTGTCGCGGTCGGGGGACCGCGACACAGCAGCAGTCTCACGCACTCCCTGGGCCAGGGGACAGCCGTCGCGGCTCAGGAGGGCGTAAGCGCCGCGAGGGCGGTGTGCGGTGGCGTCGTGCTAGGCTCAGTAGTTGATGTTTCTGAAGGCGACCACGGAGCCGGAGGCGTTGAAGATCTGCGCATAGACGCGCTGGGCGTTTGCCGCGCCCAGCGTGCGCTGAATCCTGAGCGTGTGCTGGCCGTCCGGGCCGATCTCGGCCGCGCTTGCCTCTTTGACCTCGCCGTCTCCGTTGAGAGCACGCGCCCCTTGGGCCATACGCACGCGACCGCCCTGCGGCACGCCGTAGAAACTCTCGTCGATAGTGTACAGCGACCCCACCGTCGGCTGGGCCGGTTTCAGCGTCAGCCTGATTGCAGGTGGAGTATCAACGGGGGCTACGGTCTGCGGCTCGCCTTCATCGTCAGAAGGAGACCAGGGCACTTCGACGCGTAGGGCGCCGCTGGGAGAGAGTATGCCGTCTTCGCTGATCGTAGCTGCTACCGGGCTCCCGCTGACGGCGCGAATGATCCCAAGGCTCCACACGCGGACGCTGGGAGTGAGCTGAGGCGTCTTGCCCTTCGTCGCGGGCGGCGGAATGACACCGCGGATGCTCTGGAGGAGGGCCGCCTCGAGGTCCCACGCGGCCTGGGGGGCCCCTCCCTCCTTGAGGACACTGCAGTACTTGGAGTAGGCAGCGTAGCCGCCGAAACAGGCTCCGGTCATAATCCCCGCGCCTACCTGCACCCCCGGTACGAGCGCCACCGCCAAACCGATTGCCGGGCATAGCCCAGTAGCAAACGCGCCCCGTGCAGCCTGTTCGGCCTTGTTCACAACGTCGCACGTCGCGCCATGGAGTGTCGAGAAGCCGTGAAGCACAGCCTCAATGGCCTGAGTGCCGAGTCAGCGCCCGCCCCCTCGTCTCGTTCACTGCTCGCCGAGACTCAACTCGCGGGAACGGTTGCAGAAGCTGACTGAAGACGCTACAAGACCGGGTCTGCATGGAGGAGCCTCCTGGACGCGCAACCTGCGCCGCGTGAGGCCCGCATCGCGCGACACATCTTGGACAGGAGTGGGAATATCCGATGAGCACACTGGCAAGTAGGGCAACGCTTCTTGCGGCGATGGTCCCGCTCAGTGCCCGCGGGCAGGAAGCAACGATCACCGTGCACACCGACCGGCCGGGTCACGTGGTCTCGCGCTACCTCACCGGGGCCTGCCTCGAGGACGTCAACCACGAGGTTTACGGCGGGCTCTACAGCCAGATGCTCTACGGAGAGAGCTTCCAGGAGCCCGGCCAGTCCGTGCCGCCGGCCGGCTTCAGGGCGTCTGGCGGCTCCTGGCGCGTGTCCGGCGGAGAACTCCACGCCGCGGCGCAGGTGCTGCGCCTGGGGCGGCATCGGCACAACTGGACACTGCTGAAAGACACGCCGTGCGAAGTGCCGGTGGGCCGCTGGATTCCGCTGACGGTGAAGATGGCCGCTCACGCGCTGGAGGTGTTCGTGTCGGGCAAGAGCGTCGTCCGCTTCGACGACGTGGATCAGCCGCTCACCTCGGGCACGGTGGGACTGCGGCCATGGGAACGCGGGGCGCGGTTCCGGAACCTCTGGGTCAAGACGGGGGAAGCGGTTGAGCCGCTCCCGTTTGCCGCCACCTCCGACGACAGCGGCGAGGTCAGCGGCATGTGGCGCGTGCTGAAACGCGGGTCCGCGACGGGGCGCTGCACGCTGGAGCGCGACTGCGCGTTCGTCGGGCGGCAGAGCCAGCACCTCGCGTTCGTGGGCGGCGAGGGTGAGTTCGGCATCGAGAACCGGGGACTCAACCGCTGGGGCTTGCATGTGGAAGGCGGCAAGCCGTACCAGGGCTGCGTGGTGCTCAAGGCGTCGCCGGCGGCCGACCTCTTCGTAGCGCTGGAAACCGGGGACGGCGGCGCGGTGTTGGCCGAGGAGAAGCTCGAGGTGGCGACCCACGACTGGCAACGGTACGACTTCTCGCTCACGCCGACCTCGACGGCCGACGGCGCCCGGTTGGCGCTCAAGCTGAAGCGCCCCGCCGCGGTGTCGGTGGGCTACGCGTTCCTGCGGCCCGGTGAGTGGGGGCGTACAAAGGGCTGCCGGTGCGGCGCGACGTGGCGGAGGCGTTGATCGACCAGGGACTCACCGTACTGCGCTACGGCGGCCCGATGATCAATCACCCGGAGTACCGCTGGAAGAAGATGATCGGTCCGCGCGAGCAGCGGCCGCCGCATCGCAACACATGGTATCCGTATTCGTCCAACGGCTGGGGGATCCCGGACTTCCTGGCGTTCTGCGAGGCGGCGGGGTTCCTGGCGATCCCCGCGTTCAACATGGACGAGACGCCGGGAGAGATGGCGGACTTCGCCGAGTACGCCAACGGCCCGGCTGACAGCACGTGGGGCGCGCGGCGGGCGGCCGACGGCCACCCAGAGCCCTTCGGTCTCCGCCATATCGAGCTTGGCAACGAGGAGCGGGTGGACGACAGCTACTTCGCGAAGTTCGCACCGCTGGCCGAGGCAATCTGGGCGCGCGACCCGCAGACGATCGTGGGGGTGGGTGACTTCGTGTACGGGCAGCCGATTGCCGACCCGCTGAAGGTGGAGGGAGCGGCTTCCGGCATTCGGAGCCTCGCAGCACACCAGAGGATCCTGCAGCTTGCCCAGGCGCACGGCCGAGAGGTGTGGTTCGAGGTGCACGTGGGTACGGACGGGCCGCGACCGGACGCCACGTTCGGGGCCCTGTTCTCGTATCTCGACGCTCTGACGAAGCTGGCCGACGGCGCGAAGTTCAAGGTGGTTGTCTTCGAGTTCAACGCGGGCAACCACACGCAGAAGCGCGCGTTAGCCAACGCGTTGGCCCTCAACGCCCTCGAGCGCGACGGGCGAGTCCCCGTAGCTGTCTCGGCCAACGCCCTGCAGCCCTACGGTCAGAACGACAACGGTTGGGACCAGGGCCTGCTGTTCCTGAATCAGTCGCAGGTCTGGCTGCACCCGCCGGGCTGGGTGACGCGAATGGTCTCGACGAACTACCAGCCGCGGCATGTGCCCGTGGACGTGAGTGACGACGCCGGCCTCGGTGTCTGCGCTGCCCGCAGCGCCGACGGCAAGGTGCTGGTCGTGCGGGTTGTCAACGTCGGTGACCGGCCGGTGCCGGCCGCGTTGCGCCTGGAGGGCTTCGCGCCGTCGAAGCCGGTCGCGCACGTGGAGGAGTTGACCGCGCCGCTTGACGCGCGGAACACCGCGGACGACCCGACCACCGTGCAGCCGCACGTGACCGACTGGCAACACGAGTTCGCCCACGGCGAGGTCCGTCGCGTCTTCCTCGCGCACGGGTTCACGGTCGTACGGTTCGAGTAGCTCCGCTCCGCCACACCTTGCACGCCACGTCGTTCAGGAGCTTGCCGGCTACAACCGTCAGCATGCCCTGCTGCGCGGTTGCTTGCTGCCGGTCCGTCACTTTACCGGTGTACGTGTCCCACCACTCAACCTCGTACTGCCCCTCCGGCACGCCGCTCAACGTGAACTGGCACGGCGCAATCTGCCTGAACTCCTCGCCCTGGACGTAGTTGAACCAGTTGTACCGCTCGTTCTTCAGCCACACGAGGGCGGCCAGTCCGTCGGCTTTGGCGGGGTCGCACTGGAGCGCGTAGACCTGAACGCCCGGGTCGGTGCGGCGGCGGTAGTCGGGCAGGCGGTACTGGACGTAGAGCCAGTCGTTGCCGTCGTTGACGACGCGGAGGGTGTGCTTGCCTTGGGGCACGTCGAGCGGGTAGTCGCCGTTGTACTCGTTGAGGGTGTCGGTCTTGCCGGCGCCGTCCGGGTCGGCGAAGTCCTTGTCGATCTTGAGCGCTCCGTCGAGGTAGACCTTGAGCGCCGCGCCGCCGTGGCCGGAGACGCCGGTTACCGTCACGATGAACTTGCCGGCGGCGGGGTAGTCCACCTCGAACGTCGCCGGGTTGTGGAGCGTCGGGTGGTTGCGGGTGCCGTGGAACACGCGGGCGAGGCGCCCTTCCGGCTCGACCGTTCCGTCGGTGCTGACGACGAATGTGTTCGGCTGGTTGAAGGGCGCCGGCTCCCAACTACCGCGGTCCGGGTCGAGGTTCAGCGCCTCCAACCGGGCGGGCGGCGCCGTGCCCGCGTAGCGTAGGTCTCCGACCTGCGCCCGCCGGAACTCGGCCTTGTTGAACGGGACACCCTTCACGAACTCAGCAACCGGCTTGAGCAGCGAATACAGGTTGTTGGGCTCGACGTAGTTGTCCCACCACCACAGCATCGCCGTGCCGCACGCCTGGGAGACGACGCCTGACCAGAGCCCGTTGTGCAGGTGGATGCCGTCCTTGTCTTCCCGCGTGCCCTCCGCCAGAGTGCCGGTGCCGAACTCGCCGAAGTAGTGGGGCTTCTTGAAGCGCTCCGCCTTCTCGTAGCAGACCTCGGACATGAACTTCGCGGCATCGCGAGCGCCGTACTGGTGGCTCTGGATGTAGTCCAGCTCCGGCAGTTCGTCCACCTTCGGGTCGCCCTGGTGCCCGGCCCAGCTTGTGGTGATCAAGTGGTCGTACGGATCGAGCTGCCGCAGGTAGCGGGCCATGTCGCGATGCCACGGCACCGAGGTCTCGCTGATGTACCTCTCGATGATGTTGACTTCGTTCCAGAACTCCCACGACAGCACCGCCGGGCTGTACGACCAGCGGGCGACGAGGTAGCGCAGCCGCCGCTTGAAGAACTCCAGCGCCTGCGGGTTGGTGAAGAAGTCCTCCGGCGTTTGGCACGGGCCGCCGTGCGCGGCGCTGTAGGGGCAGTTCTGCCAGGCCGGATAGGGGTCTTTGATCCGAAGCGAGTTGAAGGAGTCGATGCAGAACATGACCCGGATGCCGAGCTTCTCGGCTTCGTCGAGCACGTAGTCCAGTCGCCAGGAGTTGGCCAGATCGTACCTGCCAAGGCCGGCGCGATCGCCGTCGTCGCGCTTGATCCGCTCCAGCGAGAAGCAGTCAAACGGCCCGACCCAGATCCGCGCGTAGTTGGCGCCGTTGTCGGCCAGCTTCTTCCAGTAGTTGTCGTAGTCGAACGTCCCCCCTCCGCCGGGCCAGCAGACGTTCTCGCCGATCGCGTAGTAGGGCGCGCCGCTGTCGCATTCGAGGTAGAGCGGGTTCCCCCGGGCGATGCGGACGAGTCCGGGATGCTGGGACTTGGTGGCGCGGAACGTGCCTTCCGCGCTGCGGGCTTCCGTCTTGCCATCGTTGACCGTCAGATAGTACCGGTGCTCGCCCTCTACCGCCGGACAGTAGCGCACGCGCCAGCAGACCTCGCCCGTGGGCGTCACCTTCTCGGCCGCGCCGACCTTCGTCCGCTCCCAGCCCCAGTAGAAGAAGCCGGGCACGATTTGCTCCTTGCCCTCGGGTGTGATGAAGTGACCGTCGAGCGAGACATCTTCCGGGTCGAACGGGTTGGTGAACTCGCCCTGCAGGTTGACCGACAGCTCGAACTTCCCGTAGGTTGGGACGGTCTCCGCGTTGGGGTGAACCGCAATGAGCTTCGCCGGCCCGTGACTGGTCATGCTGACATCCTGGTCGGCGCAGCCGGCGGAAAAGACCATGAACGGCAGACCCAGCGCCAACAGAAAGGCCGCAACTCGTGGTCTTGCGCCCAACCCCGAAGTAGGGTATCCTGCCAGCCAGTGTCGCAGTCGTAGTCGCCGCAGGTTCTTGTCGGCTCGCAGTGCGTGAGGGAGCCCGGATGCTCCCGAGACAGCGCCATGATGGCACATACGCCCCCTTCGGTGGGAGTCCGCCTCCTGCTCGCCGTCGCGCGGGTTGCTCTTTGCAGCGGCGCGGGTGCCGGTTCCCAGCTCGAATGCCTGAAGGTCGAAGTCACACCCCGTGAGGTCGTCCTGCCGTGTGCGAACCTGACGGTCAGCGTGACGGTGCGCAACACGGGCGCGTCCGCGGCGATCATGACTAAGGCTGACCCTGCCTTCATGAGTGGGCAGCACGATGTCAGTCGTTCCTTTCATCTGGAGCCTGTCGAAGGCAACCCCATCGTCGTCGGTCCCGGTCGCACCGAGACACTCCGGTTTGCTGTTGAGACGTTCCATGATACCCCAACCGGCCAGATCACGGTGGTGCCGGCGGTCGAGTCATACGACCTGTCGGACAACCTGTTGGCGAGCGCCAGCGGAACGGATCTGGTGGGCAAGGAAGGTGTCTGGGACACGCACCAGACCTCCGAGGAAATGGCCGGATCGTGGGCATTCGTCGAAGACCCGGCCCTGGCCAAGCGGGGCGTGCCTGAGGCGCTGCAATGGGCGGTGATGCAGAACCTGGCCAAGGGCGTGGTGAGTAGTGACTCCCGCCAAGTTGCCCTGAAGCCCGGCGGCAAGTACGTCGCCGGGGTGTGGTACCGCAGCGACCGGTCGGCCTGGGGCGACAAGCTGGACAAGGGCCTGACTGTCCTGCAGTACGGAGAGGAGGGCGCACTCCGCGAGCAGCACCTGCACCTGTGCGACACGCTCTTCTGGAATCGCGAGTACCTGCGGTTCACAGCGTTGCCGAACGCAAGGGCGGCCAGCTTGTCCCTGTGGATGCGGGCCTATGAACTCAGGCAGACGGGCAGTCTGTGGTGGGGCCCTACCTACCTGCTGCCGGAGGATCGGCTGCGCCCGCTGAAGGACTCCCTGGACCCAGGCAGCATCGAGATCGCGACGGACGACTCGACGCACAGACTGCCGGGCGGTGACCTGTCGCCGGTGGTCTACCTGGCCGACGACTGGGAAACGCAAGGGGACTGGCCCGGAAGATATGGCACCTACGCCTACATCCTGTGCGGCATGAGGCAGTACAACCTGGTCGGCGGCGTCGGTTGGCCGCTCAGTCTGCGCGTGCGAACCAGCGACCCCAAGGTCCAGCCAGCGCGTTGGATCTGGCCGGGCCGCCGCGACGACCCCAGCTCGCTGTGGAACCCGTGGGACCGGGGCCGCACGGCCTGCGGGTGGGACGACCGAGGCGAGACCCACCCGTTCGATGGCAAAGGTCCCGACCTGTTCGTCGATCTCGGCGTGCCGCGCGGGCTGTACCGGCTGTCGCTCTACTGGCCAGCAGACAGGTACTGGTGGGACACGCCGCACCGAGTGGCGTATCGGTTCAGGCTCGGCGACGGGAAGGACACCGTCTACTGCGGTGGTCGCGTCGCGGAGATGGATCGGGGAGTCTACAAGCAGTTCGCGGTCAGAGGGCCAGTGATGCTGACGCTGCGGGTGCTGAAGGACCGAAGCTCGGCCGCAGGGATCGGCGCCATGTTCCTTGACAAGCTGGCGGGTCTCGCGCCCTCCCCGGCAGGAGCGGCGTCGGAGGACATGCTCGCGAAGCGGCTGGGGCTTAGCCCGTCGGCGTCGGGGACCGACCCCAGCGACTGGAAGAGCTGGCTCGCCGTCACCGCAAGGGCGCGCGAGGCGGCTGCACAGGCAGAGACGCTGCTTGCAGACCCGGCCGCACACCTTGGCTTCGACCAGTGGTGTCGGCTGGCGGAGCTCCTTCGTGACTTCGGGGCAACACCGACCGTGGAGCGATGCTACGCCAAGGCGCTGGAGGCAGCCGCCGCGAAGGACCTGGCCGCCGTCGAGCAGGCGGCCGACCACCTGCTGAGGGCTGACCAGATACGCAGCGCACAGCCGCTGCTATCCTGGCTCCTCGATAGCGGCGCGCTCGACCCGGATCAACGACGGGAGTGGGCCCGCCGGCTGTTTGACGTCCACTGCTACCTGGGCGACATCCACGAAGCGCGTGCCGTGGCCGACAGGTGGCTGTGGGCACCCGACGATCCCGCGCTGACCGGCAGCGTCAGTCAGCGGTTGAGATTACTTGAGAGTCGTTCCGGGCCGAAGCCCGAGTCCGCTGTACCGGGGGGCGAGGAGGGAGACAAAACATGAACTCCGCTGATAGACTCGAGGATTCCGGTCATCGCGGCTGTTCCGACTGGCGCGCGACACCTTCGTCTGGTCCGCGTTCCGTCGTGGGCACCCTCGCACTGCTGTGCTTTGCGAGCATTTCCCTTCTGGCCGAGGATGCTGCGAGACAAACCGCGGAGACGCCAGCGGAGTTGGCTGCATGGATCCGAGGAAAGCTCGGCGAGACTAGTCCGAAGGCAACTGAGGGCCAGGTCAACGCGTATTGCGCCGCCGTACAGGAGGGACTGACCAAGTCGTTTAGCGAGAAGCTGGACGCCGACCTCGCAGCCAGTCTTCAAGCGGAGATGGACGCTCGCTGGCTGCCTCCGCTGGCGAGGGCCGCAGATGACGATTTGCAGTGGCAGACGGCCACGGCTGACATGCGGTGGCGGATCAGCGAGTTGCCAAAGCGGCTTGGTGTACCAGCAGTCCAGCGGAAGGCATTTGTTGCTCAGGTGGTCGATCTTGTGGACTTCGCGCGACCGGCTCTCCTGGAGCGATTCGGCAAGCAGTCGCTCGAGGCGATTGATACGGAACTCACTCAGATGCGGGAGGGCCTGCTGGAAGATCACCAGCACCTGCTCGTGCCCGGGCTCGACTCGCCCCTCGGCGAGCAGGATGCGACGGACCTCAAACGAGGATTCACGGGAGTGGTCGAAGCTTCGCGCAAGTGGAGCAAGGTCGCACTGTACGGTTACGGCAGCGTCTTAGGGGGCTCCTCCTACGGGTCAGCGACGAAGCCCGTGTCCCAGACACCTCAGATACCCTCCTTCGGCATACGCACTTGCGTCGCTTCCTTGTGGCAGGGCATGGTTGATCGCTCGGAACCGCCCAGGCCGCCCGAACTGGTGGCGTTTCACAAGCAGATGAGCGAACGGTCGACAGAACGCTCGCGGCAGAAATCCCGGGAGCTGGAGCAGGCCAAGCTATCCCACACGGTGGCAGGGCTCTTCGGGGGTGAGTGGCAGAAGGTGGAGCAGATGCTGTTCCTCCTATGGCCCTTCCGCTCGCTGACCGAGGAGTCTGGCAGCGTTGTACCGTTAGACCCACCCGTCAGATTGCTTCAGCAAACGCTGGAGGAGGCCGCCGACGCGAAGAAGTAGCGGCGGCCCCGCACGTGGCTATGGCACACTTGGCTGTCACAAAGGAGGTGATGCCGATTCATCTGGAGAGTACGGAATAGCCAGGACGCGCAGGAGCGCTCAGTACACAGGAGAAGACCCCGAAGGCGGTGAGTGCCGAGATGTTGACATATCGACTCTTACCTGTTGTTGTACTTGTGTTCGCCCGAACAGGGTCCGCTGGGACCTACGAGCTGAAGGCGGGATCAGAGTCAAAAGGGGGGAATGGCTCCCCGCAGCCGCGCTTCGAGGACGCACAGAAGAAGTACTACCGTGAGGGCAGCGGCGGCGAGGGTCTCGGCGGCGTTGTCGGCGGCAAGGCGATCGTGCACTGCGATATCGATCCCTTGGCACACGCTGTGACCGGCCAGGCGATGGGGATGGGACAATGGTCTAAGACCTATCAGTGGAAACCTGCGGAAGGACAGGAGATGCCCGAACCGCCCGCGCCGGCTCACTATAAGTCGAACAACAAGGTGATCGAGTGGACCTTCGTGTCTCGCATGCCCGGGGACCAATACGGGGAGGGCTCGGCCCAAGGCGGCGCCTGCTCTGTCGAACTGGCGGCTGAACCTACCGGGCAGAAGCTGGTGATTGCAGTGACACCCAGCCGCGAACAGCAGACCGACCCGGACCCAGTGCCCACACCCGAGTGGATCACCTACACCATCGAGTTCGACGTCGAGGGGAGCGGGGAGATATGAGGTACCGCAGGCGCTGGCGCGTCGGCCTCTGCCGAGCGACTCGGGTTCAGGACGGACTGCGAGGGCTTCAACGAGGATGTGGTGACGAGCTGGTCCATCACCGTCAGACCATAGGAGTAGCGCGGCCCCGCCCACAAGCCCAGCCCGACCTCTCTGCGGGGTTCGGCACGTTGACTCACTTCTGCCGGGCGCAGCGTCGGAGCCGAGAGCGTTCTCGCTCTGCACCAGCAGGGCTCTTTGCTGTCTGACTGTAGATAGGCGACCGGGGGAACGCCAGATGCAGCGGGCCCGGCGCTCGCACTGCGATGGAGACATGCATGATGCCAATCGTATCCGTATTCCATAACGTGCCACTTGCGCACGACGTACTGCTCGCGGCCGCGGCCTATCCGTGTCCCCGGTCCACTCATCGGCAGGTACTGCTGCATAGGCATCACTGCGGGGTCCGCCTACGAGTGGCGCGCACACGACGGGCCCGGCCCGCCGCGACCTGCTTTGTGACGGCCGTTCTCTTCTGCCCATTGGTTGCGCCAAGAGCCGGCTGTGGTGAGGAGCCGGGCGGTCAGTCGGCTCACCCGACCCAGACTGACACCCAAGACCTAACGTGCAGCGCTTCAATGCGCTTCGCCGGGCCGCACGAGCACACCATCGAGCTCGGCTGTCGGTACTACGCCAAGCCGCCCGATCGATGCAAGCTCACCATCCTGTCGCGAACGGCGTCCGACGATCGGCCGGATCTCTTCCAGGACAAGATCGGGATCGTGTTCATTCGGCGTGGATCCACGCTGACTTGGTACAACCCATTCTCTGAGAAGCTGACGTCGACGTCGCTTGATACAGCCAAGACAGGGCCCATCACGCGCATCTACGGTTCTGGCGGGGTACCCGACGTGACCGCCCACGTGGCCGCCAGTCTCTGCATGGGCGATCTCAGCCACTGGCAAGCCGTGGACGGCGTGGCACCGCAGGTTCGTTTCGCTGCAGCGGAACCCATTGTCCCGGTGCAGCCGCATGGGGTGAGCGGCGTCTCTGTGCGAGCGGATCCCGAGCAGGCCGGGGCCGTCGTCGCAGAGTGCCTTGATGCCGAAGGGAAAGTCGTGGCCACCACCACCTACAGCGACTTCCGGGACTTCGGGCCGGAGCGTCGGCTGCCCATGCGAAGCGTGACACGGGTAACCGAAGGTGTGGTCACTGTCCAACACGAAGTGATCATTCAGGAGGGCAAGCCCGACGAACGAAGGGAGCTTGCCTCAGCGCAGGTGCCCTATCCGGCGCGGACCATTGAAGCCAGGTACACCGTCGTCCAAGGACACCGGTTCCCCGAACTCGTCACCGTGAAGGACGAGCAGGGCAACGGGGTAATGGAGGCCGAGTTCCGTGACTACCGCATCAACCAGGGACTCAGCGACGAGATCTTCGAGTTCCCGGCCGCCATGGGCAACACACCGCGAGAACCCGTGAAGGAGGGGGATGGGCGTGCGCAGTAGAGCCAACGCAAAGCCATCCTCAGCCCGCCAAACGGTGTTCGTTGCTGCGGCGCTCACCGCCGTGACCGGAGGCTCCGTCTGCAGCGAAGCGCCGCCAGACGCTACCTCTGCGCAGGTTGCGGGTCTGCGAGACGCGATCCACCGCGCCTGGGACGACAAGTGGAAGGCCGGTCCGCCAGCGTGGCGAGACCTGTACACGCAATGGGTGGGTGAAGCGTTCCGCAAAGCCTACCCCAACGGCGCGGCGGAAGACGTCCTGAAGCGAGTGACCGAGTTCGCCACCCAATTCCTGACTGTGAACGCGGGAATGCCGTGGGACGACCTGGGCTTCAAGTGCGCCGCCGCACAGATAGCCGGTGACATCGAGCGCCTGCCTGCTGCCCTCTCGGTGACCCCAGAGACGAAGGAGAACCTGCGCCGCGTCGTGACGGCGCTGTGCGCGTCCACCCTTGAGCGCCTTCGGGCGGCCTTTCCGCAGCTCCCGCCAGCCAGAATCGTCGAGATGATCGCTCAGTCAGAGGAGTTGCTCACTGGGCATATCGACAGCGAGTTCTCCCGCTGCCTGAAGCTCCCGCTGCCAGCGGAGGCAGCGAACACCGTCGAGGCGAAGGTGATTGAGGCGGTCGAGGAGGCTGTCAGAGAGCGCGACCCATGGATCAGCCGCTTGAGGGCCAGTAAGGTGCTCAGTCCGGCCGAGCTGCAGAAGTGGGTGGCCGACGGCGACCTGCAGAGCGCGGAGGGCGTCGCCCTCCTGCTGCTGCAACAACAGGTCGTCTCGCTGACCTCTCTACCGGAGACCGACCGGGAGAAGTCGCTATGCGGCGCCATGTGGGCGGCCAGCAGGGAGCGAGTCGCTAAGCGCAATGCCGAGCTTCAGGAGGCGCGCCAACAGCAGGTTGTCGCCAGCCTCATGCGAGGGGAGGTGCCCAACACGGAGCAGTTCCTGTTTCTGGTCGAGCAGGTGTTTGGGCTGCTGGGACACACGAACGGTGTTCCACTTGCCCAGTGGTGAGCCACTCGACCGCGCGAGACCGCGCGGAGGGCGGCTGGCAGACCAGCCGCGCAACACAGCGAAAGGAGTCGAAGAATGAGTACGTCACGCCGCTTGATTGTTCTGAGCATCGTCGTGGTGGGTCTTGAGGGTGTCCAAGCCCATGCCGGCCACTACGACGTGGTTTCGGACCCAGTGCAGGGCTCCGGGACCCCAGCCGGCCCACAAAAGGACCAACAACAACCACCTAACGACCTGCCTGGCACGTTCCACCACGGCACGTGGGGGGACTTCTGGGCCAAAGGGGAGGCAACGGTTCAGCTCCCCCCAGACTTCAGCCTCCACACATGGTCTGACGCGAACGCGAATGCCTTCCAACACAGAACGTACACCTGGGACCCGGAGGGCCAAGAGGTCGGGCCGCCAGCCCGGGTGATCTTCTACACCACCCTCACGCACCTGGCCAGCGCCGTGGCCACCGTCCGCGGTGTCAGCCCGAACCCACCACAAGGCGCAGGCAAGGCGGAGGGCTACTGCTATGCCGAAGTGCCGTTGGGCCGGTACGAGCAGGCCCAGCGAGTGCGTCAGAGCACGCCCGACTGCACCGACCGCGTAGCCGCACCCACGGAACCCGTGACGCTCGAAGACCCGATGGACGGGCAGTGGACGCACGAGCTGGGGCAAAGGATTTTCGTTTCCACGCACGGGGAGCGCGCTGGAGTCGGTGACTCCTGCACGGCAACCTACAAGATGACCTGCTCCGAGTGGGGCTTGAAGCCAGCGCCGTAGGTGTGGCGACTGGCTGTCTGCCAAACGCCGGAGCAGCCATCGCGCCCGATTCGCGGTGCCGCCCTGGCCGCGAATCGGAGGCCTCGTTGCGTGCCTCAGCGGTCTCCGGCTACCCGCGTCATCCCAGGCGGCAGGAGGAAGCAATGTTCCATAGACCGGGCAAGCGCGGAGTGGGACTTCGCTGTGCGCCCAACAGCGATCTCCGTTGGCGCGGGCTTGTGTGCGGGGCCTGTGTGGTGGTCCTGGCGATCGCGGCGCTGGCCCTGCTACCGACAAGGAGCGAAGCCCAGCAAGCGGGAACGCAACCGCGTGCCCCGGCAGCTCTCGTGACGAGCCTCAGTTGCGACCTGGAGATGACCTTTTATCGGGACGGCCGCGTCTCGGCAACGGTTGGGGCTCACTGCCTTCTGGTTCCGCCAGATCGCGCCAGACTGGAGGTGCGCTGGCGCCTTCCTGCCGTTGGGGCCGCTCTGTCCGACTTCTTCAAGGAGCGCGTCGGCACCGTGTTTCTGCGGCACGGGTCGGAGTTGGGCGTCTACAACCCGTTCACGGATGCCTTCGTTCGCTTCCCGCTCGCCGGCGCCACGGTCCCGCCTCCGCTCTCGAACGTGCATGGCACCGGTGAAGTGGTGGAGCTGGACGGCTACGCACCCGCCATGGCGGCGCTTTCCGACCCGTCGCGCCAGGAGTGGCGTCTTCAGGGCCAGGAAGCCGTCGGCGACCACATGTGCGACGTCCTGGAATGGCGCCCCACCGCGCCGCTGAAGGTGCGGGAACCGCACGTGTTGACGCGCTTCCGGACGTGGGTGGAGACCGAGCGGCGCTGCCCGGTGAAGAGCGTCGCGTTCGACGACGGCGAGCAGCCCGTCGTGACCACCAGCTTTCTGGAACCCACGGAGGTCGCCCCCGGGCGCTGGGTCTGTCTTCGCTCGGAGACAGCCATCGCGCCCGGTGACGTCCCGGTCGCTCACGAGGTCATCATCGGGGAGCACAAGATCGGCGAGCCGGGGGGGCGACGTGAAGTCTGGCACGCCACCGTCGCGATGAAGGGCCGGAAAAAAGTCGTCACCTACCAATGGCACGAGCCGGGCGTGCTGCTGCCCAAGTCCGTCGACGTCTCCGAGGAAGACGGCGCCCTCCTGATGAGCTGCCGATTCAGCGACTACCAGGTCAACGTCCCAGTCGACGAGGAGGTATTCAGACTTGATCGCCCACCACTGCCGCCTGTGGAGTAGTGCGTCGCTGATTCTCGGATTGCTCGCGCCTGCCGGAATCTGCCAACCCTCTGCCGCGGTTCCGCCCACGCTCAAGCACCGCGGCGTCTGCTACGTCTCGTGGCTGGATCGCCATGTGTTGCTGTCCGAGGGATCGGATGCGCGGATCGACTCCCTGCCGGTGTTGGGGGCGACCTGGGTCTCCCTGCGCGTGACGTGGCAGCAGACCAAGTTCGATGTGCCGTCGCTGTACCCGTGCTACTTCACCCCGAGCGACGACGCGTTGGGTCATGCCGTCCGACGACTTCACGCCCGGAACCTGAAGGTCATGGTCACGCTCGTCGTCGACTTGGCGGACGAGACCGGCAGCGACTGGCGCCCTGGCGGCGGCAAGTGGCGCGGCAGGATCGAATTCCCGACCGACGAGTTATGGGGCCAGTGGTTCGAGGCGTACGAGCGGTTCGCCCTGCACTACGCGCGCCTCTGCCAGGAGTTGCACGTGGACCTGCTCTGCCTCGGCGTCGAGCTGACCCTCTGCTCGACCTCCCAGGAGGGGCGGTGGCGCGACCTCATCGCCAAGGCACGCGCCGTGTACCGCGGCCTGCTGACGTACCAGGCGAACTGGAGCCCGGTCACTTACGACAGATCGCCGGCGGCGCTCATCAAGGCGAAGCAGTGGCAGTCCGAATACCGCCAGGTCGCCTTCTGGGACGCTCTGGACTACGCCGCCGTTTGCACGTACTTCCCGTTGGTAGTCGACCCGCGGCCGTCGCTGCAGCAACTCGAGGCAGCCTGGAAGCTCTGGCTCGGCGACCTGCGGGACTGGCAGACGAGCCACGGCAGGCCCGTGCTGCTCAACGAGATGGGCTACCACTCCTGCGACGGCGCGGCGGTGCGGCCGTGGGAGCACCGGATGACCGGGAACGTGAACTTCGCCCTCCAGCGAGACTGCTATGAGGCATTCATGAAGACGTTCTGGGACGAGCCGTGGGTCGCCGGTGTGTACTGGTGGTTCGTCGGCCACCCGGAGGAGTCGGGAGTCGACGAGAACCGCACCGGCTTCCCCTTCCTGGGCAAGCCAGCGGAAGAGGTCGTGCGCCGATGGTTCACACGGTCCGGGAACACGGCGGAAGTACCCGTTGCACGCGCCCGATAGTGAGTGCGCATGTAACGACACGTCGGACTCCAGAGCGAGGGTCAGAAGTTGAGGTCCATCTGAGCCGTGACCGTTCCAGGCACGCCGGGGGCATTGTAGAAGTCATACCCCAAAATGAGGCTCGTGCTGCTGTTGAACGCATAGGCGACGCCGAAGCTCAAAGCGCCGAACGCACTGTCGCCGCCCTGATAGTCCACGGCTCCCCACCAGCGGCTGTTGAACGACTTATCAATGCCGGCGAGGACCATGCCGTTGTCCGGGCCAAGAGTCGCTTTGCGGCCCTGGCCGTAGCCCAGCGTGAGGCGGGAACCGTCTGCAAGCGTCTTGCTGGCCAAGGCATACACGAGATTGGAGGCCGTCGTGTTGCTGTCGGTTCCGAAGCCGTAGCCGCCCAGCACCACGCGGGGCTTACTGGCGGACTCGTCAGTCAACAGGACTTTGGCATTGAGCGACCAGGGGTCGTTGCCGGGGGTGAGGTAGTCGAACCCGATCTCGGCTTTGGGCAGTCCGTAGGTAAGCCCCAGGTCGAGGAGGCTGTTCCCCTCGTGGGGGAAGTAGTTGTCTTGGCCGAGGTGCCAGGTCCCCGCGGCCTGGAGGTCGGTGGAGGGGATCCACACCAAGGTCGAGGGAGTCGCCCCGGAAGGCCGGACTCCTGCGAAGACCGCCGCTACAGCGGCCAGGTAGGCAATGCGCGATTTCATGGGACTGGTTTCCTTTCCTTTGTAGGTCACGAGGCGCTCTGCCTCGTCAAAGCGCTTCCGAGTCCGCGTCGCCGGTGCGGATGCGGACGGCCTTCTCCACGGGGATCACGAAGATCTTGCCGTCGCCGATCTCGCCGGTTCGGCCTTGCTCAACGATGGCGTCGACAGCGGCATCGACTTCATGCTCGTCCACGACGATCTCCAGTTTTGTCTTGGCCAGGAGATCGACGGTGTACTCGGCGCCACGGTAGCGCTCGACATGGCCGCGTTGCCGGCCACAGCCCCGAACGTCGGTCACCGTCATGCCCAGAATGCCTTTCTCCGCCAAGGCGGCTTTGACATTCTGCAGTCGATGGGGGCGAATGACTGCTTGGATCAGTTTCATCTCAGTACTCCTCCTTCATTTCTATTTGAGGGCGCCGGCCCGCCGGGGCAGGGAGTGGCATCCGGTAACGCCCACGACGGGCCGGCACATTGGTTCTCTTCAGGCAGGCTGGGCCTCAGTCACCGACAGACCCGGCGCCCGGCCACGCTTCGGTGCGAATCCGCCGCCGGGCGGGAGAACGTCCGCAGGGAGAACGGAGGGCGCGATCTCGAACTCGGGATACGCCGTGCCGCCGTGCTCTCCGTGGTCGAGCCCTTCCAGCTCTTCTTCCGGGCTGACTCGGAGCCCGACGGTAGCTTTCAGGAGGGCGAACATCGGCACTCCGGTCACGACGCACCAGCCGAACACGGCCAACACCCCGATGAGCTGCGCCTTCAGCAGGCCGAAGCCGCCACCAAAGAACAGCCCGTTCGGAACGGTATCGGGCATGGTTCCTTTCTGGGCGAAGAGACCCAGCAGGATCGTCCCCAGAGCACCGCAGACACCGTGGACGCTGATTGCACCCACCGGGTCGTCGATGCCCACCTTGTCGAAGAACGCCACGGCGAACACCATCACCAGACCGCCGATCGCACCAATCAGTGTTGAGCCGACAGGATTGCCTAACCGGTGAATCGCCTCCGAGGAGGCGTCCGCCGGGGAGGTCGCTACAGGATATAGCCCCGTTCGTCGTGTTGACTGATGTCGAGACCGACGCTCTCGTCGTCCGGGCTGACGCGCAGGCCCATGAGCCTATCGAGCACTTTCAGCAAGACGAACGTCATGAGCGCCGCGTAGGCGATTGTCACGAGTACGCCGAGGAGCTGGATGCCGAACTGGGCCGGGTTGCCGTAGAACGCGCCGTTGCGCCCGGCCGCGTTGACCGTGGTGGTCGCGAAGAGGCCGGTGGCCAGTGCGCCCCAGGTCCCGCCGACACCGTGGATGCCGAAGGCGTCCAGCGCGTCGTCGTAGCCGAGCTTCTCTTTCAGTGACACCGCCCAGAAGCAGAACAGCGCAACAGTCACGCCGATAAACAGCGCGCCGACCGGGGTCACGAAGCCGGCCGCCGGCGTGACGCCAACCAAGCCGGCGACAGCGCCGGACGCGAAGCCGAGGGCGGTGGGCTGCCGCCGCGTCTTCCACTCAACAAACAACCAGGTAAGCGCCGCCGCGGCCGCGGCCGTGTTGGTAGTGACGAACGCCGTCATGGCCACGCCGTTGGCGGCAAGGGCGCTGCCCGCGTTGAAGCCAAACCAGCCAAACCAGAGCAGCGCGGTGCCCATGCTGGTCATCGTCATGTTGTGCGGCACGGGCGGATCGTTCTCGAGGTTCCGCCGGCGACCAAGCATCAGGGCAGCCACGAGACCGGAAACGCCCGAGGTGATATGCACAACGGCGCCACCAGCAAAGTCAAGCGCACCGAGACTACCCAGCCAGCCGCCCCCCCATACCCAGTGGCACACGACCGAGTACACCAACGTGGACCAGAGGACCATGAACACCAGGTACGTGGAGAACTTCACCCGCTCGGCCATGGCGCCGGAGATCAGGGCCGGCGTGATGATGGCGAACATCATCTGGAACATCATGAACAGGTAGTGGGGGATGGTGCCGGCGTAGCTGCTGGGCTCGGCGCCGACGCTGTGCAGGCCGAGCCAGCTCAGGCTGCCGATGAACTTGCCCAGGTCCGGCCCGAAGGCGAGGCTGTATCCCCACAGCACCCACACGACGCTCATCAGCGCAACCGCGACGAAGCTGTGCATGATCGTGCCCAGGACGTTCTTCCGCCGGACCATGCCGCCGTAGAACAGCGCCAGTCCAGGCGTCATGAGCATTACGAGGGCCGAACAGACGAAGACGAAGGCGGTGTCGCCAGCGCTGATTTGGCTGTCTCCTTGGGCGAAACACGGAACCACCGTGCCGCCAAGCACCAGCCCGGCAGCAAGGGCCGCGGCCCGGCGGAGAACTGCCTTCCTTGGCATGTTGCTGGCTGCAGTGTGCACTTCCATCAACTCCTTCTTGGGGGGTGTCCCGTGGGGCTGTCCGCCAGGCAAGCGACAAGGTCCGGCGGGGTCGCCGTTGTCAGAAAAGGGGACGGGCGAGAGGGGCTGGGGAGAGGCGCCCTGCTCGCGCAACTGGCGAGGCGAGCGCCTCTCCCCTCCGGTTCACCGTAGCGGACCGGGGAAGGGCTCCGCGGTTCGGCGGTCAAGGGCTCGACTCAGATGTCGTAATACAGCGCGAACTCGTATGGGTGCGGGCGCAGGCGCATGGCGTCGATTTCGTTGACCTGCTTGTAGTCGATCCAGCGCTCGACGACGTCACTTGTGAACACGTCGCCCTTGAGCAGGAAGTCGTGGTCGGCTTCCAGGGCCGCCAGCGCCTCATCGAGGGAGCCGGGGGTTGTCGGCACCTGGGCCAGCTCTTCGGGCGCGAGGTCGTACAGGTCCCGGTCGAAGGGCTCGCCGGGATCGAGTCGGTTCTCGATGCCGTCGATGACCGCCATCAGGATCGCCGAGAATGCCATGTAGCCGTTGCACGACGGGTCCGGGCAACGGAACTCGACGCGCTTGGACTTCGGGCTGGAGGAGTACATGGGGATGCGCACCGCGGCGCTACGGTTGCGCGAGCTGTATGCCAGGTTCACGGGAGCTTCGTAGCCGGGCACGAGGCGCTTGTAGGAGTTGGTCGTCGGGCTGGTGAAGGCGATCACCGCGGCGGCGTGCTTCAGGATGCCGCCGATGGCGAAGAGCGCCGTCTCGCTCAGACCGGCATACCCGTCGCCCGCGAAGAGCGGCTCGTCGCCCTTCCATAGCGAAACGTGGGTGTGCATGCCGCTGCCATTGTCCTGGAAAAGCGGCTTGGGCATGAAGGTCGCCGTCTTGCCGTGGCGCCGGGCGACGTTCTTGATGATGTACTTGTAGAGCATCAGCCCGTCGGCCATCTTGACCAGGGGACTGAAGCGCATATCGATCTCGCACTGCCCGCCCGTTGCCACCTCGTGGTGCTGGCACTCGACGTCGAGACCGCAGTCGATCATGGTGAGCATCATCTCGGAGCGGATGTCCTGCAGCGAGTCGGTCGGCGGGACGGGGAAATAGCCCTCTTTGAAGCGCGGCTTGTAGCCGAGGTTGGGCCCTTCGTTGCGGGCGGTATTCCACCGACCTTCCACAGAGTCAACTTGATGGAAGGCCATGTTGACGGTCTGATCGAACCGCACGTCGTCGAAGATGAAGAACTCCGCTTCCGGCCCGAAGTAGGCGGTGTCGGCGATTCCGGTGGACTTCAGGTATGCCTCCGCCTTCTGGGCGATGTTGCGCGGATCGCGGCTGTACTTCTCCTTGGTGATGGGATCCACCACGTTGCAGATAAGGCTCAGCGTGGTGTGCTCCATGAACGGGTCGATAATCGCCGTCTCCGGATCCGGGATGACGAGCATGTCGCTCTCGTTGATGGCCTGCCAGCCTCGAATGCTGGAACCGTCAAACCCGAAACCAGACTCGAACGAATCTTCCGACAACTCTGCGGTGGGTACCGAGAAGTGCTGCCACAGGCCGGGAAAGTCCATGAACTTGAAGTCCACGACTTTGACGGCCCGCTCCTCGGTCAGCTTCAGAACCTCTGAGACAGTCATGACTACCACTCCCTTGGTGTTGAGCCCCGTTACTCATCGCGGCATCGCTGCAGCGGGCTCTCTATTGCTGCAATGTCATGTAGGTATTGTGTAGCGGCATGTCTCTGCCGTCAATATGCGCATAGAGAAACATTACTGTCGTGTTTTACGGCAATAGTGCCGTTACAGTTGTTCTTCACACGAGCATACATGCTCACCTCAATAAGTTCGCAAACGGCATACGTGCCGCTTAACGCACGGATTTCCGCATTCGGTCTCGGCTGCACCGCCGGTAGCGCCTTCAGCACCCCAACGGCATGCACCCAGGCAATCAGCGGGAGTCCAGACCCATAGAGAGCCGCAGGAAAAGCCCCGTGTTCACGCAATGTGCCTCGTTTGGGCGCGCCGCTGAGCTTCCCGGGTCTGCACAGGCCTGGTGGGATGGCCTAAAATGGAGTGTCACTTCGGGAGTGCTGCCCTGGGGAGGACTCGGTATATGACGCTGGACGACCTCCGCGAGAAGCTGAGAGACGCCTACGACCCTCATTTCCGCGGGTTCCACGCCCTGATGTCCAGGCGGGTCAAGACCATCTTGATGGTCTCCAATCATTATGAAGCCTTCAGCATGGCCCGGGACGCTAGCTTGACCAGCGACATCTACGGCACCTCCCGGTTGCTCCACCTCCAGAACGTCCCTCAGGTCACCACTGCGCTCTCCGGAAAGGAGGCCTTGGAGATCCTTGAGGACCGGCCCTTCGACTTGGTGCTGGCCTCGGCCAATCTGCCGGATATGAGCTCTTCGGAGTTCGGTCAGGCGGTGAAAGCCCGACATCCGGGTCTGCCCGTGGTCCTTCTGGTGTTCGGCGGGCGGTGGTTCGAACTTGGGGCGCCGGGCGCCGATCCCGCCGGCATCGACTCGGTCTTCGCGTGGCGCGGGAGCGCTCAGGTGCTGCTTTCCATCATCAAGCTGGTGGAAGACCGGCTCAACGTGGATCGCGACCTCAGCTTGGCCTCCATCGGCATCATCATCGTGGTCGAGGACTGCGTAGAGGACTACTCGCTCCTGCTGCCCCATGTGTACGCGACCCTCATGGAGCGCACGTTCATGCTGGTGCCTCAGGGAATCAACGAAAGCGACTGCCAGATGCGCACGCGCGTGCGGCCGAAGGTGCTCCTGGCGCGAACATTCCGCGAAGCGCGCACGCTGTTCAACCGGTACGAAGGCTCCCTGGTGGGGATCCTCTCCGACCTGCGCATCCCCACAGAGCCGAAGGACAGCGGCGAGAGATTCCTGTGCGAGGCGCTGGCACGGTCACCGGGCACTCCGGTGCTCATCCATTCGGCCGAACCGCAGGTCGCTCGGATCGCTCAGGAGTTGGGGGTCCGTTGGGTCCACAAGCGCTCGCCCCACGTGACCGACCATGTCACCGACTTCATCGTGGTGGACATCGGCTTTGGGGACTTCGTGTTCCGCGACCCCGCCGGGCGCGAGATTGCTCGCGCCCGGAACATGTGGGACATGGAGAACATGTTCCCGAGCCTTCCCGACGAATCGATCGTCTTCCACTCGTCGCGGAACGACTTCTCGCAGTGGTTCCGCGCCCGGGGCGAGACGACCTTGGCCTCCGTACTGCGGCCGGTTACGGTCTCAGACTTCGCGACAACCGCCGGACTGAGAGAATTCCTCCTTGCGGCTGTGTCCCTCACCCGCAAGGAGAAGTACCGCGGCGCCATCGCCGAGTTCCGCGGACCCGAATTCGACCCGGCCTACCCGTTCCTGGTTACGGGACGCGGCTCCTTGGGCGGCAAGGGGCGCGGGTTGGCATTCATGTTCCACCTGATGAGCGAGCATCTGAGGGAAGACACCGTCGAGGGAGTCACCATCCGGATCCCGCGCACACTGGTCGTTGCCGCCGATGAGTTCGAGAAGTTCATGCGCAGTAACGGCATCGACCTGGAGGCCCTGGCCGGGATGGCCGATACCGGTATCCAGCAGCGGTTCGTTGCAGCAGAGCTCTCCCCGCGCCTGTGCGAGGATCTGACCGAGTATGTTCGCCGGGTGCAGACGCCGTTGGCGGTCCGGTCGTCCAGCCTGCTGGAAGACTCCCACTACCAGCCGTTCGCCGGCCTGTACGACACCTACATGCTGCCCAACAACCATCCGGACCCCGCCGTTCGCCTGACGCAACTGTGCCGGGCGATCAAGCTCGTCTACGCCTCCGGGCACCTGGAACGGCCGCGCCGGTACTTCGAGGCCCTCGGCATGAACCTGGCTGAGGAGCAGATGGCCGTCGTCATCCAGGAAGTCGCCGGCCGCCCGCACGGCGAGGTCTACTACCCCACCTTCTCCGGGGTGGCGCAGTCGCACAACTACTACCCCCTCAGCCCGATGAAGCCCGAGGACGGCGTCGCCACCGTCGCGCTGGGACTGGGCAAGCAGGTTGTGGAGGGCGGGAAGGCCGTGCGCTTCTGCCCGCGCCACCCCAACATCCAGCCTGACATGTCCTCGCCGCAGGCCGTCTTGGACGCTTCCCAACGCGAGTTCTTCGCGCTGAACCTCGCCGCCCGCAAAGTGGATCTGGACAGCGGCAGTGGCGCCACGCTGGTCCGGCTGCCACTGTCGCGGGCCGAAGAGGACGGCGAATTACGGCACCTCGGGAGCGTCGTCTCGCCGACCGACGACCGCCTCTACGACGGCGTTAGCCGGCCCGGGGCGCGCGCGGTCACCTTCCGGCGCCTGCTGCAGAGGGACGCCTTTCCTCTGAGCAGCATCCTGAACCGACTCCTCGCCATCGGTCGGGAGAACATGGGGTTCGCGCTGGAGATCGAGTTTGCCGTCAATCTGGCGGACGGAGACGGGGCAGAAGCGGAGTTCTTCTTCCTGCAGATGCGGCCGTTGGTCGCCCTGAGAGAGCGGTGCGACCTCAATCTCGATTCTGTTCCCGCCGACTGGCTGCTGTGTCGCTCGCAACGCGTGATGGGGAATGGCCGCCTCGACACTATTCGGGATGTCGTCTACGTGTCGCCCGGCCGGTTCGAGCGCGCCAAGAGCACTGACGCTGCGGCTCACGTCGCTCGCCTCAATAACAAGCTCGTGGCCGAGAACCGGCCGTACCTCCTGCTCGGGCCTGGCCGCTGGGGCTCGCAGGATCCGTGGATCGGCATCCCCGTGGTCTGGTACCAAATCTCGGGCGCGAAGGTCATCGTGGAGGTCGCGAACGCCGACCTGCCGCTCGAGCCGTCCCAAGGCACGCACTTCTTCCACAACATGACCTCGGCAGGGATTGGCTACTTCTCGCTGCCGGCAAGCACGGCAGAAGAGTTCGTTCGCTGGGAGCTGCTGGACGAGCTGCCCGGCGAGCAACTCACGCCGTACCTGCGCCACGTCACCCTCGACACGCCGCTGTCCGTGCGAATGGACGGTCAGACGCAGTGCGGGCTGATCTGTCTACCGGAGCAACGGTAGCCGCCGCGAAGCGCACGACGCACGGAAACGTAGCCTGAGGCGCGTAGCCGAAGGACTCCCTCCGCTGGCGCGTCGGGCTACGTCTGCGAAGGAGCTCAGCCATCATGCCAGCCGCCAACCTACCGCCAAGCACCGGTCTTCCCGCCCTGGATGACGTCCTGAAGGGGCTCCGCCTCGGCGACAACATCGTGTTCCAGGTCGAGTCCATCGAGGACTACCTCCCCTTCGTGGCGCCCTACTGCGAACAAGCGCTGCGGGAGGGCCGCAAGCTCATCTATTTCCGCTTCGCCCGCCACGAACCGCTCCTGCCCGAGGACTGCGGGGCAGAGGTCGTGAAGCTCGACCCGGAGCTGGGGTTCGAGGCGTTCGCCTCGGAGATCCACCGGATCATCGGCGAGGCGGGCAAAGGCGCGTACTACCTGTTCGACTGCCTGTCCGACCTCGCCGCCGACTGGTACAGCGACTTGATGCTGGCGAACTTCTTCATGGTGACGTGTCCGTACCTGTACGAGCTGGACACCATCACCTATTTTGCTTTGCTTCGACACCGGCACCACTACTACACCGTCGGGGCGATTCGCGACACCACGCAGCTCTTGTTGGATGTCCACCGGCACCGCGGCAAGCTCTACGTGCACCCGCTGAAGGTGTGGCGGCGCGACTCACCAACCATGTACTTCCCGCACGTCTGGGAGGGCGAGCGGCTCCGCACGGTCACCGAGAGCGCCGTCATCGCCGAGCTGTTCGCCTCAACGGCGCAGCCGCAGGTGGGCTCCGCGGCACGGGTCATCGACGTGTGGGATCGCATCTTCTTCCAGGCCCAGGACGCGCTGGCCCGGCAGGACCGCGGTGAGGCGCTCTTCCAGGAGACCGACGAGCTGTACGAGCGGCTGCTGCGAATGATGGTCACCCGCGACCCACGGCTGTTGCGATTGGCCAAGCGCTACCTCAAACTGCCTAGCCTGCTCGGCATCCGCAAGCGCATGATCGGCACCGGGCTCATTGGCGGAAAGTCGGTGGGCATGCTGCTGGCCCGGTCAATCCTCAGGGACCGCGACGACAAGTGGCAGAAGCTGCTGGAGGTCCACGATTCCTTCTACATCGGCTGCGACGTGTTCTACACGTACCTGGTCCGCAATGGCTGCTGGCGCCTGCGGCAGCAGCAACGCGACCCGGAGCGGTGCCTCGAGAACGCCAAGGAAGCGCAGCAACGGATCCTGGGAGGTCGCTTTCCCGACTTCATCCGCAACCAGTTCATCGAGGTGCTGGAGTACTTCGGTCAGGCGCCCCTCGTCGTGCGGTCAAGCAGTCTGCTGGAAGACGCCTTCGGCAACGCCTTCGCCGGCAAATACGAGAGCGTCTTTTGTGTGAACCAGGGCACGCCGGAAGAGCGACTGACGGCATTCACCAGCGCGGTGAAGCGCGTCTACGCCAGCGCCATGGGCGAGGAGGCGCTGCGGTACCGCGCCCGCCGCGGGCTGCTCCAGTACGACGAGCAGATGGCGCTCCTGGTGCAGCGGGTATCCGGCGCCGTCTACGACGAGTTGTTCTACCCGCAGCTCGCCGGCGTCGGGCTGTCGTTCAACCCCTACGTCTGGAGCGAGGAAATCGACCCCGAGGCCGGCGTGTTACGCTTGGTGTTCGGCCTCGGTACCCGCGCGGTCGATCCGCCGGAAGGCGACTACACCCGCATTGTCGCCCTCAACGCGCCCACTCGGCGCCCCGAGGCGACCGTCCACGAGCGCCTCGACTACACGCAGAAGCGCGTCGACGCGCTCGACTTGCGGTCCAACAAGCTCCTGTCGTGCACCTTCGAGGACGCCGTGACCGGGAAGGACCGCGTGCCCGTGGAACTCTTCGCCACCCGGGACCAGCAGTTGATCAAGCGTGCCCGGGCAGCCGGCCGGACCAACGTGTTCCCGTGGCTGCTGACCTTCGAGCCACTCCTGACGAAGACCGCCTTCGTCGAAGACCTCCGGGATCTACTGCGGACACTGGGCGAGGCCTACGACTACCCGGTGGACGTCGAGTTCACCGTCAACTTCCTGGAGCCCACCGCGCCGGAGGAAGAGCACGACTACCGGATCAACCTGGTCCAGTGTCGGCCGTTCCAGGTGAAGGGCGGCGGGGCGGTGGTTGAGCCGCCGGAAGACCTCGCCCCCGAAGATCTCGTCCTCGCTACGCGCGGCGCGGTGATCGGCCCTCTGGAAGCCTGCCAGCTCGATCGCCTCATCTACGTCGTGCCGGCCGCCTATGCCGGCATGCCCATGCAGGACCGGTACGCCATCGCGCGCTTGGTCGGGCAGTTGGCGCACCTCGACGCGGGTGACAAGACGGTCATGCTGCTCGGTCCCGGCCGCTGGGGAACCACCACCCCGTCGCTGGGAGTGCCGGTCTCCTTCACGGAGATCAGCCCGGCGCGAGTGCTCGCAGAGATCGCCGAGATGCGAGTCGACCTCATCCCCGACGTCTCGCTGGGAACTCACTTCTTCAACGACCTGGTCGAGAACCAGACCGTCTACCTGGCAGTGTTCCCGGACAGAGAAGGCACAGTCCTCAACCGCACGTTCCTCGACACCGCACCGAACCGGCTGACAGAGCTGTTGCCCGACCAGTCGCGCTGGGAGGGAGTCGTCCGCGTCATTGAGCCAGCGACCCTGGAGGGCGGGAAGCGGCTGCATGTCAACGCCAACGCTTTCAAACAGCGGGCGGTGTGCTACTTGGCAGCGGGGTGAGGCTGCCATGGGAGGGATGGGCGCTATGGGACCGATGAACCGACAAGTCCGCTATACCCGCGAAGGTTAAGAACACACCGAAGTCCCGGTGCGACTTCGGCTCCGTCTGGGAGAATACCCTCTGTCCTACGTCTGCTGCACGCCTGCCGGGGAAGTTCCGTGAACTTCCACTTCGGTGTGTTCTTAACCTTCGCGGGTATATCTCCCATTCCTCCCATGGCTCCCATTTCTCACCTCGCGCCGATGCCACCAAGCTCTGCATAGTCCGGCCGATCCGCCGAACTCCGGTGCCGGAACTCCCGCAGCACCTTCCCCTCGTGGAGCAGAAACACCCCTGGCATCCGCGTGTGATCGCCGATGATCCTGCCAAAGCCGTGGCCTGCAAACAACGCCGTCCACGTGCCTCGCCAGATCACCTTGAGGCCCATGAACTGGGACGCTCTGCCTTTCGTCAGCGCGAAGGCGTCGTACAGCGTCGCCGCCGGGTCGCTAACCCGCGGTACGTCTTCCAGACCGTACTTCCCGAAGATCGGCAGCGCGTCTGCCTCCGTGCCCAAGTGAACGAACGCAACCTGCGTTCCCGTCGCTTCGAGGGCTTCGCGGCGTGCAGCAACGTCCGCGAGGGCCTCGCGACAGAACGTTCACCCAAGGTGCCGAAGGAAGATCAGCAGGACGCGGGTTCGGCGCGACAGCTCCAGCAGGCTGTCGCCGTGCTGCGTCTGCGCCTCGCGCAGGGCCTGGGTCAGTCGGTCGTCATTCGCCATGGGGACTCCTTTCGGCCCGCCGGTGTCGGCGCGCCAGACTGACGTGGGCTGTGGGCGGGTGCGCTCCGCTCCCGCCAGCCGCGGTTCATTGAACTAACGGAGTGAGGGCCGCCCCCAAGGTCGGGTGCCGAAATGCGTACCCGCTACTCAACAGCTCCCTCGGCACCACCCGCGCACTGGCCAGCAGCATCTCGTCTGCCATCTCGCCGAACGCCAGTCGCGCCACGAACGCCGGCATTGCTGCGTACGTCGGCCGGCGGAGCACTTTGCCCAGCGTCCTGGCGAAGTCGCTCTGGGTGACCGGGTTGGGCGCGACCGCGTTGACGGGGCCCGCAAGTTGGTCGGCGACAAGGGTGTGCAGGATTGCGCCGAGGAGGTCGTCGAGGGCGATCCAGCTCTGCCACTGCTTGCCGCTTCCCATTCGCCCGCCTAAGCCGGCTTTGAAGGGACCAAGCATCTTGCCCAAAGCGCCGCCGCGCGGGGTGAGCACGACGCCGATTCGGAGGTTCACCACCCGGATGCCGGCCTCGCGCGCGGGGTGTGTTGCGGCTTCCCACTCCTGGCACACTTCTGCCAAAAACCCCGTTCCGGGCGAACTCGACTCGTCCAGCTCCTCATCGCCGCGGTCACCGTAGTAGCCGATTGCAGACGCAGCGACCAGCACCTTGGGCGGGAGTGCGAGCTTCGCCAGGGACTCGCTGAGTAGCCGAGTGCCGTTGAGCCGGCTATCGCGAATCCTGCGCTTCTTCGCTTCCGTCCAGAGGCCGACGAGGTTCTCACCGGCAAGGTGGACGACGGCGTCCATGGCGCTCAGCGTGGCAGCGTCGAGGGTGCCAGTCTCGGGGTCCCAGGCGAGGTCGCCGGGGCCGGCCTCGCCCCGTACGACCCGACCGACCTCCCACCCCGCCTCCGCTAGGAAGGGCACGAGCGCAGAGCCGACGAGTCCGGACGAACCACTCACAACGGTTCTCATGGCGGGGCGTTCTCCTGGGCAGCCGCAGGGACGTGCGGGCACCCCTGGAACAGGCTATCCTAATGGCGTGACAGAAAGCCCTTAGGGACGACCACTCCATGCGAATCGGTATCATCGGCGCGGGGCCGGCAGGGACTGTATGCGCGCTGTCGTTGCTGCGAGCGGAGCGTCGCTTGGGGCCCGAGCACGAGGTTCTCCTGTTCGACGGGAAGTCCTTTCTGCAGTGCGGCCCGATGGGCTGCAATATGTGCGCGGGGGTCATCTCCGAGTCGCTGCTCGACCGCCTTGCCGAGTTGGGCGCGAAGGCGCCGCCGACGCTCATCCAACGGCGGCTTACCGGCCACTACTTCCAGACTCGGGCTGGAGGCATCCACCTCGCCGGTCACCCGGAGAGCCCGCTCTGTACCGTCTTCCGCGGCGTGGGCCCCCAGGACGCGCTTCCCGACATCGACCACAGCTTCGATCAGTTCCTGCTGCAGAGCGCGATGGCGGCCGGCGCGGTCCACCACACTGCCAACGTCGCCGAAGTGGTCTTGCCCGCGCGCCCTGGTGGGGCGTTCCGGTTGCATACGCACGGCGTCCGTGCGAATACCCACGGCGTCCGTGCGAATACCCACGGCGTCCGTGAGCGCATTGCCGGCGGCGAGGTGCACGAAGTCGACGTGGTCGTGGGAGCGTTCGGCGTCAACAGCGCCTTGGCGAGGCGGTTCGAGCGGTTGGGCTTTGGGTACCGGCGGCCGGCGACGTTCCACGTCTGCCAAGCCGACCTGCCGCTCGACGCCGGGTTCCTTGACCGCACCTATGGCGGAGAGATCAAGATCCTCTCGCTGGGGTTGCCGAAAATCCGGTTCGGCGCGCTCACCCCCAAGCGCGAACACGTGACCGTGACCATCATCGGGCAGCACCTCCGGCGCGGCGACCTCGAGCGCTTCCTGCTGCACCCGCAGGTACGGCGGCACTTCCCGAGGAACTGGCGGCTGCCGCGAAGCTACTGCCACTGTCATCCGCTGCTCCCGGTGACCGCCGCGCGCAACCCCGTTACCGACCGGCTGCTGGTGATCGGCGACGCCCACGTGTCGCGGTATCTCAAGGGCGGCATCGAGTCGGCGTTCTTCACGGGTTCCCTGGCCGCCCGGATGATCCTGGCCGGCCGCCTGACTCGGGAGGAGTTGGTCCAAGGGTACGTCGGTCCTTGTCGGGCGAGGTACGTGCGCGACAACGCCTACGGCCGGCTGCTGTTCCGCTGCAACGACGTGATCTCCCACGTGCCGCTGGTGACGGCGGCGGGGCTGCAGCTTCTGGAGCGGGAGCAACGACTGCCCGACTGGCAGGATCGCCCTCACGCGCGGATCCTCTGGCGGATCTTCACCGGCGAGGCGCCGTACCGCACCATTGCGCGCGAAGCGTTGAGCCCTGCGTCCGCCCTGACCGCTGCTGCGGCGCTGTGCCGCACCGTGGCAGGACTTGTGCGCCCCGCCGGGGAGGAGCGATGAGCTTCCACGCCGACGACACCCGGTTAGGACCGTTGACGGACGGCCAGACAGTCGCCGTCATCGGCGGCGGGCCCGGCGGCATTGGGTGCGCATTGACGCTGCGGCGGGAAGCAGACAAGCGCAACCTGCGATTGCGGATTGTGGTGTTCGAGGGGAAGCGGTTCGGGGTCCACTACAACCAGTGCGCCGGGGTGCTCTCGCCGCCGCTACAGCAGCTCCTGCGGGACGACTACGCCCTCGAACTGCCACCCGAGATGATCGAGCGGGAGATCAAAGGCTACGTTCTGCACTCCGAGCACAAGCAGATCGCGCTCAGCGGCGCCGAGTACGGCGGCTCTTCGTTGGCAGTGCGGCGCGTCCAGTTCGACGATTTCCTCGAGCGGGCCGCCCGGGAGCGAGGGATCGAGATCGTGCAGACCCGGGCGACGGACCTCGAGTTCCGCAACGAGGAGGTCGTCGTCTTCACGTGGGGCGGCACGCTCCGGGCTGCTGCTGTAGTGGGCGCGTTCGGGCTGAGTCGCGCCATGACGGCTACGCTGTCGCGGCACACGCGCTACCTGCCCCCCAGGTCGCTCGACACGATGGTCACCAACTTCCGCCCCAGCGGGCGCAACGGCGCGCCACTGCCCGGGCTGCTGGACGATCACATCCACGTGCTTCTCCCGCCGCTGAAGCGCATCGAGTTCGGCGCGATCATCCCCAAGGGCAACCACCTCACGGTCATCCTTGCCGGCGAGAACGTGCGCACCGACGACATGAACGCCTTCCTCGACCTGCCGCCCGTGCATCGCCTCATCCCCAAGCGCCCTGAGCCGGATGACTACTTCAAGGGACGCTTCCCCATCAGCTTGGCGCGGCACTCCTTCGGCGACCGCTACGTGACCGTCGGCGACGCGGCCGGGCTGGTGCGTCCCTTCAAGGGGAAGGGGATCAACTCGGCGATGATCACCGGCGGGTGGGCTGCACAGACCATGTGCGACGTGGGCGTGTCGGAACGGGCGTTCCGCGAGTTCCACCGACAGTGCTCGGACATCACGGCCGATGTGCTCTACGGGAAGCTGATCCGCAAACTGACCGGGCTGTCAGCCCACGGAAGCTTCATGGACCGGGTGCTCGACATGGCGGAGCACGAACCGGCGATGCGCGAGCTGCTCTTCGACTGCGTCTCCGGTCGGGAGACGTTCCGGAAGATCGTGCTGCGGCAGGGGAACGTGGGCTTGGCGACCCGCTTAGGCGGGTTGTATCTCCTGGATCGGCTACAGCACCCGTTCGGGTGAGCGCGCCGGGGCCCTACGCAGTGCCCAGTGCGTAATCCAGCCACTTCTTCAGACCCGTCTCGATGGGCTCCAGGTCGCAGATCTCGTACTCCAGCGCGTAGTCGCCGGTGTAGCCCAGCGCTTCCACGTTGTCGAAGACCCACTTCGCGTCCACGTCGCCCTCGCCCAAGTGGCAGCGCTCGAATCCGCCGTCGCGCACACGGCCGTCCTTCACGTGGACATGGGTCACCCACTCACCGAACGTCGCCAGCGCGTTGCGGTAGTCGACGCCGGCGTGCAGGAGGTTGCACGGCTCGTAGAGCACGCCGAAGTGCTTCGAGCCGACGGCTTCGCACAGCTCAACGCACCAGTCCGGGTTGCCGGCGATACTGCCTTTGTGATTCTCCATGCCCAGGAAGACGCCGCGCTCTTCGGCGTAGCGGGCACTGACGCGGAACGGCTCCACCAGGCGCTCGATGATGGCCGGATCCTCCGCTTCACCGGGGCGGAAGCGGATCGACCGGCTCCCGAACCGGGCGGCCAGATCGAGGGTGTCGCGCATCTCCTGCAGCGCCGTCTCGACTTCCTCGGGTGAGTCGCTGGCGAACTTGGCGCCCGGGTACGAACCCAGGTTCGCGATGGCGATGCCGTATCGCGCAGAAAACGACTCCAGCGCAGCGTGGTCGCACTCCGCCGGGTCTGCCGAGAAGTGCGGCGGGTTTCCCCACAGGTCCAGCTTCGTGAAGCCCACGTCGGCGAATAGCCGGAAGCTGTACTCAGGCTCGCGCTCGCGGAGCGGGTAGGTGCAGGTGGTGAGTCGGCAGAGATCCATCGGGACACCTCGTGGGATGACTGAGCAAAGGTATTCGCCACGGCGTCGCCGGCCCCTCCACCGGACCACCGCTGGACGCTGGTCAGCCGCCTGCCGAAGTGGTACCATCGAAGACGGCAGTAAGTCGGAGCCGCGACCGTCAGGGAGCGCGTGAGCCGTTGAGGCAACGAGAACACACAGCTTGTCACGCGCTGGCGTTGTTGGAGATATGGATCCCCAACGCCGATTCTCGCCGGATGTGTGTCCGGCACACCGACGAACCCGCATAGGGTGAATATCCATAGAGAAGAAGTGTTGGAGATACATATCTCCAACAACGTTTGCGGAGAAGAAAAGCAATGAAAAGACGCGCGTTCCTGAAGAGCTCGATGGTTGGCGCTGCGGCGCTCGGCGCGGTTGGTGAAGTCGCCCAGTTCGGCTCGAATGCCGCAGCCGAGGGCGACAAGGAGGCGGTCCTCAAGCTCTGCAGCCAGGAAGGCCGGATCCCGGGGAAAGACTGCCGCGAGAAGGTGCTCAAGCTGGAAGAGTGGGGTGCCGTTGGGATCGAGATCGGCGGCGCGCCGGGGACCCGGGTCCAGGAGATCAAGGACGCCCTCAAGGGGACGCGCGTCAAGATGGGCGCACTGTGTTGGGGCTCTCACAACGGCGACTTGGTGTCGACCGACCTGGAGAAGCGCAAGCGAGGCATTGACGACCTGAAGCAGGCGCTGGAAGTCGCCGGGGAGCTGGAGAGCACCGGCGTCATCTTCGTCCCCTGCTTCAACGGGCAGAGCAACCTGAAGCCGGACGAGTTGGACAAGATCCTCTGGGACATCCTGCCGGAGGTGGGCGATCACGCGCAGAAGTGCAAGTCGCGCGTGCTGCTGGAGCCGCTGAACAAAGGCGAGACCTTCTACATCAACCGGCTGGAGCAGGCAGCGGCGATCTGCGAGAAACTGAACAACCCCGGTCTCTGCCTGATGGGCGACTTCTACCATATGAGCCGCGAGGAGAAGAGCGACACCGATGCCTTCGTGCGCGGCGGCAAATGGGTGCACCACGTCCACCTGGCCAGTTGGCGCCGCGTCCTGCCCGGCCAGGACGACCGCAAGTTCGTCGACGGCTTCCGCGGCCTCAAGCAGATCGGCTACCAGGACTTCTGCAGCCTGGAGTGCGGCTGCGACGGAGACCCCGAGGTCGAGATCCCCAAGTCGTTCCGGTTCCTCGAACAGCAGTGGAGGGAAGCCACGATCTGACGTCGCTTGGGGGCGCCGGAGCAGCCGAGTGCGCAGCCCGCGGGCGACTCCGAGGGCTGCGGGAGCTTCCCGTGGCGATCACCTGCGCCGGGGAATGGCGACAAGCGCGCCACCGCTTGCTCCTTGCTCCACCTCCCCAAGTGCGAGCGGCCGCAGCGGACACAGGCGGCGCCAACCCGGGGTCGCCTGGACTTCTGGATTGGAGACTGCCGATGCGACCCCGGTGCTCGGCGTGTCCGGACCCCGTTGACGAGTACTGGGAGATCTGGCAGAATGGCAGAGCAGCAGCGTCTCGACACTGGGCGCTCGTTTGCAGTTCACTGTTGGCAGAGCCTCTGGAAGAGGTTGCCCCTCGACGTACGCGGAGCAGCACCTTGCGGGGACGCCATTGACTGATGGGGCGACAGACAGAAGACTGGATTCCGCTGAAAAAGCCCTTTCGGGCGAACGGGTCGAACCCGACACCGGGGTGTGGAAGTGGACCCCGGGCGCATAGCGACGCAAAGCGTCCGTGGCTCCCGGGACCCCTTCCCCAAACCGTGCGTGCGGTTCTGCCGCACGCGGCTGTCCACCAGATTTGGCGGGCGGCGGCGGACCGTTGGCGTTGGCACCAGTTGTTTGGCACCACCATCCACCGTCAGCGCCAGTGGCAACGTGGCTGTTGACCGGCCCGCTTCGTGCTGGATCCTGACGACGGTTTGCAGGAACAGGCGGTGCCGGCACCGCAGCCGAACGCCCGCTGGCGTCAGTAGCATCGGGGTTGTACAATGCAAGCTCACCGTTGCACATGGAGGCTGGTGCCACGATGGTAACCATGACCGCGTCGCAGTTGCGGAAGGAGCTGTTTGCCGCGCTCCGGATTGTCTCCGACGGGGAGCCGGTGTCGGTCAACTGGAAGGGGCGGGAAGTCGCGCGCCTGATGCCAGCGCCATCGCCTGACTGGCGGGATGCTGTTCGTCAGAAGCCGCGCCTGCTGACCTCGCCCGACGAGGCATTCGCGCCCATGGGCGACGTGTGGCAGGAGTACGTGCCGTGACGTACGCGCTCGACACCCACGCGTTGGTGTTCTGGGCGAACCGGGAGCACCTCAGCGACGAGTTCGCCGGCTTCCTCGATGAGCGCGCGCAGCAGGGCGAACTGGTCGTCTCGACCGTCTGCTTCTGGGAGATCGCGCTGCTGGCCAAGAAGGGACGGCTGGCTCTCGACGATGTTCGGCAGTGGAAGGATGACCTCGCGGCCCGCTCGGGTATCCTGCTGGTTGAGCCCACTGTGGACGAGATGATCGCCTCCACGCTGCTTCCGGACCTCCACAAGGACCCCTTCGACCGACTCCTCGTCGCCCAGGCCGAGAGTCGCGGGCACACGCTGGTCACCCGCGATGCCCTGGTGTCGCAGTACGACGTGGAGACGGTGTGGGGGTAGGGCGCGGTCGCGCCCTCACAATTGGTGCCCGGGCACAGCCCCGCTCACGCCCTCTCGCGTTGGCAAGGAGCGGTTGTAGCTTCAGACTCAACAGGGCAGGGCTTGCGTTCACGGAGAGGATGCCCATGTCATCGACACGTCGACAGATCACGAACGGAGCCACTGGCTCTCGACTGCGGTATGGTGCGCTCCTGGCCCTGGGTCTCTGCTGGCAGAACTCGTCTGTCTGGACTGCGGAGCCCCCGCCGGAGAAAGGTAGGACACCCATGGAGGTGGTTCGGTATGGCGACTTCGGAGCTCGGGGTGACGGTGAGACTGACGATATCGAGGCCATTGCCAAGGCCCATGCGTTCGCCAATCAGCACGGGCTCCCCGTGAACGCGGACGACGAGGCGACGTACTACATTGGCGGGCAGGACAAGACGGCTGTCATCCAGACCGACACTGACTTCGGCTCCGCCAAGTTCATCATCGATGACACTTCCGTGCAGAAGCGCGGGGCGAATATCTTCGAGGTCCGGTCGGCGCTGCAGCCGGTCAAACTGGAGGGGGTCTCGTCCCTGAAGCGGGATCAACCGAAGATCGGCGTGGCGCTGCCCCAGAGTTGCGTGGTCAGCGTCACCAATTCTCACGTCAAGCGCTACATCCGCTACGGCGCGAACCAGAACAAGGGATCCTCGCAGACCGATGTCTTCATCGTCGACAAGGACGGTAACGTCGACGTGAACACCCCGATCATCTGGGATTTCGACCAGATCACGGACCTCACCGCGCAGCCCATGGACGAGACGCCGTTGACCATCACGGGAGGGCATTTCACCACCCTCGCCAACGCCGCTGAGTCGAGCTACGCCTATTACGCGCGAGGGATCGCGATCCGGCGCTCCAATGTGGTCGTCGAGGGGCTGGAACACCGCGTCACCGGCGAGGGCGACCACGGTGCGCCCTACGGTGGGTTCATCAACGTCGCCACCTGCGCGAATGTGATGGTTCGGAACGCAGTCCTGACCGGACACAAGACCTTCCGGACCATCGGCTCGGCGGGCAGGCCCGTGTCCATGGGCACGTACGACATCTCGCTCAACCGGGCCCTGAACGTCTCGTTCGTAAACTGCAGCCAGACGAATGACATCAAGGACGGTACGTACTGGGGGATCATGGGCTCGAACTTCTGCAAGAACCTGCAGTTAGACCGGTGCACCTTCTCCCGGTTCGATGCCCACCAGGGCGTCGCCAACGCGACGATCCGCAACTCGACCTTGGGTTACATGGGGATCAACGCCATCGGCAGTGGCACGTTCACCGTGGAGAACACCACCGTCTACGGCGGGAGGTTTATCAACCTGCGCCCCGACTATGGCAGCACGTGGCAGGGCGAGTTCGTCATCCGGAACTGCGTCTTCATACCCGCGTGCGGCCGACCGGTGAGCGCCAGTCTGATCGGCGGTTCCTACTCCGGACAG
>Ga0210049_1000363_pt1 | contig 37101 bp, 36 predicted proteins | sample CryGeyCG2014_300_2_FD_183964 | JGI IMG/M metagenome (GOLD analysis project Ga0210049, IMG submission 183964) | Groundwater microbial communities from aquifer - Crystal Geyser CG06_land_8/20/14_3.00 (SPAdes) (version 2) | ecosystem: Environmental > Aquatic > Deep subsurface > Groundwater | place... | reverse complement strand
AGCGACTGAGAACGGTTCTATTTTCTGTTCATGCTTGAAATATAAACTCATATTTCTAAAACTCATAATAAGGTCACTCGCCACAGGGTCAAACTTTGTCTTCCAGTCCGAGGACTGCTGGCTGCGGGGGTTGCGAAAATCATAACCGCTGTAAACTCTCACAATAAGTTCGTTCATCGGAATACTGTAATACATCAACTTCAATTTGCTTACTTCAATACCGTAATCATCGGCAGAAATATCCTGTGACGATTTGTTTTTCTCTGTCCTGAACTGTATTTTATAGTTTAAGTCAACGTTTGAATACCAGTTTATCCGCCGGCGCAGGTTCATATCACTATATAACTTCGTAAGATGGATATCGTCATAATTATTTTTATCTGTCTTATCCTGCCAGGATTCAATAATTCCTATTTTAGGGTTAAATACAGTCTTCTCCTCAGGTTTGAACTGTCGGGTTATATATAAATCTGAAGTTGACTCCCACATTGAATAATCCCTCTGGTAATCATAATTCTGTGAAAATACAGTATTAAAACCTATGTATGAAGAAAACCATTTTTGTTTAACCGGCATAAGTGTGTATTCAATCCGGGGAGCATTATAATTTTCAATAAAATATTTGCCTGCAACCCGGTCAAACTGGTCCCCTCTGCTGGCAGAAATCCTCAAAGTATCTTTTTGTGTCTGCCTGGTAAATCCTAAACTTGACTTCAATTCATTACTAATCACATTCCAACTCTCACGGTAATAGTCCCTGTTAAACGATTCATCGCTCGCTATGCCCAGGTCAGCCTGGACAAACCATTTTGACGAAAGTCTCTGCCAGTGTCCCATTCTTGCTTTCCACCTATTACGCTGTGTCAGATTATCTGCTGTGTAGTAACCGTAAATCGTCCCCTTGTATCTATCACTGACATAATAATTATATTCTAACCCCTCACCACTACCAGATTTACCCCAATAATCATATTGAAGTTTACAGTAACTGTCTCTTGTCACCGGAAAACCAAAAATGACTTTAGCCATGAAACCATTGGTGGTATCATATCCCGGGAAAACTTCTAAATAATGACTCGTTTCCTTCAGGGAACGGTAGTAGTAGGGTAAATAAAAATAAGGAACAGAGCCGACATGAAAAACAGCATTTGTTACGCTGAAGTTCTTGCGCGGGATAACCTTTGATTTTCCCGTGTCCATCCAGTAGTGCGGTTCTAAATTTAAACAGGATGTCATTCTGGACTTTTTCAAATAATAGGTATCGCCATATATGGACATATCTTCTGATTCTATGAACCACGGATAAATTAAGCATTTTGCATTAGATATATGCCATTCTTTTTTTTGCTGGTCATATTCAATTCCTTCAGTATTTATGATATTCCCCTCATCTATAATGGTAACCGAACCGCGGGCAGTAACGAATTGCTTATTAGCATCAATCTCCAGTTCATTTGCTTTCATTGACACACCCTGAAATTCAGCATTAACATTACCTGATGCATGTATAATTTTATACTCGTCAACATATTCCAGCGTATCGCAGTGAATAATAATGGGGACGGAGGTAATTAAAATATCATTAGAAAATACAAACTCCGAATATAAAAAAATAACCATCAATAAGGATATAATATTAAACATCCGGCACCAATAACCCCTAATTTATCCTGTAATTTAGAAATGACAACTTTAACTTTTTCTGCTGGCGTCTTGAATGCACATTTTTTTATTGTTTCTTTCACAGGGTCTAATATATACTTTCCGCTTTTAGAAATACCTCCCGCAAGGACAATCGCCTCGGGATTTAATAAATTTACAACATTTGCCAGTGCTATACCAAGTTCACTGCCTGCTTTTTTTAGTACTTCAATGGCAAGGGAGTCATTCTGTTTAGCAGCCATTGTTATGATTTTGGGTGTTAGAATTGAAAAATCGTTGTTTATAAGTTCAGTTATTATACTTTTTCTGCCTGATAAAATTTCTTTTTTTGCTGTATTAACGATATATCCGTATTTTGCTCCGATATATACTTCTACACAACCATAATTACCACAGTTACATTTCTCACCCCCGGGATGAATGACAATATGTCCGATTTCACCTGCAGTGCCTGTTGCCCCATGAAATATTTTTCTGTTCAAAATCAGACCGCCTCCGACGCCTGTCCCGAGTGCAACACAGATAAGGTTATCTATTTTCTGTTTAAATTCAATACAATATGCTGCCCAGGAAGCAGCATTCGCATCGTTATCAGTAACAATCGGAATTTTAAAATATCTGTTGAAATATTTTTTTATAGGGACGTTCCTCCAGCCGAAATTCGGCGTAAATCGGACAATACCTTTTTTATAATCAATATCTCCTGCGGAAGCAACACCTATTCCTTCCAAATCTCTTATTGACATCCCTGCTGACTTTAATAATGAGATTATTAGATTCACTAACCCATCTATTACTGTTTTTGCATCGGAGGGTGTATTGTGAGGAACTCTCCGTAATTCCTTAATTACGCCGCTTCTGTTTATCAGGGCTATTTTTATTTCTGTCCCGCCTATATCAATTCCAAGTGCATATTTCATTTTTGTCCTCAAGTAAAATCCTGAAGGATAAAACCCTAAAGGGTAAATTCCTGGAATTAAGGGTTTACCCTTTTATAATTTCCTACATGCCTATAAATTCCATAATCTTGCCTACTAAATACAGCGAACCTGTAACACATACGACCTTTTCATTGGAAACTCTGTTAATCAGGTCATTGAAATCCTCTGCAATCTCTATAGAATCCGGCTTAATAAACTTCTTCAAAGTCTCCGCTAAAATTTCCGGCTCAACTGCTCTGGGTATCTCCAGTCTAAAGAGCACAGCACTTTTTATTATACCTGACAGTTCTTTACACATTCCCCGATAATCTTTTTCCCTCATAATAGAGAGGACGATTGTTATTTTTTTATTATTTGTATATTTCTTCAGATTCTCCTTAAGAGATTTTATGCCGTGCGGATTGTGAGCGCCGTCAAAAATCATCGTCTTCCTTATGTCAAACCTGCCTGGCCAGCAAACTTTTTTTAATCCATCCTGTACTGCACTGTCAGGTATATCAAGCCTTCTCCTGAGAAGTTCTATACATGCCAGTGCTAAACTAACATTTGAAAATTGATGTTTGCCGAGCAGTGTTGTCGTAAGGTTTTTATATGATTTATCCAGCCCGTAATAAGAAAATACCTGCTGTCTTTTTGACCAGTTTATTTTTGTGCTTCCATAATTAAAATCTTTTCCAGCAATGTAAAGTGGACTGTTGTTTTTTTTGCAGACATCCTTTATAATCTTTTTTACTATAGTCCTGTAATTATTTGTAATGACAGGCACCCCTACCTTTATTATTCCTGTTTTCTCTTCCGTAATACTTCTCAGTTTATGTCCAAGCAAGTCAGTGTGGTCATAATCAATCGGTGTTATTATACTGACGAGTTTATTTTTCACAACATTTGTTGCATCATACCTGCCACCCAGACCTACTTCCACCACTGCTATATCAACTTTTTTTTCAGCAAAGTACAGGAAGGCAATCGCTGTAAGTATTTCAAAATAGGTCAGTGAATAACGTTTATCAAAAAATGGATAACCACTCAAATATTCCCGGATTTTTTCCAGCGGGATTAATTGATTGCCAATCCTGATTCGTTCACGGAAATCTATAAGATGCGGTGATGTGTAAAGGCCGGCTTTATATCCGGACTTTTCAAGAATCTTTGCTATGGTTACTGCTACTGACCCCTTACCATTCGTTCCTGTGATGTGAACTGCTGGAAATTCATCCTGCGGGTTATCGCATAAATTTAGGAATTTTTTAATACGCGTTATATCCGGCTTCTGTCCGGTATATTCATTTCTGCCCAATAATTCCAACTTATCTAATAACTCTGTCCGCATCTAATTTTTAAAGAAAGTCAATAATTTAACCAGGGTATTCTTTAGTTCTTTACGTTCGGCAATCAAATCAATCATGCCATGCTGAACCAAGAACTCTGATAATTGAAAACCTTCAGGTAATTTTTGTCGGATAGTCTGCTCAATCACTCTTGGACCTGCAAATGCTATAAGTGCTTTTGGCTCTGCAATGTTTATGTCTCCAAGCATAGCAAAAGAAGCTGCAACACCACCGCTTGTCGGGTCAGTTAAAACTGATATAAAAGGTATTTTAGCCATATGCAATTTTGCTATTGCCTGTGATGTCTTTGCCATCTGCATCAATGAAAATATTCCTTCCTGCATTCTTGCACCGCCACTTGCAGAAATAATTATCAGCGGTATCCCCCTCTTTATTGCTTTTTCTATGGCATTAGTAACTTTCTCTCCCACAACTGACCCCATACTGCCGCCCATAAAATCAAAATCAAGCACTGCAATTAGGACGTTGTTTTTACCTATCAGACATTCGCCTGTAACAACCGCATCAGCCATCTTAAATTTCTTTTGTGAGTCCGTAAGTTTTTTGCTATATTCGGGAAAGGCAAGTACATCTACGGGTAGAATTTCCTTGTTACATTCTTTAAAAGATTTCGGTTCTGCAAGCATATTTATCCTTTCATATGCTGACATTTTGAAATAAGAACCGCATTTAGGACAGACCTTCAGGTTCTCATCCAATTCCTTGTTATAGATAATCTGTTCGCATTTTTTACACTTGGACCACAATCCTTCATGTACATCTCCGTTACTTTTATTACTTTTAGCCATAATTCTACACCTTCCCTAATTCTTTTCGGAATGGTAAAATGAACTTCCTGATCTCAGATACGAGCCTTGCTCCTCTATAACGCATAATAATCTTAATCAATGCCGAACCGATGATTATACCATCAATATATTTTTTTATTTTAGTAACCTGTTTGGGCTGCGAAATACCAAATCCTAATGCAAGAGGTTTTTTGGTCTCCCTGCGGATTTGCTTAAGAAACCCCGCTAAACCGGACGGCAGTTCCTTCCTGGCACCGGTAATCCCTGTCACGGAAACCACATATACAAATCCTGTAGTGGAATTATAAATAATTTTTCTTCTCTTTGGTTCTGTCGTAGGCGCAAGTAAATAAATAAGGTCTATACCTGCTCTTTTTGCCAGACTTTTAATTAATTTTGATTCCTCGGGTATTATGTCCGGTATGATTAATCCGCTTACACCGGATTCTTTTGCTTCATTAAAAAATTTCTTCAAACCGTAATGGTAAACAGGGTTTAAATACCCCATCAATACTATCGGTATATTTGATTTCTTCCTGATATGCCGGACTACTGACAAAATATCCTTTACTGTCCCTTTTTTCTCAAGTGCTTTCTGGGACGCATACTGGACAACAGGGCCATCCGCTATGGGGTCGGAAAACGGCATCCCCAATTCGATTATATCAACACCTGCATCTTCCAGAACAGAAACTATTTTTTCTGTTGTCCTTAAATCCGGAAAACCGCAGGTAATAAAACAAATCAATTTTTTCATATGGGGTCAGGTCTTGACATTATAGTTTAAACCTTCTAACTATCTCTAAATCTTTATCCCCCCGACCTGAAAGACACACAACAATAATATCGGGTTTCTTTAATTTATGTGCAATCTTTTTAAGATATGCAATTGCATGTGCAGACTCAAGGGCAGGCAGTATGCCTTCCGATTCAGACAGCATATGGAACGCACCGATTGCTTCCCTATCGGTCACAGCAACATATTCTGCCCGGCCGGTATCTTTATAGAAAGAATGTTCGGGTCCAACTCCCGGATAATCAAGTCCCGGAGCAACAGAATGGGTTTCACATATCTGTCCATCCTTATTCTGTAACACATAACTTTTTGTGCCGTGCAGTATGCCGACTGTCCCTTCCGCCAAACTCGCTGAATGTTTTCCGCTGGCCAGTCCCAGACCGCCCGCTTCAACACCTATAAATTTAACAGTGCGATTATTATAAAAAGGATGAAAAAGTCCTATTGAATTGGAACCCCCTCCGACACATGCTATAAGATAGTCCGGCAGACAATTTTCAAGTTTTAATATCTGCCTTTTTGTCTCCAGCCCTATTACAGACTGGAAGTTCCTCACCATTGTTGGATACGGATGCGGTCCCACAACACTTCCTAAAACATAGTATGTGTCATGGACATTGGTTACCCAGTCCCGCAAAGCTTCGTTTATTGCATCCTTGAGTGTCTGGCTGCCGGATTTAACAAGTATTACTCTTGCCCCCAAAAGTTCCATCCTGGACACATTCTGCTGTTGTCTCTCTACATCAACCGCACCCATATATACATCACACTTCAATCCAAACAGCGCAGCTGCGGTGGCTGTCGCAACACCGTGCTGTCCCGCACCTGTTTCGGCAATAACTCTTTTTTTATTCAGCCGTTTTGCTAAAAGCAGCTGGCCGATTGTATTATTTATTTTATGGCTGCCGGTATGGGCGAGGTCTTCTCTTTTGAGATATATTTTGGATATGTTAAGATATTTTGAAAGATTTTCAGCATAATAAAGCGGTGTCGGGCGTCCCGCATACTGTCGTAGATAATAATCCAGATGCTTACGGAATTTTTTATCTTTCCAGGCAACATTGAACTCTCTTTCAAGTTCATTGACCACATAAACAAGCGTTTCAGGTATGAACTGCCCGCCAAATTGTCCGAAATACCTCATTTAAAAATACCTCTCCTTTAATTTTACCAAAAATAAACTTAAATTCCAAATTAATTAATCGATGGAGCTTATTTTATATTCATTTCCTGCACTAAACGATGCATATGCTCTATCATATACAGCGGAATGGTTAAAATCTTCTCATGCAATGAAAGTTTATCCATCGCAAATCTAATACCAAATGGAACTTTCTTTTCTTCCAGAAATAACCTAAGTGATTTTAGCGATCCGGACTTGCCTGCTTTTACTTCAATAGGAATTATGAGCGCACCTGCATCATAAACGTAATCAACTTCTGCTGAACTGTTTCTTTTATCCCGTGCCCAGAAAAAGAGCTGTCTATCCATATAGCGGTCTTCATAAGCACGCAGTTCCTGTCCAACAAATTGTTCGGCTACCGAACCTGAATTTATTTGCATAATATCGGCATCCAGTAAAAGTTTTGCCTGCAACCCGCATGCATTCTGCATTAGTCCGATGTCCAGGTAGTTTAGTTTGAATTTTTTGTCATTTGACTGTGCTCCCAACGGAATCCCGGCGGCAGCGGTAGCAATTACTTGCCTTATTACTCCGGCCAATGACAGAAGATTTACCGCGTTTTTTATATCCCTTGATTTACTCTCAAGGTCAATCTTTGCATATTTAACTCTTTCACCAATCAGCTGCGGCACTTTTTCAAAAACTTTTTGAAGATATTTTTGCTCGGAATATTTCGCATATTTACCGAAATCGCTCCTATATGTTTGAAGAAGAGCATTCTGTATTCTGCCCGCTTGTGTAAAATCTTTAGTATCAATATACGACTTAACAGCAGCCGGCATCCCGCCGACAATAAGATATTCGCGTATTAGCGTCATCAACTTTTGGTGAATACTGTTTTCAATTTCGCTATTGAGATGAATATTTTTTAAGTATAGCCTGAGTTGTTCGTTCCCCGATGCAGTCAGGAATTCTGCAAATGATAATGGTTCAAGATATATATACTGGACTCTTCCTACCGGAATTTTAATGTCTTTCTTTTCCAGTGCAAACTCCACCAGCGACCCAGCACCAATGACAGCAATATAGTTTTTCTTTTCTTTGAAATATCTTAAAGACATTATAGCATTCGGACATTCTTGTATTTCATCCAAAAATAATAGAGTATCCTCATCTATAGTTACCCCTAACACTATCTGGAGCTTATTTATAATGTCATCAGGTTCAAGGGTATTAAAACAGTCTTTTAGTTCAGGGTGAAGTTCAAAATTAATTATCACCGTGTTTTTAAATATTTTTTTTCCGAACGCTTCAACCGTATAACTTTTACCAACCTGCCTGGCGCCTCTCATTAGTAAAGGAAGTTTTTCTTTTTGTTCTTTCCATTGATACAGGTCTTTCTCAATATCCCTTTTCATCTCTATTCCCCCCAAAATACATCATTGTGGTCAAAATACAAGGATATTATACATTAAATTTGGTTAAAATACAAGGATGGCACAAATTGTCAGGCAGGTAGGAAACTTATCAGTAATCTTCACAGAACTATTCCACGCTATATGATATTCATTCCATACAATAAAAACCATTTTGCGGGAATATAATAAACCGTGGTCCTATTCACTTTTATTATGGCGTATTTATCCTTATTTATAAATATTGCTTTCCTGGGAGAAAAAGAGTTGATGAACGAGTGAAAACTTTTTGTCAAGGTACCGATTTTAGAAGTTCCCGCCTTTACCTCAATGGGAATAAATTGTCCTTCTTTCTGGATTATTATATCAATTTCTGCTCCTGACTTTGTTCTCCAGTAATAAATTTCTTCATCTATATTTTTATTTTTTAATATTTCAGAAACAATAACATTCTCTAATAAAGCATCGTAATCCGTTCTGTTTTCACTTTCATTAAATTGCCTTACGGCGAAATTTCTCAATCCATTATCAATGAAAAAACACTTGCTGGAATGTTTAATTTCATTTCTCCTGTTAGACGTAAAAGGTTTCAAATAATAAGCGATAAACGTATTTTCGAGTATATTCAAATATTTTGATATTGTTATTATATTACCCTGCGTTATAGAACAAAGTTCCGAATTATTTAAAAGGTTGCCGATTTGAGCGGATAAAATCTTTACAAGTTTATTAAAAACTTCTACTCTTTCGACTTTTAAAAAATCCACCACATCTTTCTTTATATAAGAATTAAATAACTCATTCAATTCTTCGAGTTTGTCTTCAGCATTCTTTTTTGTTAAAACCCCGGGATAACTTCCATAAAGCTCAAAATCCCTCGTTCTTTCTGATAAATACTTTCCGTAAAACAATTCGTTTTTTTGCCAGACAGATATGGTCTTATCGGCAAGTTTTATATGTCTTAAATCATCTTTTATTTTACCTTCATAATTAACAAGTTCGAAAAACGAAACAGGCAATAGAATCACTTCTCTTTTCCTTCCTGTCAGGAATTCTTTTGTTTTTGATTTTAATTCTAACGAAGATGAACCTGAAACAAATATTTTAATGTTTTTCTTTAAATCAAATAACCCTTTTAAAAATTGGCCGGGATTTTTTAACCTTTGTGCTTCATCAATAAAAACATAATTAACGACTTTATCCTGTCCGAACGATTTACTTATAAGTTCGTAAAACATGGAAGGGTTTTCAAACATTTTATAATCTACTATAGTATCTAAGTTGATATAATACAGATTATCGTGTCTTTTATTATGATGCTGCAGTTTATATAATAAAAGATTTAAAAGTGTTGTTTTACCCACTTGTCTTGGACCTATTATAACTTCAATATATTTTTCATCAATTCTATTATATATTTTTTCCAAAGCATTCCGCGGGATAATAGATTTTATTTCAAAATCAATTTCTTCCTCTTTATCCCAGAACCCGTTTAAACCGATTGTTTTAAAGCGTAATTTATTCATATATTTTCCTCACAACGTTGAATCATGAGCCTTATTGTGTATCGTTTTAACCTGACTAATTATATATAAATATATTAAAAAAGTCAAGTTATTTTGATTGCGGTCAGGTATTCTTTAATCATTTCTTTATAATTTTTACAATAGTTATCAATAAACCGTCCATCTTCAAATAAACTTCTTAAATCTTCATTCAAATAAGCGGTATCAATCCGTGTAATTCTATCCCGAAGTTTCATATATAACTCTTTCTTTGTGTCTATATTTAATACATCTTTTATTCTTTCCATATCAGGGTTAATTTCTTTTTTCAGAAACCATAGAATGTCATAATAATCCCTTCCTTTAAAGGTTATTAAATCATTTTTTCCTTTCTTAAATGTCCGTCTTAAAATAGCAATAATTTTTGATGCCATAAGTGTTGATAATGAATAATGTTTTGCAATAAAGTTTAGATTAAATCTTGAGACCGGAGTAAACTCTATAGCATAGTGCCGTGAAATGTTTTTTTCTATTTCTATTTTAGCAAAAAGTTTTTGACTTTCTGATTTAGCGGGGATATCCGGTTCATAAATAGCGGAAAATTTCAGATAAATTTTTTTGTTTTTACCTGACATTGTTTTCTCTATATCCTCATATTTCAATTTATTTCGAAAAAATGAAATCAAATCCGAAGCAAATTTCTCTTTGTCTACAATACTCTCATTGTTTTCTAAATCAAAGTCAATATCTTCCGAAAGTCTATTCAGTCCGTAACAAGTTCTCAACGCTGTCCCTCCGGTAAATATTAATGAATTTCCATAGGGTGAATTGTAGATAAAATCCAGGATAAACAATTGTATAATTTCCTTTAAGACATTTTTAATTACATTTTTATCCAACCCTTCTTTCTTTTTTTCCTGAACAGTTATTTTTAGAATATCTTTAAGCATATATTTTACCTAATATTTTAAATATCTTTTGCATTTTCAGTGATTGGCTTATTTTTACATATTTCCCAAACAAATAATAATCTTCTTTTAAGAAATTATCCCAGTTTATTCTAAGTCCCTCCAGTATCTCTTTTTCTAAATTTCCCAGATTTCTTTTTAGATATAAAAAATCAAACATTGCCTTTGCTTTTGTTGCGACATAATATTCATTTTTGTAAAAAGATTTCTTTTCAAACCCAAAGAATAAATCTTTTTTTATACTTAAATATCTGTAAATCCCTAAAAAATTAGTATATTTCCTCGTTGTTTTTAATGTTATTGAGGTTATTGTATAAATTGCTTCTGTCAGGAGGTCATGGGTGGATAAAACATATTCCAGACTTAGATAAGACGGGAACCTCAATTTAGACGCCAAGTACTCTTTGTATTCTGATTTCTGAGGTTCTTTTAAGAAATATAGATTTGTAACATACAATCCTTTTTTTAATTCCAGAATATATTCATTTTTTATGGCTCGTTTTATTCTTTCATCTAAGGCATACCGTGAGCCCTTAAAACAAATTCTTAAATTCTGTTTTGAAAAAGAGGGCAAATTCTCAAATATTTTAAAAATATTCTCTCTCATATCTATTCCACTTTTAGTATGTTTTACATACTAATTATAGAATAAAATACGGTTTTTGTCAACCGTTAGGTTGACCTATTCGGTCAATGGGGATTCTTTTTTAGACACTTTTGGTTAAAACAGAAAAGAAAATACTAATTGGTCTCTGCAGTGATAAGCGCAATCCTACCTCTTAGAGAAAATTATTCAAGGTATGATAATAAATTTACCGTATTGTTTAAAATGTTCATCAAATGAGAAAGCACTTTTGATTTTCATTTTCTCCATTATAGCAAAACTAATACAATCGGTAAAACTGAATTTTTTGTCACTATATTTATGTAGGATTTCAAGTGCATTTTTTTCATCATCTAACGAAACACGGATTATTTTAGCAAAATATTCGTTCAGTAAATCGGTGCCAATCTTATACGCTAAATGAGTCCCCAGATTCCTTGCAAGTAAAGTTATTGTTTCATCTATTACATAGTTGGTTGTAACTAAAGGAATTTGAATTTCTTGAATTTGCGAAATAGTAATGGCATGCTCGTTGTCAGATTTATCAAAATAAGCATACATCGCAGATGTATCTACGAAGATAATTTCCATTAGTTATTTTCCGTAAAGATATTTATCATGATTACGACTGACATCAGTCAAGCCACTTTCACCTATGCCACAGTATTTTCTAAGTGCTCTTTTTTGGGATTTGACCAATTCGGAGATTCTCTCTTCATTAGGCAGTACAATCAATTGGATCTTTTCATGATTATGCAATCTAACTTTTTCAAGTGGCTTAAAAATACCATTTTCATAAATTGCTGCAATTGTTTTAGCCATATTTTTATCCTCCTACATCCATTTAGTATATAAAAAATAAAAGTAAAAGTAAATTTCATTTTTCAAACACTTTTGGCTAAAACTATGAATTGCTTGAGTTTTTCGTAATCTTTTCTGCGAGGCAGACGCTCAACGCCGCTTGCCACATCCACAGCGTATGGATGGACTTTTTCTATTGCTTCTTTAACATTTTCGGGCATAAGCCCGCCTGCAAGGAAAAGAGGTTTGGAAATGAATAGTTCCTGGACTCTCAATGCAATATCCCAGTTAAAAGTTTCTCCTGTTCCCCCTTCTTCACCGGGAGCGTATGCATCAAGCAAAAAATAACTGAAGGGACTGTCCTTGTACTGCGAAATATAACGCAGAGTACCTTCCCCTTTTATCTTGAATGCTTTAATCTGGGGCAGAGGACATTTTTCATAAAGTTGTGTACAGTATTCGGGTGTTTCTCTTCCGTGAAGTTGTATGAGTTTGAGGGGACACTGAGTGGCAATATTAACTACATTCTCAATTTCTTCATCAACAAATACACCTACCGGCTGGACAAACCCGGCTAATTTTGAAATAATCTCAGAAGCCATCTTGACCGATATTTTTCTTTCGCTCTTCTTATAAAAATTAAAACCTAAATAGTCAGCGCCAAGAGTAGCGGAATACATTGCATCTTTTAAATTGGTTATACCGCATATTTTTATTTTAGTCATAAAGCAAGTTCCTTTAGTTTTTCCTCTATGTTTTCGCTTCTCATCAGTGTTTCGCCGATAAGCACGGCATCAACACCCGCTTCTTTTAATCGTCTGACATCGTCTTTTGTCTTTATACCGCTCTCAGAAACAATGACTTTATCCTTCGGTATCATCGGCAAAAGTTTGAATGTCGTATTAATATCAACCGAAAAATCATTCAGGCTGCGGTTGTTTATACCGATAATCCCTGTTCTGCTGCCCAATGCCTTCTGGACATCATTTTCATTATGGACTTCAACTAATGCTGACATATTCAGCTTATTGCATATTGAGACGTAATCAACCAACTGCTCAAAAGACAATATTCCTGCAATGAGCAAAACAGCATCGGCAAAGTATACCCGTGACTCAAACAGTTGATATTCGTCAAGAATAAAATCTTTCCGCAGGATAGGGATATCGACTGACTCATGCAATTCGGTTAAATAAATTAAATTGCCTTTAAAATATTTTTCCTCTGTCAGAACAGAAATTGCACCCGCACCGCCTTTAACCATTTTCTGCGCCAGGTCTTTAATATCAAATTCCTTCCTTATCAAGCCGGCGGACGGGGAGGCCCGCTTTAACTCACCGATAATATTAATTCTGTCCGATTTCCTTATGGAGTGTATGAAATCTCTCGGCTTTTTAATCATACTTGCCATTTCATCTAATTTAACCCTCGGCAGAATTTTTTTTCTCTTTTTTATTGATTCTTTTTTATGAGCAAGGATTTTCTTTAAGTAATCATTCATAACTTACTTGTGAACTCTTTCAGTACCTCTAGTTTTCTTAATGCTTTCCCGCTATCAATAGCTTCTTCGGCAAGCTTTACCCCATCCTTGAAATTTTTTGCCTTACCGCAGGTTATAAATGCAGCACTTGAATTCATCAGCACAATATCACGTTTGGGTCCTTTCTTGCCTTTCAGTATATCCAGAATAATCCCGGCGTTTTCTTCTGCATCTCCCCCATGTATCTCATCTAATTTTGCCCGTTTCAATCCAAAATCTTCAGGTCTTATATAATACATTTTAACCTGTTCATCAACAAGTTCTGCAACATATGTTTTTCCTGTAATGGATATTTCATCCAGCGAATCTTCTCCATACACAACAAAGGCATGTTTAACACCTAAGTTCTTCAGGACATAGGCAATGGGTTCAACTAATTTCTTCTCGTATATCCCCAGAACCTGCGCTGTCGCATTAGCAGGGTTTGACAAAGGTCCCAGAATGTTGAATATCGTCCGAATGCCAATCTGTCTCCTCGGACCTATGGCATATTTCATAGCAGTATGATAAATAGGTGCAAAAAGGAATACAATGCCTATTTTTGACAGACATTCTTCCGCACTTTCTTTTGTCAGTTCAAGTTTTATACCTAATCTTTCAATCACATCCGCACTCCCGCAGGTGGACGATACGCTCCTGTTACCGTGTTTTGCAACTAACGTGTCCGTACCTGCAACAACGAACGCTGTCGCCGTAGATATGTTGAAAGTCTTTGTAGAATCACCGCCTGTCCCGCAGGTGTCAACGATTGTTTCATAGTCAATATTAATGTCATCACGGTCAATATTGACAGCGGGTCTTTTAACTTCAATCCGTGTAGCAAACTCTCTCATAACCTTTGCACAGCCGGTTATTTCTTCTACGGTTTCTCCTTTCATGCGGAGTGCCGTGATAAAAGATGCTATCTGCGACTCGCTGGTCTGCCCTGACATAACCTCTTGCATCACTCCAATTGCTTCTTTTTCTGTAAGATTTTCTCTATTGACGATTTTCTGTATTGCTTCTTTTATCATAAACATTTACCTTCTTCAGGAGCACTCATGGCCGCCGGAATACGTTTTATACCTTCGGGTCCAAGAACCGTGAATTCCACTCTATGTGTTTTATTATTATTTTTAACAACAACTTCTACTGTATTCTGATTTTTAACATCCTTTGCAAATATATCGAATTTCCATTTATCCTCTTCAGCTGCCGGCACAGAAACTTTCCATCCACCAGGAGCTTTTAATTCAACAACTGACCCTGCCGTTTTTCCTCTCTTCCCCAACGAAACTTCAAAACACTTTCTCGCTCCCGGATAAAGTACAGGTTCTCCTCCATAATGAAAAATTACCTCTATATCTCCTGTATTCTCAACGGCACAGTGGTTATCAAAGGCAAGTAATTCCCTTACCTTTTCATTCGAGAACAGGGAAGAAAGTATATCCTCGGGAACAGATGTCTTGTCGCCAAACACCGTCACATCAGACCTATCTGAGACAAATTTCCCGGCGACTTTCTCTGTCCTTTCAGTCAATTCTCCGATGGTTTTCGGAAGTCCATCCGTTACGGTCTGTTTGCATGGAATAATCAAATCTCCGACCGGTTTCATCCACTCTTTCGGAATAGCGGATGCCCCATGCATAATACCCTGGAGCGAACCGAGCGTTGCTGCCGTACAGTCCGTATCATAGGCACAATTGGCCGCTTTGCAGAGTCTATCCCCGAAGTCTTTCCCATACAAAAGCCCTATTATCGCAAAACCGTGATTGGGAATTGCATTACAGGGCTGGTGATGCCCGAAGATTGTCGCAATTCTCTCCCTTGCCTCATCCCATTTAATACCATCTTCATAACATCGCACAGCTTCACTTATCACGCGGGAGATATTACAGGAAATGGGTATCATTGAAAGTCCTATATTTATAAGTGTCTTTGGGTCATCTATAACAAATGCAGCGCTCTCCGCTGCTGCCCAGAACATCTCTCCCCATCTGCCTTCACCGCCGGTGTGGTCCAGTGATGAATCCATCCATGCCATCTGTACGGCTAACTGAGGGTCAGCAGGGGCAACACATGCCCATATCTCACTGCGGATGGGAGACCCCATTTCATCCACCCAATAATTCTGAAAAGCACCGGAAACCGGAGGCATTAAACCTCTCTTAAGGTTATAGGTGCACAAACTATATTCATTATACCAGTGTTTTGCTAAATATTTCATCCAGTAATCCGTGAAATCTTTAAACGTGAGATTGACACCCCTATCTTCAAGCATTTTCAGCCACACTAACTGAAAATCCAGGTCGTCGTTGGGCAGAGGTTTTTCCGGTACAGGGTTATAGAACGTAAGATTATGAACATACTTCTGTCCCTCATACGGCGTCCCAAGTGTTCCTCCAATATTCTTTCCATACCAGCATCCCAGTAACTTATCCTTGTACTGCTTACTGTTCAACTTAATTTTTTCCATTTTTTGTTCCCTTCAATAAAATTTTTTAATATTTTCATACCCTGTTTTGTCAGTATTGACTCCGGGTGAAACTGCACTCCTTCGACTACGCTCAGGACAGGCCCTTCAACAGGGCTCGTTGTATGTTTCAACCGTGTTCCCATTATCTCCTTATCCTGTCCCGCAGAGACAGTCCAGGCTGTCAGTTCCAGGGGCTCCGGCAGCTTTTCAGCAATAAGCGAATGATACCTTGTCGCTTCAAATGGATTGGTTATTCCTTTATATATGGTCTTACCGTCATGATAAATCATAGAAGTCTTGCCGTGCATAAGTTTTTTTGCCCGGACAATTTTACCGCCGAATGCCTCAACTATACACTGATGTCCCAAGCATACCCCGAGTATTGGAACTTTACCGGCAAATTCTTTTATTACATTTACTGCTATACCTGCTTCTTTCGGCGTGCAGGGACCTGGTGAAATTACTATAAAGTCAGGCTTTAACTTCCTGATTTCCCCGATTGTAATTTTATCATTGCGAAACACCTGTATATCTTTTCCACTTGCATTTATTAATTCACCTAAATACTGGACTAAATTATATACAAATGAATCGTAGTTATCTATGACAATAATCATATTACTCTTTCTGCAAGGTCAATGGCACTGAACAATGCCTTTGCCTTGTTCTCCGTCTCCTGATATTCATGTTCCGGCAATGAGTCCGCTACAATACCGGCACCTGCCTGGACATACGCAATAGAATCCTTCATCAGGATTGTCCGTATTGTTATTGCCATATCCATATTGCCTGAATAAGAAAAATATCCTATTGCACCTGCATAAGGTCCGCGGACAGTCGGTTCCAGTTCACCTATAATTTCCATTGCTCTTATTTTGGGTGCGCCGGTAACTGTCCCTGCAGGAAAACAGGCGCGTAATAGTTCAAATGCATCTATTTTTGGACTCAATTTACCCGCTACCGAAGATACTAAATGCATCACATGTGAATATTTTTCAATGGTCATCAACTGGTTTGTTTTAACAGACCCTTTCTCGCATACCCTGCCCAAATCATTTCTGCCTAAATCCACCAGCATTATATGTTCAGCACATTCTTTCGGTGAACCCACCAGTTCTTTCTCCATCCGGTTTTCTTCTTCAGGGGTTCTGCCGCGTGGCCGTGTCCCGGCAATCGGACGCGTTTCTGCCATGTCACCTTCTTTTCTAACTAATATTTCCGGGGACGAACCGATTAACTGAAAATTTTTCATATTGAGATAATACATATATGGTGAAGGGTTAACGGTGCGCAGTGTGCGGTATATATCAAACGGCCTGACAGAAGTTTTTCTTGAAAACTGCTGTGACATAACTGTCTGGATTACATCTCCTGCACGGATATATTTTTTTATGTCCTTGACTCTATCTAAAAATTTTTTCTTAGTCATATTTGAATTTACTCTATAGCTTTTGTCTTTATGATAAGAATGTTCTGAGAGAGGCTTTTTTAACTGAATGTGTATTTTATCAATTTTACTGCACGCATTACGGTATTTAAGTTCAATGTTTCTCCCGTCACCTTCATTTGATAAATAAGATAATCCTGCGGACAAATTAGATAGTCCTGCGGATAAATCTACACAGGAGACTAACTTTGTCTTATGTGTAAAATGGTCAAAAATAACCAGCGAATCGGTAAACATAAAAATAGATTCCGGTATGTTCAGATAATCCTTCTGTGCTGAGTTAAAACGTGCTATTCTGTTTTCAAAAGCACATACCATTTCATAACCGATATATCCTACAGCACCTCCCCAGAACCGCGGTAATCCCGGAATCTGCGGTGATTTATATTTACCAATCAGTCTTTTCAACTCATCCATCGGATTGTCTGTTTTAATTTTTTTCACTTCTTTTTTTGAGCCGGAATCTAAATAATGAACTGTCAACTGACCCTTATTTACAATAAAAACAATCCTTGGTGATGACGAAATAAAGGAATACCTGCCCCAGCGCTCCGTTCCTTCAACACTCTCTAAAAGATATGCATAATCACTATCCCCTGCCAGCTTGTGGAAAGTTGATACCGGCGTATCATAGTCAGATAGTATTTCTTTATACACTGGTATTATATTGTATCTTTTTGCAAGTTGTTTGAATTTATTTAAATCCGGATAAAACAAAATTGCTTTTCCTCCGTCTCTTAAATATTTGCTCGTTTTATTTAAAAATCTTCTTAAAATACTCTAATATTTAATTTCGTGTTCCTTTAAAATATCTTGCCAATCTTTTATATGAAATTCTTTAACTTCTGTTGAAATTTTAGCATCTTCAATTAGGTTAGATGTGTACTTTTTAATAAATGTGACATAGTCTTCTATAAAACGCATATAGTATTTTAAACTTTGGATAATACCATTGGCAATGATTTCAATCTCTCCGTCATTTTTAATTTTTAAAATAAATTTGTTAATATAATTTTCTTCTTCCAGTGTAGAAAAACAACCCTCATAGGTAGTCAATAGATAGTATCGTTGAATGGCGGTATTTTTTGTTTTCTTCACAATATCAAAAACCATATTGCGTTTAATCGGTATGTTATGTTTAATTTCGACCATTTCAAACGGTGTTTTATCGGTATTCCATATCTCAACATCACCAAAACCGTGTTTATCGGAAGATGTGTGGACATTTAAAGGACTTAAAATTTTTCCATCATATCGTTTAATGACGCTCAATAACATTTGGTAAATTGTGTAAATAGCAATAACTGGTAAGCGAGAGCTAAGTTTAGTCTTAAAGTGTTTTTCTAACATTTTGATTACAGTATTAATATTAATTATTTCTGAAAATTCCATTGCCTCTATTGTTTCATCAAAAATTAAATCAATATGCTGTGTAAGTAAAAGAAGTTTGGCAAAAATATAAACTAAACATTCTCCGGGTTTTATATCACACCTTTGAATATCATCAAGTAATATAAGAAAACTATTTTTTACCTTTTTATCACGGATTTTAAGATTAACGCCGTCTTTTTTAGTCCATTTTATACGCTCACGTGTTGCCAAAGTGAGAAAAGATGATTCTTTGTTTGCATATTTGGGAAAATATTTTTTAAAAAACGGCGTTGTAATAGCGGTATCTAAACTTCTGGCTGAATAACCACCTTTAAAATCAGTTCTATGAAGTCTAATATCTTGCTTGGGGTCAATAATCTTTTTTACACAACTGGTAGCCAAAGATGCTAAAATAGATTTGTTACTGTCAATTTTACCCAACATAACGTCAATATTATTTCTAATATTATTTGGAAACCTATCGAAATTGATAGATTTTGATTTTGTAATTGATTGTGCTTTTATAATTGCTTCTTCTAATATTTCATTTTCTTTTTTTATCATATAAACAACTCCAATTCATAATTTTGGGTTGGTTTTATTGCTGAAAGACGTCCTTCGGCGTATTTCACGTATTCAGGATAAATCTCAATTCCAATATAATCTCTATTCATCCTTTTTGCCACAACCGCGGTAGTACCTGAACCTATAAAAGGATCCAAAACTATGTCGTTTTCTTTTGTAAGTAACTTTAATAATTCCTGTATAACAAACTCTGGATAAACAGCAGGATGAATGTTGCCTTTAATAGTTTCAACAGTAGATTCAATAACATCCTTCTTTATTGAATTACCATAAATTTTTATAATGGTAAACCCCTTATTATCAATTTGACATTTACGACCACCTGCCTGACCACCATAAGGCAAAGCATGAAAACCACGTATTTTCATTCTAAAACTATCTAACTTACCTTGCTTAACTTCAAGTATTACATTCGTCAATTCTTTTTTAGCTAATAATTTTTCATTTTCAGTTAAATTAGATTTATCAATTAATCCAAAATATTTTTTACCAATATCGTTACCAGAATATTTTTTCTTACTATTTAAATACTTATCTTTAAAATCGTAATATGTTTCTTTGTTAAAATAGTACTCATTTGACTTTACAAATAAAAAAAATGGTTCTTTGGAAGAAACTAATTTTTTAGGGTCTTGCTTTGGCACGGGATTCACTTTTAGCCAGGTAATTTCATTTATCAACTTAACATTTCTATCCCTCAGAGCTTCTAAAGCAAAACGATACGGCACTAAAAGTAAATTACCATTAATATATTTATCACCGACATTAAAAACAATAGAACCTGTTTTTTTAATAACTCTTACACATTGCCTAAAAACAGTTATCAAATTATTAATATATTCATCAACAGTTTTTTCATTGCCAATGCCAATACTACCATATTCCCTTTGTTTAAAATATGGTGGGCTTGTAATTATTAAGTCTACAAAATCGTCTGGAAATGTTTTCATTATATCCAAGCAATCTCCACAATATATTTTGTTAATACTATTATTCGGTGAAATGTTATTTATAGATGGCTGATAAGCAAGCATGGAAGTTACACCCTCTTTTACGAACAATTGTTTATTCCTTTTCTGCTTATACGTTACTTTTTTTCTCATCTTTCACCCAGAATACACCCAGAATAAATGATTGTTATAATATTCAATAGACTTTTCGGGGGTCAAAAAACCGCTTTTCAATCACTTTTAATTTGTTACTTCCAACAATTTTTCTAAAAAAACATGTCCTGTAACCCGTATGGCAGCTGGCATTACCAACCTGCTGAACCTTTATCAACAAACAATCATTGTCGCAGTCAATGAATATCTCCTTGACTATCTGGACATTTCCCGACTTTTCCCCTTTCATCCAGAGTTTTTTTCTTGACCTGCTGTAAAACCATGTCTTTTTAGTCTTAATGGTCTTTAAAAACGACTCTTTATTCATATATGCGACCATACGGACTTTATTGTCTTTATAGTCCTGTATCACAGCAGGTATCAATCCATTAGAATCAAATTTTAGAGAATCAAACTGTAAAGTCAAGACCTGACCCCCAATAAGGCGTCTTCAAATTTTATTGTTTCATTATACAACGCCTTACCTATAATCATACCGATTACGCCGTGCTTTTTTAGTTTCTTAATTTTATTTATGTCTTCAAGCGAGGATATACCGCCCGAAGCTATCACCCGTAAATCTGTTGATTTTGCAATTTTTTCCACCATTTTTACATTCGGGCCTTTCATTGCTCCGTCTTTTGCTATATCCGTTACGATTAATTCTTTTATGTCCATTTTGGATATTCTATCAAGAATATCTGCAGACTCCACTTCCGTTATTTCCTTCCAGCCGCCTATCGCTACTTTATCATTAATAACGTCTACAGCGGCGATAATTTTCTCGCCATATTTGCTCACTGCTTTTCTCACAATATCAGGATTATATATTATAATCGTTCCCAGAATAATTTTATCTATGCCTAATTTTACCAGCTGGTCAATTATTTCAATACTTCTCACCCCGCCGCCGAATTGAATAACTGCATCAACCGATTTGCGTATGTTTTCAAGTATTTCAATACTCTGGGTCTTGCTGGAGAAGGCACCGTCCAGGTCAATTATATGTAATCTTTTCGCGCCCTTTGCCTGCCACATCTTAGCAATAAACACAGGGTCATTTGAATATATTGTCTCCTGGTCAATTTTACCCTGTGTCAACCGGACACATTTACCCTGCCGAATATCAACTGCCGGTATAATAATCATTCTATAATTTACCTTTTGTAGATGGGACACCTTTTCCTTTAATAGCTACTGCCATTGAAAGTGCTTTGCCAAATCCCTTAAAAACGGCTTCGGCAATGTGATGGTTATTCCTGCCTGATTTCATGGCTATATGCAACGTAATTTTTGATTCAGCAACGAGTGCCTGGAAAAAATCTTCAATTAAATCAAAATTAAATTTTTCATCGTAAGTTTTGTTAAACCTGACATTGTATTTCAAATGCGGTCTGTCTGATATATCAATAACAACATAAGATAATGCCTCATCCATAGGCATAAGGAAATTACCGTATCTTCCAATACCTTTTTTATTACCAAGACACTTCCTTACTGCCATACCTAAAGATAGACCTATATCCTCCAGCAGATGGTGGTCATCTATTTCACGGTCGCCCCTGGCAACTATTTTTAAATCAAATAGGCCATGTTTTGCAAATGCTGACAGCATGTGGTCAAAAAAAGGCAGCGTTGTCTTAATATCGTATTTACCTTTTCCGTCAAGATTAAGATATACCGATACTTTCGTTTCTTTTGTTTTCCGGGAAATATTCGTTTTACGCATTGCCATATCTCTACCCCCGAACCTTTATTGATTCAGCGTGTTCTTCCAATCCTTCCAATCCTGCCAGATGGATAACTTTGTTGGATATACTATCAAAACCCTTTTTAGTATATTCCATAACGGCAAAAGATTTCATAAATGTCCTCACGGACAATCCCGAAGAGAATCTTGCCGTGCCACCTGTCGGCAGTACATGCGAAGGTCCTGTAATATAGTCACCTGAAGCAACGGGTGAATATCTGCCGATAAAAACCGCACCGGCATTTCTTATGTTTTTTACTATCCGTCCGGGATTTCTTGTAATTATTTCTAAATGTTCCGGTGCAATTTTATTTACAATCTCTGCTGATTTATTGATGTCTTTTATTTTTATAAAACTGACCCGACCAGGACATGTCATTCTGACCCCCGTGTCTTGTTTCGCGAAGCAAAACATCGGGGGGAAGAATCTCAATTTTCCCCTAACTTCTTTCAATAGTTTATCTGAATCAGTTATCAAAATACCTCGTGTTGACATCCCGTGTTCCAATTGTGCCAGTATATCATAAAGGACAAAATCTGCGGGTGCAGAATCGTCTGCAACTACAACTATTTCAGATGGTCCCGCCAGTAAGTCAATACCTACCTCGCCAAAAAGCAATTTCTTTGCGGTTGTAACATAAACATTTCCTGGACCGACAATTTTATCTACTTTTTGTATAGTGTTCGTCCCACAGGCAAGTGCAGCAATAGATTGTACACCACCTACACGATATATTCTGTCCACTTTGCACATATCACATGCCACCAGAACTTCGGGAGTAAGTTTCCCCGGAGGTGTAGCAACGACAATTTTCTTTACACCTGCTACGTTTGCCGGTATAACTGTCATAAAAACCGTTGATGGATAAGAATAATATCCTCCGGGCACATAAACGCCGACAGAATCCAATGGTTTAAAAATTTCCTTTATTTTTACCCCATCATAATTAAGGACTCTGTCTTTGGGTTTCTGTCCAACGTGGTATCTTTTGACATTTTTTATGACAGTATTAAAAGCATTTAGTGTTATCCTGTCAACTTTTTTATATGCAGACTTTATTTCTGATTTTTGGACAATAAATTCCGAATATGAGAGTTTAATCCCATCATACTTCCGGGTATAATAAGAGACGGCTCTATCTCCCCGTTCTTTTACATCATCAATGATTTTTCTTACCTGTTTTTCTAAATTGTTCATTCTTAAATATTATACCATATCACAATGATATTATTCAAATCTTAAATTTTTTCAATCGGAGTTGCACACACTAAAATTTATATCCGATATTCAACCGATGAGAGTGAGATAGGTATTTTGCAGGTGAGATTGCATATCCAATATCAAAATTTTTTCGGTAATTACTCACTGAGGGGTGTCTGGGGATCACAGCGACAAAGAATCTCGAGATTCTTCCCCCGATCTTATCGGGGGTCAGAATGATAGCAACACGGTTCAGTGAATAGATACTTTTGAACCTTTAAGTAAAATCCTGAAGGATTAACTCCAGGGATTCCTGAAGGATTAACTCCAGGGATTCCCCAATTTATTGGGGTAACTCCAGGGATTCCCCGTTTATCCGCTTTTGAATTATTTTCGACATAGAACCTAAAATTCCTCTGTTTTCCCCTGTTTTACTACAAAGAGAGGATTTCTTAAACTAATGTCGTATGATATCTATTGTTTTTTCAATAATTTTATTCATTTTCTCGGGTTTTAAATGTCCAATCCGATATAAAATAATATTTTTATCTGCTGTGAAGATACGGTTAGGTCTAATATTACTCGGTTGTTTAAGACTACCATCAGAAAAATCATTATCATCAATTAGAACTGCATATTTATCTTTTACACGTTGACTGGTTATTTGACATAAAATTATATCGTCCCCTTCTAATACTGTAATAACCAAGGCAGGACGTCTCTTAGATTGAGTTAAATCAGAAAAAGGAAAAGGAACAACAACAATATCACCTTTTATAAATTCTGCCAAGCTTTATCCTCCTCTGGTTTTAACCAATCCTTCCGAAGAGATGGCTCACTGGCCATAGTTATTTTTAATTTCTCATTCATAGATTTTGCTTTTAAGAATTGAACAAAATCTAATATTTCTTCAACTATCTGATCAGGCATTTCTTTAATTTCGTCTATAACTGTTTCTTTTTTTGTCATATAAGTTCACCTCGTATAATTTTTGATTTGCAAAAATGTAGCGTCCGAATTCGGACGCTACTGGGATTCCCCAATTTATTGGGGACGAATTGTTTTATAATTTCTATATTAAAAATTCTACAAAATAAGAAATGTTCTGTCAACTCTAATCACTGATTCTGTGGATTTTTGCGCCTAATTTTTGCAATTTCTTTTCTAAATGTTCGTAGCCCCTGTCTAAATGATATACCCTGCTGATAACCGTCTTACCTTCAGCAACAAGTCCTGCCAGAACCAGCGCCGCACCTGCACGTAAATCTGAAACCATTACCGGCGCACTTGAAAGTTTACTTTTACCTTCTATTATTACACTGTCGCCCTTTATTCTCAATTTAGCACCAAACCTCTGTAACTCGCCGACATGAAGAAACCTGTTTTCAAAGATATTTTCTCTGACCACTGACCTGCCGTCTGCAATGCACATCAATGCCATCCACTGTGCCTGTAAATCAGTCGGAAATCCCGGATAGGTCTCTGTGGTTACATTTACAGGCTTTATTTTATTACCTCTGCCGCCTGTTATATGAATAGAATTATTCTCACGTTTTACCTTAAAACCCGCACAAATAAGTTTTGAAATTACTGTTTTTACATCCTCCGGTATGCAATCATCCACAACAATGTTGCCCCCGCTAATAGCGCCCGCAATAAGATACGTGCCTGTTTCAATCCTGTCAGGTATAACTCTGTGACAGGCACCGTGAAGTTTATTCCTGCCATGGACAGTCACAGTATCTGTCCCGGCTCCTTGTATCTTCACCCCTAATTTGGACAGAAAATCAGCCAGGTCAACTATTTCGGGTTCATGTGCTACGTTGTGTATCACTGTTCTGCCATCAATTAAACTTGCAGTCATCATCATATTCTCTGTCGCTCCAACGCTCGGAAAACGCAAATGCAGATATGCGGGTTTGAGATTCCTGGAATCCATAACGACATATCCCTTTTCAACTTTCACATCTGCCCCTAATTTAGAAAAGCCCTCTAGATGAATGTCAACGGGTCTGACACCGATTGCACAACCGCCCGGTAATGCAACCCTGGCTTTTTTAAATCGTGCAAGCAGAGGACCTGAGACAAGAAAACTTGCACGCATTCTCTTTATCAGTTCATATGGAGCAATGACTGACGCTATCTTTCCGGAAATTTCAATCGTATCTTTTACTCTCTTAACTTTCTTTCCAAAAAATTCCAGGAGTTCCAGTGTTGCATCTATGTCCTTCAAGTCAGGGACATTAGCAATTAAACATTTATCGTCTGTCAGAAGCGTTGAAAAAAGTACAGGCAGTGCGGCATTCTTTGAGCCGGAAATTCTTACAACACCTTTAAGATTGTGTCCGCCTTCAATTATTATCTTATCCATTTACGGCTGTTATGACCCTCTTATGTCCCGAGTAATCTTTTGTTACCCTCACTACATTCAAATTGTTTTTTTCAAAGATACCCTTTACTTTCTCTGCCTGGTTGTATCCAACCTCAACTATAAGATAGCCGCCCTTTTTAAGATATTTTCTGACATTTTCAGCAAACCATTTATAAAATTTCAACCCATCAATCCCGCCATATAATGCTTCCATTGGCTCATACATAATTTCCGGTTGAAGTGAATTCATTTCACTTCTGGAAATATACGGCGGGTTTGAAACAATTATATCAAATGGCATGAAATCTGAAATCTTTGACTTTAAATGATGATTGTATAAATCGCTGTGCAAAAATACAATCCTATGATTAACTTCATTCCTGAGTGCATTTTCACATGCAATTTCCAGCGCTTTTTCTGAAATGTCAATTGCAACTATTTTCATTCCCTGAACATATTTTGCCAGACTTACAGCAATATTGCCGCATCCTGTCCCAATATCCAAAGCAGTCACTGCAACACGTTCAGGAAATATATTTATCACTTCTTCAACAAGAATCTCTGTTTCCGGACGGGGTATTAATACTTTATCACAAACCCTGAATTTTAAACCCATAAATTCTTTCTCACCGAGCAGATACCACAGCGGCAAACGTTTGGTTCTTTTCTGGACATTATCCCTATATAATCCGACGATTTCCGGACTAACTATTTCATCTAATCTCATAAATAGCTCGGTTGTATTATAACCCAGAAGCTCTGATAAAAGTATCCTTGCATCTAATTCAGGGTCAGGCACATTATTTCCTGCCAGCAAATCAATTGACTGCACAATTAGACTTCTGATACTGTATTCCATCTAAAAATCACTCTGAATCCCCCTGTATTTCCAATTCCCCCTTTATTAAAGGGGGATTGAGGGGGATTCCAATTTTTCTATCAATTTATCCAGGTTGCCGTCTAAGACATCATGAAGATTGTATAAAGAATAATTTATCCTGTGGTCGGTGACGCGGTTCTGTGAAAAATTATAAGTGCGAATTTTCTCTGACCTATCCCCGCTACCGATTTGCTTTTTTCGTTTATCCGAAATATCACGTTCCTGTTTTTCCTTCTTTATCTGATAAACCCGAGCACGCAGCAGTTTCATCGCTTTCTCCTTGTTGCGTCCCTGTGACCTTTCGTCCTGGCACTGTGCAACAATACCTGTGGGTAAATGTGTAATTCTAACCGCTGAATCAGTCTTCTGTAAATGTTGCCCACCGTGACCGGAGGCCCGGTAAGTATCTATTCGCAAATCCTCATTTCTTATTTCAAGTTCAACATCCTCTACCTGTGGCAGGACGGCAACAGTCGCTGCGCTTGTATGTATCCTCCCGCTGGCTTCAGTCAATGGCACTCGCTGGACGCGATGTATCCCGCTCTCGTATTTCAGTTTGTCATAAACACCTTTACCTTCTACGGAAAAAATCACTTCTTTAAAACCCTTTAGACCCGTTGTGCGTGAATCAATCATATCGCACTTCCATCCTTTATTTTCGCAATACCTTGTATACATTCTTAACAAATCACTGGCAAATAACGCTGCCTCTTCTCCCCCTGTGCCCGCACGGATTTCAACAATAACATTATCTATTTGTTTTCCATTATCTCCTCTCCCCGGCCTCGCTCCGCGAAGCGGGGATAGTTCATTAACGATTTTTCCAATATCTACTTCCAATTCTTTTTCTTCATCCTGTGCTATCAATTTTAATTCAGGGTCAATATCGTTCTTATTTAAAAAATCCCTGGTTTCTTTGATTTGTTGAATTTTCTTTTTATACTCTCTATATTTTTCAACAACAGCCATAATATTACCGTGTTCCTTCAGATATGCCGTGTAATTCCTATCTTTACTGATAACATTCTGGTCGGTTATCTTTTTTTCAAGTTCAACAAAACTTTTTTCAAGTTTATCAAGTTCTATACGGTCAGATTCATTTAAATTCATAATAATAAAATAATGGGGACGGAGGTAATTAATTAATTACCTCCGTCCCCATTATTGAAAAAATCCGTACTACTTTTCCTTTACTTCCTTTTTTTGTTTCTTATCCGATACTTTCCTTGTTATGGCAACGGGAACACTGGTCAATATTTTCTTTCGCTGTATTTGCTGCATTTTTTTCTTATCCTTTGAGACTTTAGATTCCCTGGGTTTAGATACGGATGGCTTTAATTCCTTGTATTTTTTCTTGAAACGTTCAACACGCCCCGCACTATCAATGAGTTTCTGTTTGCCTGTAAAAAACGGATGGCAACCGGAGCATATATCTAATTTAATCACGGGTTTTGTAGAGTATGTCTTAAAACTGTATCCACAGGCACAAGTTACCGTTGACTCAACATAATTTGGATGTATACCTTCTTTCACCTGGAAATCCCTCCTCTCATTCAATTACCCATTTTCCCTTCTTCTGAATAACAGCAATCAATTCCTTTATCCTGCCCTGTAATCCACCCGGCAGAAAACGTTTCTTGTTTCGCATAAAATCAGAAAGTAAATGTATAATAACTCTCCTGACATTTTCATCTTCTTCTTTTTTTTCTAATTCCAACAAAATCTTTACCGAGCTTGGCGGAAACCAATCTTTTACAACATTTAGAACCTCTATACGCACCCTGGGGTCTCTATCACTAAACATAACGTTTAATAATTTGGTTGCTTCATGGGGTGAACACTCATGTAACACATCTACTGCACATGCTTTCACCCTCGGGTCGCTATCATTCAAAAATGGATTGACTAACCGTACTCCGAATTCTTTACTCAAGGAGAAATCTTCTGATATCTCGGATTTTATTGATTCCAGAACACGAATCCTGGTTTCAACGTCTCCTGAAGCAACTAATTTTTCAAATTCTCTCTGGTTGTACCTTTTTTCCACTTTGGGTTCCTGAACAAACCTTAATCTTGGTATTTCTTTTTCAATCTTATCAATAATTTTCGCATAGGAAGCCTGGATAATGCCTTCTTCCTTAATTTTGACTACTTCCTGCTTAAAAGATTTCTCCCTTCGGAAAGCATAGTGTCTGCTTAAAATTATGAATACAAAGACAAAAATAAAAATTGTTACAAGAACAATAGCAGTCACCACACCGTAGGTTTGCTTGAGTTCTTTACTTCTTTTGTTAAACTCTGTCTGTAAATCTCTTATTTGAGATTCTGTCCGGGTAAGAACTAACTTATATAAATTTTCCCTTTTATTAAATTCATCAAGTAATGCATTTTTCTCAGTCTCTGAGCGACCGAGAAGTTCTTTTGAAAGTTTTTCCTTCTGGCTCTGAAGTAACTTCTCCTGTTTTTTCATATATGATTCCATTAAAGAAATTAAAGATTCAAGTTTAACTTCTTTCTTCTCTTCCACTTTTTTCTCTTCTTCCACCTTCTTCACTGCCTCAACTGATATTTTAGCATCATTGTACATTTTGAGTATTCCCTGGTCCTCAGGTGAAATTTCAGTAAGTCTTTTCGAATACGGTAATGCTTTCTCGTAGTTACCCTTATTGTAGTATTGTTCTGCCAGGGGAATCAACCAGGTGCCCAGCATAAATTTATAAAAATCCTTGTCATCTTTTGATTCAGCAATGCCGATTGCTTTCTCCATGTCCTTTATTGCAGAATCTATGTCACCCGCAGAATATTTTTTCTCAACCTGCTCAACATAATCGCCCGGAAGTTCGGCATAAATGCATGTATGAGAAGCAAAGAATACAATAGATACTACTATTAATCTTTTAAAACTAACCAATAACATCTTTCACCTTAGAAATAAGATCTTTTAAAGGAAAAGGTTTTTCAATAAAAGCAAACACTTTTGCTGCAACTTCGTTGAAAGCAAACATTTCTTTTAAACTACCATGGGCACTTGAAATTATAATCGGAATATCTTTTGTCTGTTCATTTTTTTTCAATTCTAAAGTAGTTGAAAAACCGTCTAACTCTGGCATCGCAATATCCATAACAATTAAGTCGGGATGCTCTTTTAATGCCAGGTTAATAGCCTTCCTGCCATTATCACACTCAATAACCCCGTATCCCTCAGATTCAAGTGACTCACGCACTACACTCCTTGTTAGTTCATTATCATCAACAATCAATATTCTTTTCATTATTTCCACCACCCTGGTGCTCTGTTACATAAATGGCTGAACACTGCTATAATTATACTATAATATTATAACGATTATCAAACATTTTTTTCTATTTTTCAAGAGACGAGAGTTCCATTGACTTCAAAAAATCCTTGTTTGACTTGGTAGATGAAATCTTTTCTATTAATAATTCCATCGCCTCAATAGGACTAAGTTGTGAAAGAACTTTTCGCAATACCCATAACTTGCTTAATTCCTCTTCGTCCAGTAACAACTCTTCCTTCCTGGTTCCTGACCTGCCAACATCAATCGCGGGAAATATTCTCCTGTCAGCGAGTTTGCGGTCTAAATATATTTCCATATTACCCGTTCCTTTGAACTCTTCAAATATGACATCGTCCATCCTGCTGCCCGTCTCAATAAGGGCTGTACCTATGATAGTTATACTGCCGCCTTCTTCAATCTTTCGTGCCGCACCGAAAAACCTTTTGGGCCGCTGAAGTGCGTTTGCATCCACACCGCCGGATAGGACACGTCCACTCGGAGGTGTAACGGTATTGTAGGCTCGTGCAAGGCGGGTTATTGAATCAAGCAGAACCACAACATCTCTCCCGTGCTCAACGAGTCTCTTTGCCTTTTCCAGAACCATCTCTGCTACCTGGATATGTCTCTCTGCTGATTCATCAAAAGTTGAAGCTATCACTTCTGCATTGACAGACCTCTGCATATCAGTCACTTCTTCAGGTCTTTCATCAATCAACAGAATAATCGGAACAATTTCAGGATGATTTTTTGTTATTGCATTGGCAAATTTCTGCAGTATAACCGTTTTACCCGTCCTCGGTGCCGCATTTATCATTGTTCGCTGTCCTTTGCCAAGAGGTGTGAGCAGATTTATTATTCTCGTTGTAACTTCATCCTGGGTTGTCTCCAAATTGATTCTCTCCTGGGGATATAATGGTGTTAAATTATCAAATAATATCCTTTCACGTATTTTTTCCGGGTCTTCTTTATTAACTGCTTTAATCTGAAGTAATGCGAAAAATCTCTCTCCCTCTTTAGGCGGTCTGACATAGCCGGAAACCGTGTCACCCTTGCGAAGGCAGAACTTCTTTATCTGGGAAGGAGAAATATAGATATCGTCCGGGCTGGGTAAGTAATTATAATTAGTTGACCTCAGAAATCCAAAGCCATCAGGTAAAATTTCAAGGACTCCTTCATTATATATATGACCGTTCTCTCTTGCCTGGGCTTCAAGAACTTTTGAAACAATTTCCTGCTTGCGCATACTTGAAGGAAAATCAATCTTTAGTTCTTTAGCCATCTTGGTTAAATTTGCCAAAGTCATCTTTTCCAACGATGTAATGTCCATTAATTCAGTCATTATTAAAAAACCTCCTACCGTAAAATTATGGAATTAAGCCTTTAATCTCTTAATCGAAGTTATTTTGGTAGCCAAATTGTTACCTATTATCTGATTAGTACTATTTACTCCTGGATTGTTTACGGAAAGAACAGATTATACTTTTTATACTTTTGAAGTGTATTAGCCTCAAAAAAATTAGAATGGAATGTGGATTAATTTTTCAAGAAGTTTTTATCTGTTGATATTATACCTATATTTTGAATTTTTGTCAAGACATTTTTCAAAAAATTTTTTGATTCGCTCTTTGGCTACAGGCAATGGCTGCGTATTATCTATCAGGTAATCTGCAAGTTTCTTTTTTGTCTTTAAAGGCATCTGGGCTGAAATCTGCTGTTTTGCCTGTTTATATGTAAGTTTATTTCTTTTTATCAATCTGTCAATTTGTAATTTTTTCGGTATCCATACCACTATTATTTTATCAACCATAGCTGTGAGCCCGGCTTCAAATAGTAACGGAGCATCTATAATTATAACCTTCCTGGTAAAACGGTTAATTTCTTTTTTTATTTCATCAATTATTACCGGGTGAGTAATCTTTTCTAATATTTTGCGTCTCTTACTGTCTGAGAAAATTATGTTTCCGAGTTTCTTGCGGTCAATTTCACGGTTTGGTCTTAGAATATATTCTCCAAAGACCCTGACTATCTTTTTATAGGCAGGGGTCCCCTTCAATATAATTCTGTGTGCAATTTCATCTGAATCAATGATTTTTGCACCTAATCTTTTGAATTCTTTCAAGACAGTTGACTTGCCGGAGGCAATCCCGCCTGTTAAACCAACTACAATTGGTCGTTTCATCATATAGGGGACGCTACTTGAAATTTGCTACTTTTTTACAAATATTCCAACGGTACCCAGTTTTTACTTATATGATATTTAATTTAAAATTGTTGGTCTGTGCTTCTTTTCTGAGAATATCGAGATTTGATTTCTGGGATTCGCTGAGATTTTGTTCTTTGAAACCGCCTGCCACAGTTAATTTTAACATAGAAACATGATTATATTTTTTACTTCCGATTTTCACGTCCTCAAGGTTACTGAATAACAGCATCTTCAACAACCCATCTTTTATATCTTCCAGTGACGGAAGACTTCCTAATTTACTATGTTTACCTTCAACTAAATATATTCTATCATCTTTTATTTCTACTTCATCAGAAGTAAAATAATAACATCCACCTAAATAGTTTGTTATTGTGATAACCGCTTTTGTCCCGGATAATCTCTCTTTTGGTTGGACTGTCATACCCTCTCTTTTCTGTGCCTGTTCTGCATACTCTCTGGAGAGTTTCATAAATTCTGTTTTACCTCTTAATAACTGGTTTATCCGTTTTTCAGCACTATTCCAGGAATGCATTTCTACTTTCAATTTCTTTGATATTTTTTGATAAGATTCCAAAGCATTCTCTCCTATTTTTCCTATCTTATCAATCCGTGAAAGATTCCAATGTAATGCATCTGATTGGTAGGAAAGTAATTGTCGTATTTCAGTTTTTATGTAATCAATATCAAATCTTTGGTTTGTAATTTTATGTCTATATCTCTGGCTCCGCTCTGCCGTATTATAATAACCAATAATTACATAAACACCTAATAAACTCATTAAAGAAACTGTATCCCATTGTAAAAAATCCCTATCTCCTTCTTTACCTTCGTCCTTTATTACAGGAATTATTGTAACTTTCTTACCACTAAAACCCAAAGAATCGTAAATCCTTGCATATGGATAAGACCTTGTTCTTTTTGCTGAAACCCACCAGCTAAGTGCAATTTTATTTTTTTGATCGATATCTAAAATAAATACGGAACTATTAGCTAAAGCTTTTCCAAGTAGTGCAAGAGTGAATGTATTAAGATTTCTACAAAGTAAGGGCGTGTATTTTATACCAGTAATTTTAGCTGATAGATCCATACTTTCCTGATTTACGATATATTATTTCAAATCTATCGTTCTTATTATTCAAAAGGTTCATTTTATTACCAAAACCTAATTTTTCCTTGATAACGGGTACAACTGACTTTTTTATCTCAATTCCTATACTGTTTCTGTAAAGGTCTCTCGCAATTTTCATCGTAGTTCCGCTACCTGCAAATGGATCCAGAACTGTTTCCCCAACATACGAGAATAATTTAATTATTCTATATGGTAATTCTTCCGGAAATGCGGCAATACCTTTTTCTAACTGTGAATTCGGTAATACATTAACCATTTCCCATAAAGTCATATACCATTTTTTATTTGAAAATTCCTTTGTATCTATTTTTGATAATTGTCTTATTTCTTCTGAAATTGAACGATAATTAAATCTACCTTTTTGAAAAATTACTATGCTTTCTAAAAGATTATCTGGGTAAAAATACATCGGGTAGGGATTTTGCAGAAGGACACCGCTACGTCTGCTTATCCTTAAATAACCATCGGGCTTTTTCCAGAGTACTCTATCTCTGTACCTAAACCCAGCATCAACAAAAATCCTGGTTGCGTCAGCAACTATAGGAAATTTATCACCATTAACAAGCATATCGTCTATATTTAAAACTGCAATTCTACCATCCTGAAGTACCCGATATATTTCCTTTGCTGCATTTTTTAATACACCCAAATACTGTTCGTAATTTTTAAAAAGTCCTTTGTAATCAAATGGAGAATTGAAATATGGGGGTGAGGTTACCATTAAATGAATACTGTTTGATGGTATTTCTTCCATACTCATACAGTTGCCCAGTATGAGTTTATGAAAAGTGGTAGGAATTTCCCCCCTTTTTATATCCTGGGTTTCCAACTGGGTAGTCGTATACATGGGTGCAAGTTCTTTAACTCTTAAAGGTTTCTTTTTAATTTAGATAACCTACCTTATAGATATCGTAGACATTATGATACTATAAATAATAAGATGTTTCAAGTTTATTACATCTCCATATCGCGCCAGTTTTTGCCGGTCTTTATATCCGCAACCAGCGGGACTATCAGACTAAATGCGTTTTCCATTTCATATTTTATTATTGGTATAATCTCATTTTTTTCACATTCGGGCACTTCAAAAAGCAAATCGTCGTGAACCTGAATCAACAGCTTCGTCTTAAATTTATATTTTAACTTTTTATCTATATTTATCATAGCTATTTTTATAATGTCGGCGGCGCTGCCCTGTATGACGGTATTTATAGCAGTCCGTTCGGCAAAAGCACGCATTTGTTTATTCTGTGAATTTATTTCCGGTAAATATCTTATACGGTTTAACAGGGTCCCGACATACCTGTCCTGGCGGGCTTTTTGGAGATTCCCTTCAGACCATTCTTTGACGCCGGAATATTTTTCAAAGTAGCTGTCTATGTATTTCTGTGCGGATTCCGGAGAAATATTTAATTGCTGGGATAAACCGTAGGCGGACATACCGTATATAACGCCAAAATTAATAGTCTTTGCAATACGGCGCAGATCAGGAGTAATTTTATCAGGCTCCAAAACGAATAGTTCACAGGCTGTTTGTGTGTGCACATCTTCGCTATTATTGAACGCTTCACATAAATTTTTGTCCCGGGATACATGCGCCAATACCCTCAAATCAATCTGCGAATAATCAGCAGATACGAATATGAAACCATCTTCACAAACAAATGCTCTGCGTATTTCTCTGCCTAATTCTGTTTTTATAGGTATGTTCTGTAAATTGGGCTCACTTGAAGAAAGTCTTCCCGTAGCGGTTACCGCCTGATTAAACGAAGTGTGTATTCTGGAAGTTTTGAAATCAGATAAATCCAGCATTGCATCTATATAAGTGGATTTTAACTTCTGCGATTCCCTGTACTCAAGTATTTTTGCTGTTAATTCACTGGTTGAACTGAGTTTCTTCAGGACTTCTTCATCAGTTGAATATCCTGTCTTGGTTTTTTTGATTACCGGCAGTCTGTGTTTTTCAAACAGAATAAATCCTAACTGTTTGGGTGAATTTATATTAAACTCCTGGCCGGCAAGTTTGTAAATGTCCCTCGTTAAATCTGTCAGTTTCTTATCAAATTCATTACTGAGTTTAATTAAATATTCTCTGTCTATTTTTATGCCGGTTTGTTCCATATCTGCCAGAATTTTCAATAACGGCATTTCTACTCCAAACATCAACCGGTCAATCTTTTTCTCCTTCAGCAATGGCATTAAAATTTCGCTTAACCTGAAAACCACATCGCTCCGGGCACAACTATATTTTGACACACTCTCAACAGGGACCTGCTCTATGCTAACCTGTTTCTTACCCCTACCTAACAAATCGGTTGACGGAATCATTTTAAGGTTCAGGTATTCAATTGCTATGTTTTCAATATCATAATTAACTTTACCGGGATTTAATAAGTAAGACGCAACCATTGAGTCAAAATATATGCCTGACAATCTTATATTATTTCTGCCCAGCTGCCATATGACGGTTTTTATATCATGACCGTACTTTTTTATTTTATCCGATTCAAGATATGGCTTCAGTCCTTTCAAAACATAATCCCTGTTAAGCTGCTCCTTTAAACCAAAATAACCCTGCCCTACCGGCATGTAATATCCTGTATACGGTTTGAATGAAATAGAGATGCCGACGATATTTTTGTCGTTTGACTGGACTTCAATGCTGACTGCAATTTCCGAAACATCTTTTAGTCTATCAAGGAATTTCTCAAATTCATCCTTGTTTATTATGGTTTTATAATCTACTGGCTGTGTTTCTTTTTCACCTGTAAACTCTTTCAGAAGACCTGTGAATTCCAGTCTGCCTGCAATCTCCCTGAGTTTCTCTACATCGGGCTCTCTGACAATACAATCCTCTATATCAATACCCAGAGGGACATTAATGTCCAGGGTAACTAATTCTTTGCTGAGCAATAAATCTTTTTCAGCACTGCGCACTTTGTCCACTTTCTTTATTATTTCATCCAGACTGCCGTATTCCTGCAATAACTTGACTGCAGTTTTTTCACCGATACCGGCCACACCTGGTATATTATCTATTTTATCACCGCTCAGGGCAAACATATCAGAAAGGTTTTCCGGATAGATACCATATTTCTCAAAAACTTTATTGCGGTCAAAAAGAATATTTTTCTGCTCATTTAAGACTTTAATTCTGTCATCTACGAGTTGCAGCATATCTTTATCCCCGCTCACTATTATAACATCAATATTTTTATTTTTTGCCCGAAGGGCAAGAGCAGCGATAATATCGTCTGCCTCATAACCTTCTTTTTCTACAGCGGTCAAATTGAAACCCTTCGTTATTTCTTTTACCAGCGGTATCTGGGACTTGAGTTCCTCATCTGCGGGTTTTCTTGTAGCTTTATAGGCAGCGAATTTCTTATCTCTAAAGGTAGGTCCCGGCGTGTCAAAACAAATGGCAATATAGTCGGGTTTCTGCTGACGGAGAATTTTTAATAACATCCGTATAAAGCCATAGACAACATTGACCTGCTCCCCGCGGGAGGTTGTCAACGGGGGTAAGGCATGATAAGCCCGATGTATGTAAGAATGACCATCTATAATATAAAGTTTAGGCATAATTTTGGGTGGGTCTTTTTTTGTAGCCGTCGGGATGGTTTTTATGCCATACCCATGCTGACTCTATGATTTTGGCAATATCTGCGTACTGCGGATTCCAGTTCAGTTGTTTTTTGATTTTATCCGAACTTGCTATTAATACTGCAGGGTCACCCGCTCTGCGTCCGACTATCTTTGTTTTTATATCTTTACCGGTCACTTTCCTGGCAACATCAATTATCTGTTTTACT
>Ga0210049_1000361_pt1 | contig 37211 bp, 33 predicted proteins | sample CryGeyCG2014_300_2_FD_183964 | JGI IMG/M metagenome (GOLD analysis project Ga0210049, IMG submission 183964) | Groundwater microbial communities from aquifer - Crystal Geyser CG06_land_8/20/14_3.00 (SPAdes) (version 2) | ecosystem: Environmental > Aquatic > Deep subsurface > Groundwater | place... | reverse complement strand
GTCTGCAAATTTACTAGTTTCAAGGAGGGAAAAAATAAGGCAACTTCCCATAATACCGAAACATTAGGCAAAATCGCTCGCTTTGCTCGCTAAGTTCCTCCTTTGGAGGAAGATTTTGCTTAATGTGAAATTTCAAATCCCACCACTATGAAAAAAGACAAATTAAACATAGATTCCTTTACTAGCAAGGAGGGAAAAAACTATAGAAGGTTTGAAATGCTGAAAAAAGAGGAAATAGGAAATTATTTTTCAATACCAGTTAAGAACATTTTGACGACATCGTTTTCAGTATTGCTTTTAACTGCTAGTAGTGCATTGTTAGTCGCAATTAAGTAGACCCTATAACCGGACATAGAATCTCCTGTATCAATATCTTTCCATTCAAGAACAATCCCAGTATTTTTACCTGCTTTAAAATCCTTTCCTCCCGAATACTGAACTGCATCGTCACTATAATTGTTTTCCTGAGTAAAGGTTGTTTTACTAAGGTAAAATTCCCGCCGTGAACTCCCTTCATAATCCTTGAAAATCGTTACATCAAAAGTTACTGGAATAGTTGCCCCCGCGAGATCTTTATAGTTATAGCCAAAGGAACAAGTAGTATCTGTTGTCTGTGGCTGGTTTGCCAGCGTAGGTTTGAAAGAAGGATAAATTCTAAAATTGATGTTGCACATGCTGGTACTTGTCCAGTCTGTTAATGGGTCTAAGGTTATATCCGAAATACCTTGCTGTGGATACATTGGCTCATCTTGATCAGTAAATTTGAAGGTTGAAAGGATTTGGTAAACTGTTTCTTTTGCCAGCTTGCTCGGTACTGTACCCTCTAATCCCCACAGGTAAATTTGGTATATTTTTCCTTCCCCTTCGAAAAGAATAATGTGCGAGGTACTTTCGAATATCAGTAAATCTGCAGATATAATGTTGATGTCGCCAATTTGAGAAGTAATAAATCTATTCTCATTTTCTTTCTCACAATCACTTTGAGATACTCCTGTTAGTTCTAATGGTGAAATGCCACCGGAGCAGACGATTTCTAGTCCAAGCTCAAGTAAATCCTTGTTGTTTTTATCGCTATAGAGCAAAAGATCTAGAGAAAAATATTTATCGAAATCATTTAACGATTTTTTATCCTTGATAATAAGACCGAATTCTCTGCCGTAGTCTTTGATAGGATTAACCTCGATAGACAAATAGTTAGGATATTTGAAACTGAAATTATATTCATTATTTGAATATGTTTTCCAATCAGCAGTTAGGCTAGTGGAAAGTTTTGGAGTTGGGCTGACTGCAGTAGTACCTAGTTTGGTTGTAGTTCGAGTTACAGTTTCCTGATATTTTATACCAATATAAAAGGCGACCAAAGGAAAAGTGACAAATAATACTCCAGCTAATATTTTGGACAATGTTGTGACTGTGGTAAGTGATTTAGGAAGTTCCACTTATATTATTATGCTTGAACTAAAGTTATTGTCAAGAATAACATAAACCCGACCCGACGGGTCGGGAAACCTTCTTCTATTTAGCCAACTGACACACCTCGGCTTCGATGAAAATATCCAATTCCCCATCCAAAACAGCCACGGGGTTGGCGCTTTCCACTTCCGTTCTTAAATCTTTAACCATTTTATACGGGTGCAGTACATAAGAACGAATTTGATTCCCCCACCCAGCGGTTTTGTGCACTCCCTTAGCTTTCAATTTCTCCGCTTGAATTTTTTCCTCCTCTATGGCATATAATTTGCTTTTCAAAAGTTTTAGGGCAATTTCCCTATTTTTCCCCTGAAACCGCTCGGTTTGACACTCTACCACAATTCCGCTTGGAATATGCTTAAGCCTTACAGCCGTAGAAACTTTATTTACATTCTGCCCCCCCGCCCCGCTTGAGCGGGAAGCGGTAAATTCAATATCCTTCGGTTTTACCTCTATATCTATATCACTGGAAATCTCCGGCACAACTTCAACTAAGGCAAATGATGTCTGCCTTAAATTGTCGGCATTAAAAGGGCTCTGTCTAACAAGCCTATGCACTCCAGCCTCATACTTCAAATACCCGTAGCTAAAACCGCCAAGAATATGCATAGTTGAAGATTTTATGCCCGTTTCATCCCCCACTGTTCTATCAATTTCATATACTTTCCAATTTTTTCTTTCACAAAACCGCTTATACATCCGAATAAGCATACTCGCCCAGTCGCAGGCTTCCGTTCCCCCCTGCCCGGCATGAATTGACAAAAAACAATTTCCAAAATCGTATCTTTCGGATAAAAAAGTTTTTACCTCCAAAGCTTTAAGTTTATCCTCAAGATTTTTAATGTCTTTTTCGCTATACAAAAGCTCAACAAACTCCACTTCTTCAATATCCTTTTTTAAATCCCCTAAAAGTTTAGATTTTTTTATACCTTCTTCCCTATTCCCCCAAAAAGCGGAGCTTTCCATTTCTTTTTGAATGGCTTTTACCTGCTCTTTTTTATCGTCAATTTCTAAAACCTTCTTTACAGAAGCTATTCGCTCCTCCAATGTGTTTTCCATAATACCGGGTGGGGTACTTAAATATATAAACTACCGCATTATCTCACTTTTTAGTTCTTTTACCAAATCGTAGGGATTTGAGCCTACCACGCTTTGGGCGTAAAGCTCCATTGAACCGAAGTCGGAGTGGCGGGTTTCTAAACTTCCGCGGTCCACAATCTCAAGAATAACCGGCATATACTCCCAACTTTCATAGGTTGGAGTAATGGGATGCGGAATAGCAATTAAATTAAAACTTCTTACGCCAAATTTATTAACCAAAGTCCTTAATATACTATTAACAGCAAAAGACAACGAACCGTCAAAACTTTTGGCATAAATGGTAATGCCCCTCTCCTTAATAGGGCACAAATAAGCCATAACCTTTACATCTTCCACCATAAATCCAAGCCCTAGTTTATGATGAACATTAAAAACATCGTTAAAATAATTGCTTTTATATTCCTCCTGATACCACAGAGATCTGCTTCTTAACAGCCCTATTTTAGAATAAGTAACATCTTTGGCAACAGTAACCTGCGCATGCCCATGCGTTATGGACGCTCCCGCTTTCCATAAACAGTTCCACATAAAAAACGGGTACACAAAACTTTTGTTATGTTCGTTCGCCTTTTTGAAGTAGCTGTTGGCAACTTCAAAATAATCGTGGATTTTTTCAGCGTTAAAATCTAAAGGATTATGGTCTTTAAAAATTATAACGCTGTGAAACCCGTCTATTTTGGCTATATTGCTCGCTGTAAGGGAATACTTTCCTTTAATTCTCCCAAAAACATCTTCTGGAGTGTTATTAAGAGGCGAACAAAACATTTCTGAACCGCACTTGTAATCAAAAGTTTCCCCCAAACTTATTTTCATATCCGGCCTTTTAGACCTTAAATCGTTAAAAACGGAGCCTTCGTAAGTTATTAGATTAGAAGCTTTAACAATAATCTGATTTTCAATGGCCGAAACGGAACCAAATTGGGAAATAACCCAAGGCTCCATCGCGGGAGGAACCGCTAAATCCCCTTTAACAATATTTACTTTGAATATCCTGTTAAAAACCTCTTTATCATCAGGAGAGAGATTTTTGATGCTATTAAAAAGTGTTTCCTTAAAACTTCCTTCCACCATTGAATTTATAATATTAGAAACCGCTCCATTTTTCAATCCCAAACAAAATTACCTCCCAGCAATACAGCAATTGGACAATGAAACATTTTACTTCTTTATATTCTTAAAAAATCGCCGTTTGGCAGAGGAAATAGAACTTTTTATATTCTTCTTGCTCGCCTCTTTTTTGACCACTGGCTCTGCTTTTTGAACAGCGTCCTCCACCAAAGGACTAATGGTAGTAGTAAGCTCCTCAACAATAGGACCAACAGTTTCGCCAACTTTCTTTTTAGCGGCTTTAAGCTTTTTTCTCGTCTCATCGCCGGGACCCGGCGCAAAAAGCACCCCAGCCACCATCCCTAAAACCGCCCCAATTAAAACTCCGGAAAAAAATCCGCCGCTACTGTTCGCGCGCGAAACATTGTTATTTGCCTTCATCTTCATCCTCCTTGCTTGCCAAATCTTTTATGCTCTTAAAAACTTTAAACCCTTGAGTGAATGCGCCAAGAGCGGCGCTTAAACCAATAAGAGGAGAGGAAAGCGACTTCACCACACCGTCTGCGGTTTCCAGCATATCGTTAACCCTGGCAATAACCGACCTCAATTCTTTTAACACCAAAACTAAATATACCCCCACCGCAACAAGCGTAACCGTTAAAAGAACTATTACTAATATTAAAATAACTTGAAGATCCATGGGCAGTTTTTCTCCTTATTTTTTAATATAAACATAAACTCTCCCGCCGTCAATACCAAAATTTCTTATTCGCAAAATTCCGCCTCTAAACCGCATTCCGATTTAACATATTCTCCACAAGAAACTTCCATTACCGCCCTCGCTTTCCCATTGGGACAATTATCACACTCCCTCCAAACTTCCCCTTCGCATTTTCCATCCTCACAAAGATTTACGGAACCGCAAAAAACCCGCGACCCCACCTTTGTTCCCGCCGCCATAGACCGCAGAACCTTGCTATTTTTTACGCTGCTCACACTTAACAAAAGCCCTATCACAAGAAAAAACACCGTTAAAAAGGCAAACATCTTAACCGGCGATGTTGTTTCTGTAGCAAAACTAATAGCGCTAAAATCCTTGCTCCTATCAATTTTTATCCTGCTTAAAAGTTTTTTCAACAAAGCTTGCATCCTTTCCCAAAACCCCCATATCTTTACCATTTAAGTATACTTTAACCACGCTGGCATTTCCAGCCTTTATCGTTATAAAATCCTTTGCGGTAAACTCGGCCTTTACTCCTTTAAGCATCAGCCCTCCCGGAAACAAAGTTTCACCATCGCCCATAACACTAATCCAGGACGCGCTATTTACTATCTCTATTTCAACCTTAAGCTCTTTCTGCTCCTCAAGAACCTCTTTAACCCCTAAAACCTCCGTTTGGTTAGGCAAAGGATTACTTACCAAAATTGTTCTAGTAACAAGTGATTCTTTGCCTAGCTTATTCAGCGCCTTAAAATTTAAAACATTAACTCCCTCCGAAAGCGATACTTTAATAGCAAAACTCCCTTCCGTTTCCATAGAAATCCTCTGCCCATTCAGAAAAAGGTCGGCATCCTTATCCACTTTTCCAAAAATATCCACAAAAGATTCGTTAATAGATAAATCTGTAGAAGGGCTTTCCACCGCCAAAAATGGCGCTCCAGCAAAAGAGCGGTATTGATAAAATAGATACCCTAAAAACCCAAAAATGGAAATTAAAGTTGCAAAAAAAATCGCTATTCCCGGCGTTACAAGAAGCTTCGGAGTGAACAAGGGCTTCATTATAAGTTTAATGCCCTCCGCCTGCTTAACCTCTTTTTCCTCGTATTCTCTCCTCCAAAACGCCATTACCTCCTCATCATTTAAACCCAAAAACCGAGCGTAATTCCTTACAAAACCCTTTATTTGAACTGCATCAGAAAAGACGGAATAATCAGAATTTTCTATAGCTGCTAGGAATTTAATGTGTATCTTTAACTCACTGGAAACATCCTCCAAAGGAATGTTTTTTTTCAGCCTGTTTTCTTTTAATATCTCGCCCGCTTTTTTCATAGTTAATCTTCATCACCAAAAACATCTGAAGAATCGTTGATTAAAACTTCTCTCGGCTTGCTTCCTTCCTGCGCGCTAACAATACCTTTTTCCTCCATCTCATCCAAAAGCCTCGCCGCTTTAGCATAACCTATGCTCAATTTTCTTTGCAGTAAAGACGAGGACGCTTTTCCATACTGCACTACCACTTCAACCGCGTCCCTAAACACCGAACCTTCTTCGGAACTCGCCACAACCCCCATTCCCTTTTTAATAGAAGACTCGGTTACCTCGTTTAGGTATTCCGGCATCACATCGGCATTTCTCAAAAAAACACTTAACTGCTCAATTTCGGAATCTGAAATATAAGAACCCTGAAGTCTAATAGGTTTGGAAGCATCCGGCGGGACATACAACATATCTCCCCGCCCCAAAAGTTTTTCGGCGCCCGCCATATCTATAATAACTCGCGAATCCACTTGACTTGTAACATTAAAAGAAATTCGGCAGGGGATATTTGCTTTAATCAGCCCTGTTAACACATCCACCGATGGCCTCTGCGTTGCTAATATCAAATGGATTCCTGTAGCGCGGGATTTCTGGGCTAAACGGCAAACCGATTTTTCAACATCGGTTTTAGATAAACTCATAAGCTCGGCAAGCTCATCCACAAAAACAATAACATAAGGCAGAGCCTGAAACCCCGACATTTCGTTATAAGCATCCACATTGCGAACTTTTGCATGCTCAAATAATTTGTATCTTCTATCCATCTCCATAACCGCCCACTTCAAGGCAGGCACAGCCTTTTCCGGCTCCACAATAACAGGCGTTAAAAGATGAGGAATATCCGCATAAGAAGCGAACTCCACCCTTTTAGGGTCAATTAATATAAACTTGCACTCATTTGGCGAGCATCTAAAAAGCAGAGTGGAAATGAAAGAATTTAATAAAACAGATTTGCCGCTACCGGTGCTTCCAGCAATAAGAACATGGGGCATCTTGCCAATATCCGCGATAAAGGGCTTTCCCGAAACATCAAGACCCAAAGACACGGCGAGTTTAGATTTTGCGTTTTTCATAATATCCGAAGTTAAAACATTTTTTAAAGTTACCAAAGCGGGCGAAAAATTTGGAACCTCAATACCGATTAAAGATTTCCCCGGTATAGGCGCTTCTATTCTAACCATACCGTTTGGAGAAGCTAATGACAAAGCTAAGTCGTTTGCTAGATTGGTAATTCTTGCAATCTTTGTTCCTTTAGCCGCTTCCAAAGCGTACTGCGTAACCGTGGGACCCATATTTATTTCAACAATGCGGGAACGAATACCAAAAGATTCCAAAGTTTTTTCTATAGTTTGAGCGCGCTCTTTTACATTTCCCCTATCAGCCGCAGTGGAAGGCACATCCGCTAAAACATCTAAAGGAGGGTATTCCCAAACTCTATCGGGATAGGGTATGGAGGATTTAACAGGGGGGAAATACTCCAGCTTTCCCGCTTTCGCATAGCCCCCACTAATAATAGGCTCGGCTATATTGGGGACCACCTTAAATTCCTCTTCTCCCTCCTCCTCAAAATCTTTTTCAGAAGTTTCTCTGCTTGAAGAGGTTTCTTCAACAGAAAGCTCCTTTTTATTCAAAACGAACTTAAACGGAAAAGCCATCTTAAACTTAACATTAGAGATTTTTGGAAAAATTTTTTCCAGTAGAGAAAAAAGCGAATCTAAACTTATATTAAAAACCAAAATCAGCGAGATTATAAAAAAACCAAAAAAACATACAAAAGCTCCCGCTTTGCTAAGCGCCTGCGCCGCGGTATTGAAAACTTTTACCCCAACAAATCCCGCCTTTTCGGATAAAAGACCCAGCGTAGAAATATAGAAGAGAAAAACCCCCAACAAAAGACGGGTTTGCAAAAGTCTAAACCTAAAAGTTCTAATTAAAACCAGCGCAAGATATGCAAGAAAAAGCGGAATAAAAAATGCGGTTGAGCCAAAAACTTCCCCCATAATTTCTTTAATTACAGAGGTTAAACTACCAACCTGCGCAAAGAGGGAAACGAACAAGACACCGGCCAGCAACAGCAGGAAAACAGAAATTAAAGACAGCAAAACATCTTTCTCTATTTTAAGTTTTAGAGATCTTTTTTTTCTCCTTCGCCCCATCAAACATATTATGCCATAGGATTAAAAAGAGTTAAAGTCCCCAAATTTTTCTTTTCTGCAACAACATATAATCTTATTTACGATATATGGCATATGTCATAAGATGTGAAAGTGAAATACTTTGGTAATATTCAATAAAAACTGCCATTTTCCCGAGCCTCCCGCTCTTTTAGAGCATTATACATCTGCCATTCGGTCAAAAGCCCATCAATAGCCCCAACTTTTTGTATTACCGACGCAGAATTCACCGCTCCCCACCGCAAAGCTTCTTTAATATCTTTGCCATAAACAAGTGCGGACAGCACCCCCGCGCTAAAAGAGTCTCCCGCTCCCGTCATCTCCACCCGCTCTCCCGGAAAAATGCCCATTTTCAGAAACTCCTTCCCATCATAGGCAAAAGCGCCATTTCTGCCATCAGTAATAACTACAATCGCGGGACCTAATTTGGATAGTATCATAAGCAAGTCTTTTATATTCGCCCCCACAGCAATGGTCCCCTTTAATACCAAACTTTCGGCTTCCTCTTTATTAACCACCAAAAGCTTGCTTGCCTCTAAAATACTTTTTATCTTAGGCAACCCCGCCTTAAGTTCGTATATTCCGGGGTTGAATCCTATCTTTGCCCCGCACTCTTTAGCCCAGCTTAAAAACTTTTTGTTAAACTCTTCAAAATCCTCGCCCATAGAGCTTAAATACCCCCATTTTGCGCATGCCGCATTTTTTGGAAAAACATATTTTCTTTTTTCATGAAAAGCCAAAATTGTCCGCTCGCCTTTGAAATTGATAACTGTGGAATAATCGGTGCCAAAATTATCGCGGCAAATATATTTAAGGTCCTTTATTCTTTCTTTCTTTAGAACACTTAAGACAAAATCGCCGTTTTCATCCTTGCCAATGCGGGAAACCACTCCAACAGAAAGCCCTAAACGGGAAGCTCCTATAGCAGTGTTGGGAGCGTTGCCCCCTATTGCGCGATGAAAGGAAGTAACAGGAATTTTTTCGGCATAATCCAAGCAGATTTGGCAGTTTTTGTGGTTAATATCACACTTAACCCGCGCGTCGGCTATTGCCAAAAAAACATCTGTAGTTGTATGACCAAAGGTTATTAGGTCAAGCATAAGTAAAATTCAAAGCTCAAATAGACAAATAACAAATCAAGCTCAAAATCAAAATCCAAAAAGTTTCAGACATTTGAATTTTATCATTTGATTTTGTCCTATTACCACTCTGATATTATCCTGCAAATTTCCTTAGAAAGACCTAGCGGCTCCTTCGCCTGCCAAACATTTCTCCCAACCGCCACTCCGGAACACCCCGCTTTTATAGCATCCTTTATATCTTTTAGAAATTCCCGCTCGTTGGTTTTTAACCCACCCGATATAACCACTTTTGCTCTGCCGGCGCTCTCAACCACCAGCCGCATATCCTGGACACTTCCCGCATAATGCATTTTCAAAATATCCGCCCCAAGTTCAAGCCCTGCTCTTGCGGCGTAAGCTAAAACTTTTGGCGAATCCTCTTTTCCTTTTACCGCTTTCCCGCGCGGATACATCCAAGCAATCACAGGAATGTTTTTATTATGCGCCTCTCTTACCACATTCCCAAACTCTTTGAACATAAGGCTCTCAAATTTGCTGCCCACATAAACGGTATAACCCACAGCGCAGGCTTTAAGTTTAATTGCCTCGTCCACAGTACACAAGGGGGCGGAGTAAGGCTCGTCTTCAACAAAACTAGTTTTGCCGTTAAGTTTAATAATTAGAGAAACTTTTTTGCGAAAGGGCACATAGTATTTTTCGGCAATACCTTTTTGGAGGATAACTGCGTTAAATTTAGCTTTGTCGGCAATATCCAAAATATAATTAGGGTCTATGTTTATATCGTTAAAATCCGAGGGGCCATGTTCTAATCCGTGGTCATACGCCAGGAACATAAACTTTCCGTTGGTGGATATTTTGGACAGGGATAACATAATACTATTATAGCAAAGAGAACATTTTTTTCAATAAAAAGATTAAGATGGTAAAGAACTTCGGGCGTTATAAGTACTTCTTAATATTATCATTATGCTCCTGTATGGTTTTGGAAAAATGCGTTACTCCGTTACTCCCCGTTAAATAAAACCAATAATCCGTTTCCTTATACTCTAAAACCGCTTTTATCGCATCCAATCCCGGATTGCAAATAGGCGCGGGAGGCAATCCTGCATATTTATAAGTATTGAACGGGGAATCTATTTCTAAATCGGCGGCGGACAAAATATCCCACCAAGCGCAGTCCTGCGCAGAAGAGCAGACCGACTCGTTTAAATCTTTCGCGTATTGGATTGCAGCATCCGCCTGCAAAGGCCAGCTGTTACGGTATCTTTTTATTAATATCCCCGCAACCGCTGCTTTATCCTCAAAACTTCTTGCCTCCCTCTCAACTATGGATGACAATATAACCACCTCATCCAAACTAAAACCGCTCTCCTTTATTTTATCTTCAAAAGGGCTAATTTTCTCGTCAAAATTTTGCCGCAGAGTTTTGGCTATATCTTCCCCTGAGACACTGTTATAAAAGAAGTAAGTATCCGGAAACATAAAACCTTCTTTGGTATAGGCGCTTTTCAGAAAATCCATTTGCGCCGCCTTCGGAAGAATCTGCGCCATCTGCTCAATTCTCCACCCTTCAATGAAGGTAACCTTCTCCTGAAAACTTCCTTTACCAAAAAGGTCTGCCACTTCAACAACGGAGGCGTTGGTTGGGATAATAAATTTCCCCGCCTGCAAACTTCTTCTTCCCAAAAGAACATACAACTTAAACAACCCTTTGGAATTTATAAGGTCTTCCTTTTTCAAAAGAACAGCGATGTCCTCTACTCCAAAACCCTTGGGAACGGTTATTTCCTTATACAGCTCTTTTCCAAAGTAATTATTCTGCCTTCTTATGCCCCATAAATAAAAGGCGGCAAACACCGCAGAAAAAACTGCTAATAATCCCCAAAATTTCCAGTATTTTGGTAATTTAACTTTTATCTTTGCAATCATAGTTTTCAAAAAATTTCTCCAAAAGCATACAAGCCGCCACATCATCCAAATGTTTTCTGCTTTTTTTTGAATATCCCATTTTTATTGAATAATCCAAAGCCTCTTTGGAAGTAAAATCTTCATTTAGACCCCTAATTGGAATGGAAATCTGCTCTTTTAAGAACTCCTTAAAACTATTCGCCCCAATAATATCTTTTTTTGGGATACCCAAAACTATACAGGAAATTTCGTTTTCCTCAATAATTTTTTTTAAAACCCGCAGAACTTCGTTCCAATTTTTCCCTTCAAGAATTGCAAACGGAGCAAAAAAAGGGTTTTCCCCCAAAGCTACCCCAATACGAGATTTCCCAAAATCAATACCTAAAACCTTTGCCATAGACTATTCATTCCTAATTTCAACTTTTATACGAGATTTTATATGAGGGGTAGTGTTTAAAAATCCCGGAAGTCTTGGCCAAACAGTTAGCTCATAAGAAGTTACATTTTTTAAACTGTCCAAATATTCTTTAGCGGCGGGAACTCTTACATTAGCAATATTATCCCTAACTTCCTCAGCACTTATTTTCGGCACCACAAAACTTCTAACCTTAACCAATAACTCCAGCTTATCTTTAGACAACGGCATAGGCTTGCTTGCAAGCACATTTCCTATTTCAAAACGGGTCTCCGCATCCGAAAAAGCATATTGTTCAGGAACAGACCTCTCCAAAACGCTCTTAACAATTTGTTCCAAATCGTTTTGATAGTATGCCAATGTGTATGTCCTCCCCTGTAAAGAAAGGTTTAATTTATCCGCCTCGTCATCAACATTTTTATCAAACACCTCATCAAAAATTTCAAACCCTATGGAATTTTCGGCAATTTTCTGCTCCCCAACAAGTTTTAACTCCAAATCTGTTTTAGCGCTTAACTTTAGTTTCTCCTCCAAAGTTTGCTTAAGCGCTTCTTTATCCTTTTCTGAAACTGCGTGCACCTTCTTGCTGGAACCTCCCAAAAACTCTTTCTCGTTTTGGGCAAGAAAATCAGAGGTTTTATGGTCGTCCACATAAAATTTTTGGTCCTCTTTAATATTATAAACCGCGCCAAAATTTTCGGCTTCAACCCCCACTTCAGAAAACCCATAAGTAATGCCCTTTGGAAGCTCTTGCCGCTCCTCAACAACAACATCCTCAAGAGTGTAATAATTCAGCTCCTCCGTATCCGCAGTAATCAAAATTAGTTTATTCCCTTTGCTAAAAGTTTTTTTGCCCGAAGTTTTATTGTATATTTTTACCGTTCCTTTAGCTTTTTCTCCAACCTCCTTCTCCCCGGAAGTTTGAATAGAATCGCTTAACTTTCTAACTGCCTCAAGTAGAACAGCTGGAATCTCCTTATCGCTCTCACTAACCTTTTCCGCTTTTGCGCTTGCTGTAATATCCACATTTTTAACAAGCATTTCAGAATTTATATTTATTACAACATCCGCCTTCGGAACAACCCACCAAAAGCCAATCCCTAAACCAATTAACAGCAAAAAAACACCTACCAAAAGCGCCGCATTTTTTAATATAGAAAATATTTCCATTTTTTGCACGGGCGCATCTTTAGAAAACTCTTTTTCTTCCAAAGAAGGTTGATAACTTTCCGCTTCCAGAAACTTTAGAGACTCGCCCTTTTCGTTAACAAACGATATTTTTTTCCCCAGCAAATCCGCCTGCCTTTCTAGGAACTTAAAGGATATTACATTACGCAAAAAAGGTATCTCAGAAGAACCCGCAAACACAAGCTCCAAATCCTCAATCTTACGCATATCCTCCGCAAGCGTGCATAAATCGTCGGCTTTATTAATAACAATTTTTTGCATTCTTTATTTCAAAACTTCTAAACCAACCATCCCCAAAGAAACGGGAACAACATTTCTTAAATCTTTTAAGTACCCGTTAGGGTCCTCTATATTTTGAAAGTCTTTCAGAGTTACTATTTCTGCCTCCGGGACAGATTTAAACGGAAAATTCTCATACCATTTTCTTTCCTTTAGTATTTTTACAAGGTCATAAGTCAGCCCCCCTCCCCCGAATATAAGAATTTTTGGCGGAAACACTTTTATACCATCAAAATTTTCCAAAACGGTTTCTATACCCAAAAGCCAATAATTTAAAACTTTAGAGGTGATTTCTTTTATCTGCTCTGCCCCTAATGTTCCTTCCTCGTAAGCGATTTTCTTTTTCTCCGCTTCGCTTATTTCCACATCCAAGATGGAAGCTATTTCTTTAGTAAGCTGGCTGCCGCCAAAGTCTAAAGTTTTAGTGGAAACAATTCCGCCTCCATAACAAATACCAACATCTGTTTTATCCCCCCCAAAATCTACTAAAATAGCATTAAGAGCTTTGTAATTTGGGCTTAGGAATTTAGACAGCGCATACATTTGGGAACTTGCCGCCGTAAAATTAACTTTTAGTTTCTTGCAAAGCTCCGCTAAAAAAGACAAAGTATCTTTTTCAGCAAACGAAGTAAAAAGGCCTATTTCTAAATACTTGCTAGATTTATCAAGAACATCCTCTACCAAAACGCCGTCAATTCTGGAAGATATTATGCCCGAATTAACCATAGTTAATTCTCTATCCTCTAAACCAACCCTGGAAGTTTGGATTCGTTCCGCTTCAATAAAAGCCAGCTCTTGGATTCTTTTTATTATATCTCTCAGTTCTCCCTTAGAGACCCTTTCCTCCGGGTTCTGTCTTTTTACTTTTACCGTTGTGGCAAATCCAAACACGGTTTCCCCAGAAAGGCCAAAAATAACATTCTGCCCTTCAACAATATAATCTTTAAGAATAGATGAAATTGCTCCCAAGTCGGTGAACATCCCCAAATTCACCGCATCTTTGGGAGTATTTACAGTAGAAAGATTTTCAAGAAGCAAACGGTTGTCGGGCAAAAAGAAGAATTTGCTTATTTTTATTAAAGAGGAGCCTAAATCTATAGCCAAGAAACTCTTATCGGGTTTTTTCCTTATTAAGGACAAGGGATTAAACATACTAAATAAAGTATAGAACAAAAACCCCCCTTTGTCATCTATTCAATTCAACACAATAAGTTTTCTCTAAAATTACTTCGCCTTCCTTATATTTAAAAATATTAAGATTACCTCCTACCCAAATCTTCCATTTTTTTCTATCAGGAGAAACCGTTACAAAAAAGTTTATTTTTTCTATTGGCAAATTTTTTAAATTTGTGTTTTCGTTTGACACCCAGAAACTAACACTTAGCAACAGAGGCAACTCCTTATTTTTAGGAGAAATTTCCTCAAGCAAATTATCAAGCGCTTGTCTAAAATGTAAATTAGATTTATAAAAATTCAATTTTTCTATATCCGAAACAACTTCCGGCAATTTATAAGAACCCTTATTTTCTGTAAGATCTAAATATTTTTTCGGGTAGCAAGCAATAATATCAACATATTTTCTGGGCTGACCACGACCAGTGCCAGCTTGAGGAAATATTGCCCTGTCCCCTTGGGCTCCGGGGTAACTCAAGGAAATAATATCAAAACCATTCTTCCTTAAAACTTGATGAGCAACAATATAAGTAATGTCGTCCTCCTCAATAAAATCCCTTTCCTTCACTTTTGTTGCTTTTATGTTTGAGTTTTCTCCAAAAATGTTTTGAGTAATATCCCACCCTAAAACAATTTTGGTTTTCCCCCTTTTGTTTTGGATTAGCAACTTACTAGAATTAGAAAATATCGCAAGCAATGCCTTATTGAATAAATTTAGATTATCAGAAACAAATTTTGTAATATTTATCTCTTTTGAAACTAATTTAGGTGACAGGTACCCTTGTGTTTTTAAAAAAGTGGTAAAGTTGCCACCCATATCTAAACTGGTTCCCTCTATAAAAGCATTCAAGTAATCTAAATCATTTTTTAACTTATTTTTCTCAAAAACCCTGTCCCCACGGGATGGAAAAACTATTCTTGATATTATCTCCTCATTATATCTACATTTGTAATACCAAATCATACCTCTCTCCGGGTCCATTGCATGCCCCATACGATTAAGTTTAAAAAGAAAAGCATTCTCTTTTTTTAGCCATTTCAGCCTGGAGCTTCTAAAACTAGAATGATCGGCTAAAAGAGTAAATTTTTCAAGTCTTTCGAGCCATTCTACTAAATATTTATTTTTTATTTGGGGCAGAATAATTTTAGAAAGTCCCTGTTTCTTTACATCTTTATAATTTTCCGAAACAACTTTAATTGTTTTAACTATTAAATAATCAAAATTCGCTATATTTGGCGGACACGAAAGGTATTCAGGATTTCTCTCTACGAGACTTGGCGTTTCCATCGGCCACTCAAAATGGAATGCTGGTAAGTTAAATCTTTTAAAGATCAAAGCATAGGGTTCAAAGGTATCAAAACCGATATTACCGCCATGTCTACTCTGCGATTCTTTAAATGGTGAAATCCTTACATAAAAACATTTTCCCGCTACCGCTCCAAGATAACCATCAAACCTTTGCAACTCGTGATCCTCCGTTGTTACAGCTTCAGAAAATTCTATTACAAACAGAGGTATTTCCTCAGTACCTACTACACAGGAAATCATTATATCCGGATTTTTAAATTTTAGTATTTTAGAAATTAAAGACCCGTCAATGTACCCCTTTCCTTTAGAAAGATAAACAAGTTTTAGTCCTATATCAGGAAAACTATTTTTAATAATTGGTTTAATGTAATGATTTGCCTGCTCGTATGATTCGTAATATATTCTTATTTCTCTGTTCATAATTATTTCTTCAGTAAAATTAAATGCTCCTTTTTTTCAAGAGCAGAGGCAAAACTTGGATTAAATGCTCTAGAATGTCTTGAAAGTGGCACCGATACCCCATCTATATATTTCAAACCAATCTCACCAGAAAGTCTTTTAATAATCTCATCCATCTTTATTATTTTTTTATTTATTACAGAATCTCCAATAATAATGAAAATATTTTTGTGCTCTCTAATTATTCTTCTCATCTCTAAAAGACATTTTTTGATATCCTCCTCCCATTTTTTAGGACTTTCTTTAAGTGAAGAAAACTCTCGTCTTGAGCCAATCTCATTTAATTGCGCGAATTTAATATCCATATCTAACCAATACTTCCTATGCTTATGATATAAGTAATAGTCATAAGTATTTGCATACGGAGGAGATGTAATTATTATATCAACAAAATCATCTTTGATTGCAGATAGATTTCGACTATCTAACTGTAAAATTTTAACATCTATTTTTTTATTTTTAGTCTTTTCAAAAAAATCCAAATGCGCTCTTTTAATTTCCTCAGCTTTCTCAATAAACATTTTTATTGTTTCATAATCTTTTAATCTCTTCTCTATCGCCACATACCTTGTATCGCTTTCTTGGTTTGAAACTTTAACAATTATTGATGACAATACTATCAATAGCAAATCTCTTAAATCCCGCTCCTTAATTCTTAAAATATTTTCTTTAAGAAATGAAAGCTCCCTAACAACATTCTCCTGAAACCAATGCTCAATACTTTTATAATAATACTCCTTAACCACATCCGTTTTTTTATAATGTTCTAACAGATAAGTAAGCAAAATATCAATTTTATTCAACAGTTTTTTATCTAGCGGTTTTCCCTTAACTTTGGACAAAAGACATGAGAGAGGATTTATATCATTCCCTATAGAGGAATATCCTAAAAGGGTAGCTTCCAGCAATGTTGTACCAGAACCAACAAACGGGTCGCAGATTACATCCCCTTTATTAGCATATCTTTTAATTATCTCCCTTGGAATAAAAGCAGGAAATTTACAAGGGTAGGCATGAAAGGAATGAAGCGGATGATCTAGTCCTTTTCTCTCGTGATTAAATATTTCTAATAAATTATTACCCATTGTAGTAGGGCTTACGAAGAATTACAATAAATGAACAGTTTTGATTTGTATAGAAAACACTGGGATATCCTAAAAGCACCAGCCTCCTTTGGAAATTTTGATTCCAAATAATCAAATCGTGGTAATACCACCCTGCTTCTTTACCAACACTCGCTAGATCAGAATGGAAATCTATGTAAGGGATTTTATTTTTTGTATCCCTATAATCTTTTACCACCCAAACACTATACCCACCTATTTTTGTTACCTGCAAATTGTCTATCAATATCTTTTTGACCTCTTTGAGAAAGTCGGGGTAATCTAAATTACCAAAATCTTCTGCCTTTTGGCTATATTGTTTTACAGTTGAATTGTTGGCATATTTTATTAAGGATGTTTTATGCACTTTCTGCCTATCTTTCAATGACCGTTGAATAAAGTTCGCGTAGGGTGGCGATGTGAATGTTAGTTGGATAGAAGACTCCTTCAAATACTTTTTAAGATTTCTACAATCGTCATTGTAAATAACATGGAATAACTTACCTCCTTCTTTGTCAAAAAAATTGGCTTTCTCCCGCTTCAAAACACCATTCGCAATTGTGAAAAATTTTTCATCCAGCTCTATACCTATTCCAGAACGCCTCTGCCTATATGCGCTTGTAACAGTGGTCCCAACCCCAACAAATGGGTCAAAAACAATATCCCCTTCATTAGAGTACATTCTGATTATTCTATCCGCTAAAGCAATAGGATAGGTTGCTCCATGTTCTTTTTGATAAGGCTCCCGTGGAGAACTAACATCATCCCAAACATTTTTACTTAAAGATGCCCATTCTGTTGGCGTTAGACCATTAAAAGATTTTTTATCTCTTTCATTAATATCTTTCATAATTTTGCATTCTACCCCCTATTCAAGTACCGCTTTTATTCTTTTAACATTACTCCCCACCGATTCCTGTTTAATTATCTTAAACTTTCCCAACTCTTTTGTATTTTTAATGTGGGGGCCGGCGCAAAGCTCTTTTGAAAAATCCCCAATGCTGTAAACATTAACCCTATTCCCATATTTCTCGCCAAAAAATGCAAGCGCTCCTTCCTTCTGCGCTTTTTCAAGGGACATTTCTTCGCATTTAACGGCTACATTGCTCTTAATAATTTCATTAACTATTTTTTCAACTTCAAGCAATTCCGCATCCGTAAGTTTTCTATTAAACGAGAAATCAAACCTTAATCTTTCGGAAGTGATGTTACTGCCTTTTTGCGAAATGTTTGCGCGCAAGACTTTTCTTAGAACTGCGTGAAGGATATGCGTCGCGGTATGCAGTTTTTTTGTCTCCTCGCTTTTATCGGCAAGCCCGCCTTTAAACAACCCTTTGGAAAACTTCTGCGAGGATTTTATATGCTCGCTTTTCCGCTCTAAAAAACCTTTCTTGTCCACGCCTTTAATAAAACCCTTTTGGCGGACAAGCTCGTCCGTTACCTCAACAGGAAATCCATAGGACTCGTACAGCAAAAATGCTTTCTCTCCCGAAAATACAGCTCCAGAATTTTCTTTAGCCATTTTATCCAAAACCCTAAAACCCTTGCCTAACGCTAACGAGAACTTTTCCAGCTCCTCCTTTACTGTAGTGTGGACAAGATTTGATTGACGAAATTTTTCTAGCGAGGCCATCCCGGCAAGAGTGAACATTTTAACTGCAAATCGCCTAATAAGCCTTCGCAGAACATACCCTTGGTCCCTGTTGGAAGGAACAACTCCAGACTCTATCAAAAATTCCGCAGCTCTTATATGGTCTGCCATTATTCTCATCGCTGGTACATTTGCGTTTTCGGAATAATTTTTACCTGTGAAACTCTCAATTTTCTGTATTATTTCCTGAAACACATCTATCTTGAAAATATCGGCGGTATTATTAACAGCCGCAGTAATCCTTTCAAGTCCTCCGCCAAAATCTACATTGCTTTGGGGTAATTTAGTAAACATCCCATCCCCCTTTTTTACATATTCCATAAAAACGGAGTTTCCAATTTCCATAAATCTTCCGCAATCACAGTTTGGATGGCAGGTCTTGCCAAAAGCGGGATTGTGAGAAATGCCAAAGTCGTAAAAAACTTCGGAATCGGTGCCGCCTATTTCCCCCACGGGCATTTCCTGAGGCGCTCCGCAACGACTCCACCAATTTTTTTCAACGGAATAACCGTAAATATGGTCATCCGAAACTCCTAACTTTCTCCATGTTAATATAACTTCTTCATCTTTCGGAATGGATTTGCTTCCATTAAAGTATGTTACAAAAAGTTTTTCCTTTTTAAGACCAAGTTCTTTAGTTAAAAATTCAAAAAAGTATCCGAGCTGTTCTTTCTTAAAATAGTCGCCTAAAGACCAGTTGCCCAGCATTTCAAAAAAAGTGGTATGGCTGGTATCGCCCACAAGTTCAATATCCCCAAGACGGATGCTGGGCTGGGAATTAACCAGCCGTTTTCCCAAAGGATGAGGTTTGCCCATTAAATAAGGAATGAGGGGCTGCATACCAGACGATGTAAATAAAGTTGTGGGGTCGTCTTTGGGAACAATAGAAGCAGGGGGAACAATTTTATGATTTTTCCCCACAAAAAAGTTTATGTATTTTTCCCGAACCTCGGATACGGCAGCCATAATTGAATTTTAACACATCCACAATTTTTGCCGAACCGAAAACTTTCTCACGCCTTATAGTTGAATAAGTTACGATACATTTAGGAAAAAGTGCATGTAAAAAATGTACGGGGATGGTTTTCCAAGTTCAAATAAAACAAGATTTCTGGGTAAGGGAATAGTGGGTTATGCTAGATATATGAAATTCAAACATAATCTGAGCATAACCCAAAATAATCATATAGTACAAAAGCGTTTGGAGGTAGTCCTGTTCTTTGATAAATATGGACTTTCTCCAACACTAGATGCTTTCAAGGTTTCCAAATCTAGCATTTACCTTTGGAGGTCCGTTCTTAAGAAGTGGAAATACCAAACTATCTATCTCGTCCCTAAATCCACAAGACCAAAAAATACAAGGAGGATGTCTGTTAATCCACTAATACTTAAATTCATTAAAGATATAAGGGAAAACACATATAAACTCGGTAAATCCAAAATCAAAGCTCTTCTTGATGAGTATTGTGTAAGTAATGGTATAACCCCAGTATCAGAATCTCTAATTGGAAAGATCATAAAAAGGAATAACTGGTACTTCGAGCCAACAAAGAAGATCTATCACAACCCGTATTCCAACTATCCAATGAAGAAATCAAAGAAAATGAGAGCTCCAAAGGGAGAGAAGATATATTTCCCTGGACAACAAGTACAAATAGATTCCATAGCTAGATTTGACCTTAACCTTAAAAGATACATAATAACCGCAGTAGATTTATACTCCAGATTCTCTTTTGCCTATACATACAAAAGCCTATCATCCAGGATAGCGTTAGACTTCTACCAAAAACTTGAGAAAGTAGCTCCGTTTAAGATACTAGCAGTAAAAACAGACAATGGATTGGAGTTTGAAAGATATTTTGATTCCTACCTAAAGGAAAACAATGTATTCCACTTCTTCTCGTACCCCAGGACTCCTAAATCCAATGCTTATGTAGAGAGATTTAATAGAACTATCCAAGAAGAGTTTGTGGATAGAAGTATAGACCTTATTGAGAATATAAATACCTTTAACAGCAAACTTATTGATTATTTGATATACTTTAACTCAGTAAGACCACACAGGAGTTTAGATAATCTAACCCCAATGTGGTATTTAGTTTTCAAGGGCATTCTTTCCAAAATGTCCGTAACCCATACAATAGTTTGACTAACGAGCTAAAAGCTGGTATAATCCACCTTTTGGAAGTTAAAAAACCAAAAGTTATGCTTATATCAGATGACAAAAAACATATTTTAGACCTTATTGAGAGCGCCCAAAAAACGCTCGTTATTCCTGTTGCTTCAAAGGAAAAAGACAGTTTAAGCGCCGCTTTGGCAATAAGCTTTATAATTAAAGACCTTTCAAAGGAGGTTTCCATTCTATACCCTTACGACATTCCTTCGGAATTTAAAGAATTTGAAAATCTCGTAGATATCAAAAAAGAATTTGACCAAAAAAGTTTGGTGGTTGGCATAAATTATAAAGACACACCCGTAGAAAAAATAAACTATTACATAAAAGACGACACTTTAAATTTAGTGGTTACCCCTGTTCCCTCAAATTTTGATTTAAGTCGGGTTAGCTTTACCAAAACCGGCACGAAATACGATTTAATTATTGTAATAGGCGCAAAAGATTTAGGCGAACTTGGAAACATTTATTATGAAAATATAGACGATTTCAAAAAACCTCCTGTTTTAAATATAAGTAATGGGGATATCTCTGAAAACTACGGGACCATAAATATAAACGACCCGACATTTGACTCTTTAACAGAATTGATGTATAATAAACTGGCGCTGTGGGGTTTTAAGCCTAACAAAAACGCCGCAAAGGCTCTACTAATAGGATTTAAACAATAATAAAAGTTAAAAATTATTTTCCGGGTATTGCAGACACACAAAGAGTATAGTAAAATGGTTTAATGTTAACCACACAAGAAAAGAAAAGGGTATTAAAAAAATTTGCCGTCCACGAAAAAGACACCGGTTCTCCGGAAGTGCAAATTGCGCTGTTAACTGATAGAATAAAAATGCTCGCAGAACATTTAAAGATTCATAAGAAAGATTTTAGTTCGCGCCGCGGTCTTCTTCAGATGATAAATAAAAGAAGGCGCCTCCTCTTATATCTTCGCAAAAAAGACGAGGAAAGATATAGAAAAATTATAGGCAAGGTCGGACTATCAAAATAAACTCAATGGAGAATACAATAAAAAAGGAAATTGAATTTGCCGGAAAAAAATTAAGCTTGGAAACAGGTGTTTTTGCGCCTCTAACCAATATGGCAGTAACCGTTAGATACGGCGATACTGTTGTTTTAGTTACCGCAGTATCAAAAAAGCAGAGAGCCCCCGAAACAGCGGAATTTCTCCCTCTGCGAGTAGATTATCAAGAAAAACTATATGCCGGGGGTTTAATAAAGTCCTCGCGGTTTGTTAAAAGGGAAGGCCGTCCGTCTGATGACGCAACCATAGTGGCAAGGTTGATAGACCACGCTATAAGACCGCTCTTTCCAAAGGACTTTTCCGATGAGGTGCAGATTATTGCCACCGCCTTGTCTATAGACCACATAAGCGACGCCGAAGTATCCGCCATAATAGGCGCTTCCGCCGCTTTAACCGCATCCAATATACCTTGGAACGGGCCTATGGCAACTTCAAGAGTGGCTATAGAATCCAACAACAACAGCTTTATTTTAAATCCAACCAGCGAACAGCTGGAAAATTCACCCTTAAATCTAATTATATCCACCGTAGAAAACGACAAAGTGTTAGCTATGGAAGCAGATGCTAATATTGTTTCGGAAGAAAAAATTCTTGAGGCTATAAACTTTGCCAATGCCGAAAATAAAAAATTGCTTGAATTTATAAAAGATTTCTCAAAAGAGGCGGGAAACAAAAAATATGAGTATGTTTCCGCTAAACTGCCGGAGGATATGGTAAAAACTATTAGAAAAGATTTTTACAAAAAGGTACAAGATTTTGTGGAAACTCTTTCAGACAAAAAAGAATCCGCTGAGCTTATGGAAAATATTTTGGATGAGATGCGCGAAAAATACCAAGAAAAATACGCCAGCGCCTACATAACAAAATGTTTTGAAGAATTAGAAAAAGATGCGGTAAGAAAACTTGTTTTAGAAAAAGAGAAAAGGCCAGACGGCAGAGCTTTGAGCGAAATAAGACCCATAACCATAGAATTAGGGGTTTTACCAAGAACCCACGGCAGCGCCTTTTTCAGAAGAGGGCTAACTCAATCATTGACCATAACCACATTAGGCTCCTCTTCACTTGAGCAGTTGATACAAAGTATGTACGGCGAAGAAACCAAGAGGTATATGCATCATTATTATGGCCCGGCATATTCATTGGGGGAAATTAAGCCTTTGCTTTCACCGGGGCGCCGCGAGATTGGGCATGGAGCCTTAGCTGAAAAAGCATTGATTCCGGTTATTCCTTCAAAAGAGCAATTTCCTTACGCTATAAGAGTGGTTTCTGAAATTTTATCCCAGAATGGGTCGTCTTCCATGGCTGCTACCTGCGGCTCCACACTTTCCCTTATGGATGCGGGGGTACCCATAAAAGCTCCCGTTGCCGGAGTTGCGGTGGGGTTAATAACTAACGAAAATCAGGATAAATTTGTTCTGCTAACGGATATGGCAGGAATTGAAGATTTTAACGGGTTTATGGATTTTAAGATGACGGGAACAAGAGAGGGTGTTACCGCAATTCAAATGGATACAAAATTGGGAGGAATTCCTATAAAAATGTTCCAAGAAATACTTGAACGGTCAAAATCAGCACGGCTTAAAATACTTGACATCATAGAGAAAGCCATACAAAAACCAAGAGAAAACTTATCAAAATACGCTCCTAGAATTGCGCAAGTTAAAATTGCCCAAGACCAAATTGGTCTTGTTATAGGTTCGGGAGGAAAAACCATAAGAGAAATAATGGCTAAAACCAAAACTACTGTGGATGTGTCAGAGAATGTGGACGGAAGCGCTTTTGTAGTTATAGCAGGAATAGATGCCGAAGCCGTTAATAAAGCCAAGGAACTTGTGGAGAGCATTATCCGGGAAGTTAAAGTAGGCGACATTTTTGAAGGTATAGTCAAGAGAGTTGCGGACTTCGGAGCAATTGTGGGGGTTCTGCCAAACAAAGAAGGACTGCTTCATGTAAGCGAGATGTCCCACGACTATGTGGACGACCCAAATAAACTATTTAAGGTTGGGGATAAGGTTAAGGTTAAGGTAATTTCTGTTGAGCGGGATGGAAAAATGTCCCTTTCAAAGAAAGCTTTAGAGGAACATTTTGGTGGGTATGAAAAAAGGCGGCCGGCTCCAAAAACCGGTACCGGTTTTGGAGGAGGCTCCTATTTTCAACATCCAAGAAGAAACTTTAATAAACGGGTGCCGTTTAGAAGAAAAAATGTTTAGAGTCTGCCCAAAATGCCATAAGACTGTGAAATCTAATTCTGCGTTGTTTTGTTACCATTGCGGCGCTGAATTAAACCTCCCAAACGAGCAAGTTGTTGAGGATACCCCTGCTCAGAAAAATCCCCAAAAAGAAACAAAGAGCGCTCTTTTAAAAATTGCTGTTTTAATTTTGTCCTTAGCATTATTATCCATCGGGGGATATTTCGGCTATACCAAATTCAAACCATCAAAAAATAACGAGATTGTAAGCCCAGTAGACTTAACAACCTCCCAAAAATTTGAGGTTGACCTTTCTGATTTAGATGTAAAACTTTCTTCCGGTGAACTTAATGCCAAAGAGTTATCCCAAATAGCCCCCGTAGGCATAGATTTATTTATTATCCTAAGAAACCCTAATAATTTTTATGAGAACTTTGTAGAGGAAAATTCCAAAGTGGATATCCCTCAGCTAACAGGATTATCGGTGGAAGAAGCGGCGAGTTTCTTGGAATCATCTTTTGCCATTGCGGTTAGGGAAAATTCTTGGGCGTTTATTGCCAAAACCAAAAACAAAGACTTTTTAGAAACAAAACTTACAGAGATTGATACTAAAAACCTTGATTATGAAGTAGGTTTGGCAGGGGACTTCTTGATTATTACAAACGATGTTAATATGTTAAATGAGGTGGGAAATATAGAAAAGGGCGCTTCGTTAAGCTTGGACAAAGATGCCTTTTTTGTGGAGGCAACCAAAAACCTGCCGCGCGAGGGCGCCGCTTTAGTATTTTACCGAGATGTCAACAGCTTAACACCGTTTTTAGAAAAAATAGGCAGGAAGGAGGGCATAGAAACTAAAGGCAAAAACGGGTTTGCCGCAATAAAAAGCGGAAAAGGTGTTTTGCTGCAATTCTAAAAATGGCAAAAGATTATCTCTTAGAAGAACTTAAAAGTTTAAATAAAAAGGCAGAAGGTTCCGCTATGCCAAAAGATTTGCGGGAGAGAATACTGCAAATGCTTGACCGCCTAAACCGCATAAGTCAAAGCAATACCTACTCATCTGAATTTGATGTAATAGCAAACTACATAGACTGGATAACAGAAATTCCGTGGGTTAAAAAAACACAAGATAATCTGGATTTGAAAAACGCAAAACAGGTGCTTGATAGAAATCATTATGGCTTGGAACAAGTGAAGGAACGGATTTTGGAATATATGGCAGTGGAAAACATAAAAATAGTCAACAAGGACAAACTACAGGCGCAGGAGAAAGCTCCAGTTTTATGTTTAGTGGGGCTGCAAGGTCTTGGAAAAACTACACTCGCAAGTTCAATTGCCGAGGCGCTGGGCAGAAAATTTATCCGGGTATCTTTAGGGGCGTTAGGTTCTATTTTTGAACTTAAAGGAAAGAGCAAAGCTCTTTCATCGGCAGAGCCGGGGCAGATTATAAAAGCGCTTGTTAGAACTAAAGTAAGTAACCCTTTGATACTTCTGGACGAGATGGATAAAGTGAGCGGAGAAAAAGGGTTGCGGAGCGATTTAATGGCGGCGCTTTTAGAAATTCTTGACCCTGAACAAAACACTTCTTTTACTGACCACTATATTGACCACCCAATAGATTTATCCAACATCCTTTTTATTGCCAGCGCAAATAACACCGGAACTTTTTCAACGGCTTTAATAGATAGATTGGAGATAATAAGAATGCCTTCGTATTCCGACAAAGAAAAGGAGGTTATAGCAAGGGATTATCTTCTCTCAAAAGTTATGAAAATAAGCGGGTTGCTGCCGGAGCAGTTGGAAATAAAAGATGAAGTTTGGCCAAAACTTATAAGACCCTTGGGATACGATTCTGGCATTAGAAGCTTGCAAAGAATTTTGGAAAGCGTTTGCCGAAAAGCGGCAAAAATAATTATTGAACAAAAAATACCAGCCGTTGTGGTGGACGAAATAAACTTCAAATCTTTTTTACCTATACTTTAACTCTCGGCTTTAAGGGTTGAGCCCTTTTCAAAAACGCATTTGGGATATTTGTCAACTCCTTTTAAACATTTTCTCTAAATCCTGCGAGAGAACTTTTATCTTAAAAGGCCTTCCGTGCGGGCAGGTATAAATTCCTTCCAGCTTGTAACCTTCCCTTACAAGTTCTAAAGCTTCCATAGAACTAATCACATCTCCCGCTTTAATGGCAAAACGACAAGCCATAAAAAAAAGCGCCCTTTCCTCCATACTGCTCGTATTTTTCAAGCCTTCATTATCCTGCAAATCTTCCGCAAATTCTTTTAGTACCTTTACCTTATCGGAAAAACCCCTACCCAAAAATGAAGGCACTGCGCTAATTTTTAAAACCCTTTCCCCAAAAGGCGCAACCTCAAAACCCACACTTTTTAACAACTCCGCGTTAGCCGTTAAAACTTGAAAATCATTCTCGGAAACTTCCAAAGTTTGAGGCGCAAGTAAAATTTGGGACGAGGGTTCTTTAGAAAATCTTTCCTTTTTAAGCTTTTCATACAAAATCCGCTCATGCAAAGCGTGTTGGTCATAAATCTCCAGGACATCGTTTATTATTGCTAAAATGTACAAATTGTTAAATGGTAAAACTTTAATCTCCTCGCCAACACTCAATTTTGAATAGAATTCCAAAGCCTCAGAAACCGTAGGAGTTCTGTTAAACGAGCGGGAAAAGGATGAAACGGGAGCGGAAACATACTCCAAACTAGGTCTAAAAGATAAATCTTTTCCAGCTAGAGCTTTGAATACCGCTTCCTTTACCAAGGAATACACTAAATTGGAATTTACAAACTTTACCTCCTCTTTTCTAGGATGCACATTTACATCCACAAAATCAAAAGGTACGGTTAAATCAATAAAATACAAAGGCGGAGTGCTTCCCATAACCAAAGAGCCAAATCCTTCCCTAACCGCTGATGAAATTACCCTGTCTTTAACTGACCGGTTATTAACAAGAATAAACTGTTTTAGCTTTGAATCATACGCCGCCTGAGGTTTTCCAATAAACCCGGAAATTTTGATATGCGGATGCGCGCAAAAAATGGGCAGAAGGTTTCTGCGCAAATCCTTTCCAAAAAGTTGTTCCACTCGCTCCAAAAGATTTTTAGCCTTTGCTAAATTATAAATATCTTTTCCATTATGAGTAAGCTTAAAAGCGATACCTGTATTTGCCAAACACAACTCCGTAAAGACTCTAGTTATGTGTAAAAATTCAGTAAAGGGAGTTTTTAAAAACTTTTGGCGCGCAGGCACATTAAAAAACAAATTCGTTATCTCAAGGCTGGTCCCGTCTTGAAAAGGTTTAGTACCTTTATCCTGAAACTTATCGCAGGAAACGGCATAAAAATAGCCGTTTGGAGAATCTTTGGTTTTAGATATTATATTCACATTGGATATTGCTGAAATGCTTGATAGAGCTTCTCCTCTAAATCCCATTGTTCGTATATTAAAAAGGTCGCCATCTTCGCCAATCTTGCTGGTAGCGTGATGCTCAAAGACAAGAGACATATCTTCTTTTTCAATACCAGTTCCATCATCCGTAACTTTTATTTTTTCTATGCCGCCCTTCTCCACTTCCACAATAATTTTGGAAGCTTTCGCGTCAATAGAATTTTCCACAAGCTCCTTAACTACAGAAGCTGGCCTTTCAACCACTTCCCCCGCCGCAATCTTTCTATAAATTTTTTGGTCCAGCCTTCTTATTTTCATAAATCTATGGTTAACTGATTATTATTTGCCAAATTATCATTCGGCCTTTCTATCTTCCTTTGCTCCAAAAGTTTAAGGACATTTAATGCCCTTTTTACCACAAAGTCTGGAAGCCCCGCCAATTTAGCAACATGAATGCCATAACTTTTAGAAGCTCCTCCTTTTATAACTTTATACAAAAAGGTTATTCTTTCCTCGCCGTCTAAAGTCTTTTCTTCTTCCACCGCCACCTGAAAATTTGACACATTTTCATAAACTTCCGATAGCTTTAAAAGTTCATGGTAATGCGTGGCAAACAAAGTTTTTGCTTTCACCTTTTTAGCAAGATATTCCACAATAGCCCATGCAATACTAACACCGTCATAAGTGCTGGTTCCCCTGCCCACCTCATCTAAAATAACCAAACTTTTATCCGTAGCATTGTTTAAGATATTGGCGGTTTCCATCATCTCCACCATAAAAGTTGAAAGACCAGAACTCAATACATCGCTGGCGCCTATTCTTGTAAATATCCTATCCACAGGAGAAATTTTGGCGCTTACCGCTGGAACAAAACAGCCAATCTGCGCCATTAAAACAATAAGCGCTGTCTGCCTTATAAAAGTGCTTTTCCCGCTCATATTGGGACCTGTTATTATTAAAATCTGCCGTTCCCCGCTTAACAGAACACTGTTTGGAATAAATTCAGAAGCCGGTATCAAAGTTTCTATAACCGGATGCCTGCCATCGTTTATATCTATTAGATAAGGCTTATCTGAAAACAAAATATGCGGCTTTGTATATTCATTTTCTTTTGATAAAACGGCAAAACCCGCCAATGTATCTAAAAGCCCAATTGCCAAAGCCGCCTCTTTAATAAAAGTTGTGTATTCAAGAACTTTGGATATTACTGAAAGATATATTTCATACTCTTTTCTATTTATTAATTCTTTAGCGTTTAAGACTAGCTCCTCATGTTCCTTTAACTTTTCTGTAACGAACCTTTCGGCGTTAACCAAAGTTTGTTTTCTTATGTAATGATTAGGAACAAGGTACAAGTTGGATTTGCTTACTTCAATATAATAACCATAAACTTTATTAAACCGTACTTTCAAAGAATTTATACCGGTTCTTTCTTTCTCGTTAAATTCCATCTCCGCCAAAAATTTGGTGCTGTCCTTTATTTTATCTTTAAGACTATCCAACTCCTCATCCACTCCCGCATTAACAAGACCTCCTTCTTTGGGGGAGAACGGCGGCTCCTCAACCAAAACCCTCTCAACCAATAAAATTACTTCTGAGATATTCTCCTTTATATCCCTTTCCACTTTTTTCAGAACTAGAGACTCACATTCCCGTAAAGCGCTTTTAATGTGTAAAGCCCCTTTTAGGGAATATCTGATGGAGATTAAATCTTTGGGGTTTGCCGTCTTTAAGGTTAATTTAGCCAACGCCCTTTCTATATCGTAAATATGGGATAAGATGGTACTTACCCTATCCAGCAAATCGCGGTTTTTAATTAATTCCTCAACTCCGTTAAGTCTTTCGTCTATGTCTTTTTTTAGTTTTAAGGGGTTTAGGATAAACCTTCGCAAAGTACGCGCTCCCATAGGAGTTTTAGTTTTATCTAGAACCGAAATTAAAGAACCCTTAACATCCCCTTCCCTAAAAGTTTTAAAGATTTCTAAATTTGTTATTGCGCTGGAATCAAGCCTTGCGTATTTAGGACTTATTATTTCAGATACCTTTGTGATGTGATTTATAGGGGTTTTTTGGGTTTCTTCCAAATACCCCAAAAGCGCGCAGGCGCACTCTTTAGCCGCACTGCTTTTAACATCCTTAACAAGCGGGTGGTTTTTATAAACTGCGAAATAATTCTCCCATAGTCCGAAAGAGTGAAGATTATTTGAGAAATCTTTTATACTTTGCAAAAACTTTGGGTTGTTGTACAAGTGGGAAGGCAGAATAATTTCCGCGGGCTCTATAGCGCCAAGAATCTCGGATAAATTAAAATTAAGTTCTCCCAAATAAAAGTCCCCGGTTGAAATGTCGCAGTAACACAAAGCCAGAATTTCTTTTTTCTTGTAATGTTTTTTTAACAACGCCGCTATAAAATTATTTTTGCTTTTATCCAAGGCATTCTCATCCGTTACCGTTCCGGGGGTAATAACCCGCACCACTTCCCGCTCAACTATTCCGGGAAGGTTAGGGTCCGATACCTGCTCACATATTGCCACTTTATAGTTTGCGCGGGTTAGTTTGGCAATGTAACTCTCGGCAGCGTGGAAGGGAACTCCGCACATAGGAATTTTCTTATCTTTCCCTTTGCTTCGGCTGGTTAAGGCAATGCTCAAAACTTTAGAAGCGGTTTCAGCATCTTTCATAAACATCTCGTAAAAATCCCCTAACCTAAAAAAAAGAATAGCGTTTTGATAGTCTTTTTTTATTGAAAGGTATTGTTTCATCATTGGAGTTTCCATTTTGCTTTCTATATCCCTGTTTATAGCAGAAAGTGCCTTTTTTTGCTAGTTTGCTAACACCTGTTTTTATGAAATTGGTGTGGTATTCAAATCCGACTAAAATTTCCTTGAGGTTTGTAATACCTACAAGTATAATAATTAAAATGACTGATGAGGAACTGTTATCAAAATTAGAAAAAGCCATTAAAACTTGTAGAAAATGCCGCTTATATAAAAACGCCACCAATGCTGTCCCGGGGCACGGTAATTCCAAAGCTAAGATCGCCTTCGTAGGAGAGGCTCCGGGCTACAACGAAGACCAGCAGGGTCTGCCTTTCGTGGGAAGAGCGGGAAAACTCCTAAACTCTATGCTTGATATGATAAAAATACAACGGGAAGATGTATGGGTAGGCAATATAATAAAACACCGCCCTCCGGAAAACAGAGATCCTATGAAAGACGAAGTTAGGCTATGCTCCGGCTTTTTGGAAGAACAACTAAAGATAATAAAACCGAAAATAATAGTAACATTGGGAAGAATAGCATTGGAATATTTTGTAAAAGAGGCTAAAATAAGTAAGTATCACGGCTTCCCTATTTCCTATAAAGGGCGAGTGTTTTTCCCGCTGTACCACCCCGCGGCGGCTTTAAGGAACGGGAATATTGAAAATATTTTAAGAGAAGACTTTAAAAATCTGCCAAAGGTTGTAAAAGGAGAAATTGCTGTTGTGGACCTTGGAAAAGAATACACGAAAGAAAAAGCAGAAGGGCAAATTAGTTTTATGTAAAAATGTTAAAAATAATCCCTCTTGGGGGAACAACTAATGTAACCAAAAATATATATGTCTATGAGTATAACGAGGATATTATCATCGTTGACTGCGGAATAGGATTTCCTGATTCATCCGATTACGGCGTGGATTTAATAATCCCCGACTTTTCTTACCTTCTCAAAAACAGGCATAAGGTGCGCGCCCTTCTTGTAACACACGGGCACGAAGATCACTTTGGGGCAGTTCCCTTTTTGCTTAACGAACTTAATATTCCTGTTTACGCCACAAAACTTGTTTGCGGATTTATCCAAAATAAATTAAACGATTATGGTGTTAAAAACGCAAAGCTGATAACTTTAGATAAAAAAGCTTCCTTTGAGATTGGTCCTTTTAAGATAACGCCCGTTTCTGTAAATCATTCCGTTCCCGACAGCGTTGCGTTTGCCATAGAAACCCCTGAGGGGGTAGTAATGCATGTTTCCGACTTTAAATTTGACTGGACCCCGGTGATGGACCCGCCTTTTGATGTTTCCACACTTTCAAAAGTTGCGGATAAGGGCATAGATATATTAGTATCCGATTCCTTAGGCTCAACTTCAAAAGGCTATACCGAGTCGGAGAAGTACATAGAACACACTTTTAACGGGCTTTTCTCAAAAGCAAAAGGGCAGGTTATTATAACCACTATGTCCTCTAACATTTCAAGAATTCAACAGGCGATGAATGCTTCGCTTAAATTCGACAGAAAAATTGTTATAAGCGGAAGATCTATTGAACAAAACTTGGAAACTGCTGTAAGACTTGGGTATCTGAATTTCCCAAAAGACGCTTTTGTGAAAGAACAGCTTGCCCATAATTTTGACCCCAAAAAACTTACCTACATTGCAGCGGGTTCATACGGGCAAACCAATTCCGCTTTATACAGAATGGCTATGGGAAAACATAAGTACATCAAAGTGGAGAAAGACGCAACCGTTATATTTTCGGCAGACCCCAACCCCCCCGGAGTTTTGGAGCCGGTTAATTTTGTAATAGATAAACTCACTCTTTTAGGAGCTGAGGTTTTGTATTCTGAAATACAAGACAACTTGCATGTTTCCGGGCACGGGTCACGGGGCGACATTTCCATGCTTGCGGCTTTAGCGCACCCTAATTACTTTATTCCCGTTGGGGGCACAGTTAAATTTATGCGCGCGTATGTTAATTTAATAACAGATATGGGCTTTAAGAAAGAGAATATATTTGAGCTATTGGACGGGGAAACCGTAGTATTAAAAAACAGAAAAGTCTCCCGAGGTCAAACCGTACATGTGGGCAATGTGTATGTGGACGGAAGCGGCATTGGAGATGTGGGCTCCATAGTTTTAAGAGACCGTCAGGAACTCGCCGACAGCGGCATGGTAGTTATAGCCCTCCCCTACAGAAGGGACAAAAACTTATTTGGAGACAAAATAGCCATAGTTTCAAGAGGTTTCGTGTATGTCAAAGAGTCTAAACAAATAATAAAGGAGATAGAAAATAAGGTTAAAGCTAAACTGTACTCAGAGGGAAAATTAAGGGATATTTCAAAAATAAAGGCGGATATAGAGCGGGATGTGGCAAAATTTATTTATAAAAAAACCGAGCGGGCCCCTATTGTTTTAGTTATTACGGTAGAAGTGTGAGGTTAGCTTCTTCATTATCCAAAAGGTAAATGCTTGTGTAATGGGCGCCTTTCCATCCCACTTCGGGAGATTGGGCATGCAAATCGTAAAAACCCACATCTATTTTGTTTCCTTCTATAGCGCCCCCTACATCTAAAGCTTGGCAAATGCCATAACCCGGCACATATATTCGTGTGTAAAGTTTAATCTTTTTAGGGTCAACTGCGCATATCCCATAATCAAGTTTTGCGCCTAACGCGGTATCTTCATTACATCCATAACAACTTTTATCATAGCTGGTTGCCCAAACATCCGGCATTTTTTTCCAGTAAGATATTTTTGCATCGGAAACATTCTTCTCCCCCAATGTATCTACTTTCCGCCAAACAATTTTGGTTCCTACATTTACAACTTCATTCTGCGCAGGTTCTTTTTCGGTGTTTAGAAGTTCTCGTTTAGCCTCCTCCCCATACCAGTAAGTTACTTTGTATGCTCTTATCCATTTACCGTCTATTCCTTCTTTTTCCACACTTTTCTCCCCAATTTCTAAATTTGCGTTCTTCACATATACCGTTTCGTAGGGGATGGCTTCTTCCACCATTTCTTCCTTTTCCTCAAAAGAGGTGATAGTTGAAATCATGGGGGAGACGGACTGACGCACCGCAATATCTTTACTACTAAAAACAGCGCCAAGAACTCTTTGTCCAAAAGTCTGAGCGCAGGATATTTTATATATAAAAAAAAGAGACAAAATAAAAATTGCAAATCGCGTAATTTCATTCATATCACCAAAGTCATCAAAAGGGTATCCTTAGCTAAAAAAATCGCCTGGATATTTTTCTAAACCGCGCGAAGTGCGAATGGTCTGCATTCCGCTTTTAGTATTGTAGATAAGCAAATCCTGCGGAATCTCCATAATAAATCGGGATAAAATACTGCTCGCCCTTGCGCCCAAATAAAGCCTTTTTCTGGTGTAAGTTAAATGCAATTTTTCTTTGGCGCGGGTCACCCCGACATAACAAAGCCTGCGCTCCTCCTCTAAATCCTCCCGTTTAAATAAACTCCTAGAATGAGGAAACAGCCCCTCCTCCATACCAACAATAAAGACTTCCCTAAACTCTAAACCTTTGGCGCTATGAAGGGTCATTAAAGTAACCGCATCCGAATCTTTGGAGGTTTCATCCAGTGCTTCCATAAGCGCAGCGTTTTCCAAAAAATCCCCTAAAGTTAAAAATTGAGAAGCAACCGACTTTAATTCCTCAAGGTTTTCCAAACGGGCAAGGTTTTCCTCCGAACCATCGTTTAAGTAATCAATATAACCGGCTTTCTGCAAAACTTTGCTCAAAAGCTCAACCACCGAAAGGGTTTTTTTGTCCGCCATAAGTTCTTTAAGTGGAAGTTTAGATTTGCTTTGAACAAAATCCAAATCCCATTTAGCGCTTTTCAACTCCTCTAATGCCTTTTTACCAATGCCCCTAGGAGGAACATTTATTATTCTTTCCCACGAAACGGTATCTCTTGGATTATGTAAAATACGCAAAAAACTTAAAGCATCCTTAATTTCTTTCCGGTCATAGAATCTAGTACCGCCAACTAATCTATAGGAAATGCCGAGCTTTATAAACTGCTCCTCTACACTTCTGGACTGCGCGTTGGTGCGGTACAAAACCGCAAAATCAGAAAAGGAAAAATTTTGCTTTGAAGACTTATCCAAAATATTAAAACCAATATACAAACCTTCCTCTTTCTCATCATTTGCCTCGTACAAAGAAATCAAATCTCCGCCGGAATTTTTCGTCCAAAGTTCTAAAGGGATATGGGTATTATTATTTTTAATTAAATTTGTGGCGGCATCTAAAATTACTTTAGTGCTTCTATAGTTTTGGGTGAGATTAAAAATTTTAGCTTCGGGATAATCTTTTTTAAAATTTAAAATGTTTCTAAAATCCGCCCCTCTAAACGAATAAATAGATTGACTCATATCACCCACAACACACAGCTGGTTGTACCTCTTGGCTAATAATTTTGAAAAAACATATTGAGAATGGTTAGTGTCTTGATACTCGTCAATTAAAATATACTTAAAAAGCTCGGCATATTTGTTAAGTATATTGGGATAATTCCTAAAAAGCTCTACCGTTTTTACTATTAAATCGTCAAAATCCAAAGCGTTGTTTTCCTCAAGCTGTTTTTGGTACTGCGGATATATTTTAGCAACCTGCTCCTGAAAAAAACCATACGCGCTTTTCTCATAATCTGATGGTGAAACCAGCTCATTTTTTGCGCCTGATATCATTGCGGACACGGCATCGGGGCTGATTTTCCGCGAAGGGTTGAGCTTTTTTATAAGACTGCGGATTACCACTTTTTGGTCAGAGGAATCGTATATAACATAGTTGGGAGATATCCCTGTAGCATTTCCGTCACGGCGCAGAATTCTAGCGCAAACGCTGTGGAATGTCCCAAGCCAAGAAATTCTAGCGTTGTTCTCTAACAAAAAATGCATTCTTTCCTTAATCTCGTTTGCCGCTTTGTTAGTAAAAGTAATTCCAAGTATATTCTGCGGCGAAACATTAAGGTTTTTTATAAGGTAAGCCATTTTATGGGTAAGGACGCGAGTTTTTCCGCTTCCGGGACCAGCCACAATTAAGCTTGGGCCGTCAAAATACTTTACAGCTAATTTTTGCTCTTCGTTAAGAGAGTGGAAAATATCTTCCATAGCATTAAACAGTATAACGGATAATTTTCGCTATTGCGAGTACCGCGTAAATATCCTTCAAAACTTGCGCCCAAATTTAATCTTAGGGGTAATCTTAGGGTCTTAGGGGTCTGACCCCAAAGGGGTCAGACCCCTATTATTCCCCCTATTATTCCTAATTGGATGGTATAATTCAGATTACGGGGACTGGTCTAACGGTTATGGCACTACCCCCGAGGTGGTTAATACGCTTTTGAGAAAAGGAAACTGTGAGATATGAATAATAAAAAAATTATCGATAATCAATGGTTGTTTATAGATGAATCGGGAAAACCAGAAGTTTATTCTGCAAGCGGAGAAAACTTAGTCGTCAAAAATAAAGCATCCAAATATTTAGTATTAGCGACTATTCGTTCTGAAAATCAACTCGAACTGCAACAACAAATCACAGAGTTTCAACTATCGCTCTTAAAAAACAAAGATTTAATGAACATCCTCTCATCTTCTTACTCATTGGACACCTTTCATGCCCAAACTGATTATCCCGAAGTTAGAGAAAAGTTCTATCGTTTCATCATCGCGCTGGATGTGAAAATTGATGTCCTAGTTATCGAGAAACTTTTATGTTTTGACCCTTTAAAAAGAAATCCGGGAAAGATGTATGGCGTTATGTCCGGTCAGTTGATAAAAAACTTATGCCATCAAGCAAAGAATACGGAACTAATTTTCAGCAGGAAGGACAGTAAATTAAAGTTGCGTCAAGAGCTGGAAACCGAAGTTGAGCGAGTTCGTTTGGGTTATTTACAAAGCCACCCTAACTTGCAGACTAACCTTAAATTAAGCTACTACCACAACCCTCATTATACTCATGGCGGGTTGCAGGTTGCTGACTACATAGCTTACGCAGTTTATCAAGTATGTGAGAGAAACAATCGCCAGTGGTATGAGGTTGTCAAAGATAAAATTGGTAAGATACAGGATATTTGCAATAAAAAATACTTCACTCGGAGCAACCCGCTTTAACTATCCGCATAACGGAAGTGCGAACTTCGCACGTCTCATTAAGCGGACTGCTCTAGGTGAAGTATATAAATAGTATACATATATGTTAAGCAGGAAGCAAGTCAAACTTACAAAAGATGGCCCAGTCGCTATTTACAGCGAAAACTTTCATTTTACTACCTAAAATTCTACACGATTATAGCATAAAATCGACCCGTGGACTATAATAGAGGCATCGGGGACTGGTCTAACGGTTATGGCGCTGCGTTCGGGACGCAGAAAATCGCGGTTCAACTCCGCGGTCCCCGACCATTTCAGACATTTCAAATTTTCAGAGGAAAGGGTTTGCTCGCTCGCCCCGCCGCAATTTTTCATATTTCGCTTTGCGAAATGCGCCGCCAATAAGGAGTGTCGCCCTTGTCCTTCTCGTCCATACGCGGGCGACAGCAAGGAGCCTCTCCCTAAAATTTGTTTGCTTGTTTTTATAAAATTTGGTATCATATAACTGAATAGAATTATAGCAGAACAATTTAATGTTCTCAAATTATGGAAAATAATCAAGATAATAAGTTGGGGAAAAAGATTAAAGCCCTACGGCTTAAACTTGAACTTTCGCAGGACGAATTTGCCAGAAAAGCCCATGTTCCCTACACGACCCTAACCAAAATTGAAACCGGAGTAATTAAAAAGCCGTCGGTTTTTGTTATGGCGAAGTTAGCCAAAACTCTTGGCGTTTCAATAGAAGATTTAATAAAATAAATGTATGTTAGACAACCTTATTTTAAACAAAAAATCCATAGAAAGTATTTACAAAACTATTCGTAAATATCATGAAAAGTATCTCAAACAATATGGTGTAAAATTGCCGAAACTTCACGACTCGCAGAGTAATTTTACAAAAGACGCTCTTGTTCTTGTCTATCTCGCCTATGATTATCCAAATACTCGCAAAGTTAGCAAAGAAGAACTAACAAAGTTTGTTAGAAGTTATTATCCAAATACAAACGATGTTCAACAAGCGAGGCATTTAGGTGCACAAGCAGGGTGGTGGATCGTCGCTGGCGGACGCGACAATATCGTTATAAAAATAGAAAGAGGGTCGTATCAACTTTATACTTTAGAACAACCATACCCCGGCTTTAAAAAAG
>Ga0210049_1000360_pt1 | contig 37220 bp, 35 predicted proteins | sample CryGeyCG2014_300_2_FD_183964 | JGI IMG/M metagenome (GOLD analysis project Ga0210049, IMG submission 183964) | Groundwater microbial communities from aquifer - Crystal Geyser CG06_land_8/20/14_3.00 (SPAdes) (version 2) | ecosystem: Environmental > Aquatic > Deep subsurface > Groundwater | place... | reverse complement strand
AATTTTATGTAATTCTCCCAGTACCCAAACAGTTCTTTTGTCGCCCTGACGTCGCCGAGGCAGTACCTGGCAATATCAAGATACCTCTTGTCGGCAAAAAGGTTTTTAACGTCATATCCTGTTATGCCGTCTTCTTTCGGGCTCTTTATGCCGAATGTCTTGCACCACATATCCAGGCTGAACCTGCGTCTGGACGCTCCGTAAAATGTAAGCTGGTCCATGAGGTCTATGTGGCTGCCGTTATACCTGTTGGGCATAAGGTCTTTTGTAGGCTTTATCTTATGGACAGCAGAGCGGATAAGAATGAAGGGGCAGTCAAAGCCTCTTCCATTGAATGTGATTATCTCTCTATAACTTTTAACCGTATTCCAGAATTTTTCAAGAATTTCCTTTTCTGTGCCTGTTTCAAATTTTATCCCGTTCTCTTCAAAGGGAGCGATTTGTGTTTCAGGCGACTGGAAATATACCGCGCCTTTGTCTGTGTCAGGATTAAGAAGTCCTATGGTAATGACTTCGCCTGTCAGGGGATAGAATGAAAGGCTTTCCTTGACATCCTTAATATCATCTTCTGTCTCTGCCCAGCGAAGCAGGTATTCCTGAGTGCTCTTTTCAAGGGAATCAAAGTCCTTGCCGCTTGTCTCTATGTCAAAAATTATGCGGGACATACAAATTGAACATCAGGTATCAGGTGTTAGGTATCAGGTATTAGTAACAAACTAACACCTAAGACCTAAAACCTAACACCTTTTACGCTGCCTTGGGCAGCGCCTTAAAAACCTTCCATGTCTTAAGAAGGTCTATGGCCCTCTGAAGCTGCATATCGTCTTTTTCGCTGACCTCTATGGGCGCTGTTTCTTCAGGCGTCTTTTGCTTTTCCTCAAGCTGCTCGTTTTTGAGATGCCTTTCAAGGTCCTTTTCTCTTACCACGGTAAATTCTTTCGCTCCATTTTTCTGTTCCAATTTCACGATAATATCAGGAGTAATTCCTGTTGACTGAATAGATATGCCTTTTGGCGTATAGTAGCGCGCTGTTGTAAGTCTCAATCCTGAGCCGTCGCTTAGCGGCACAACGCTCTGGACAGAGCCCTTCCCAAAGGTCTGAACTCCAAGTATAATAGCCCTGTTCCAGTCTTTAAGCGCGCCTGCAACAATCTCTGAGGCGCTCGCGCTCCCCTGATTTACCAGAACAATCATTGGTATTGCGCTGAATATTTTTGTTTGTTCCACTCCCTGCTCAGAAACCTTGCCGTCTTCTGTCCGATACTCTCCCTTTTCACCGCTCCTGCCCTTTATTGACACAACAACCTTGCCTGCCGGCAGAAACTGGCTTGAAACATCAACAGCGCTGTTCAAAAGTCCGCCAGGATTATTTCTCAAATCCAGGATAAGGGAAGTTATATTCTGCTTCTCCAGTTTGGAAAGGGCGGCTTCAAGGTCATCCGCAGTGTGCTCCTGAAACTGGCTTAACTTCACATAGCCGATATTATTTTCTATAACCTTGGATTTCACGCTTTTCACTTTTATTACATCTCTCACAATCGTGAAGTCTTTTGTATCTTTCCAGCCCTCACGCATAATCGTAATTGTTACGGGAGTGCCTTTTAGCCCGCGCATCTTGCTGACAGCGTCCTGCAGCCCCATATCTCTTGTTGACTTTCCGCTAACCTTCATTATCTTATCGCCTGCCTTTATCCCTGCATTATAAGCCGGCGTATCTTCAATAGGCGCTATTACGGTCAGCAGCCCTTCCTTTAGTCCTATCTGTATCCCGATTCCGCCGAACTCGCCTTTTGTGTCAAGCTGCATATCCTTATACGCTTCCGGAGGCATAAAAGCCGAGTGCGGGTCCAGCGAATTCAACATTCCTTTTATCGCTCCATAGACTAAATCTTTTGTTTTTACCTCTTCCACATAATTCTTCTTAACAATAGAGAGCACCTCTGTGAATACCTTAAGATACTCATAGCCTTCGCCCTCAGAGCGCATGCTCCCGATTGACAGCCTGCCTATGAAGACGCCGCTCAAGGCAACTGTCAGAATAAGCGCCCAAGTTAGAATAAGTCTTTTCTTTTTCATTTTCTCCTTACCCCCGCATCCCCTTACAGCCGTCCGGAAAACTATCTATTCTTTAGCCACTGTATAGGGTCAAGCGGTTTTCCCTTATATCTTACCTCAAAATACAGGCCCGGCGCATTCCCCGATATTATCGGGGATTCCCCGACCTTGCCTATGGCCTGCTGTCCTTTTATTATATCTCCAACCTTATAAAAAATCTCGGCTAAATTTGCATACAGGGTATGATAGCCTTCTCCATGACTTATTATAACAAGCTGCCCGTAACCTTTGAACCAATCGGCAAATACAACTTTGCCGCTGTGAACTGCCTTTGCAGAGGTATTGTCTTCTGCTTTGATATATATGCCGTTCCTGAACACCGGCGTGTTGAACTGAGGGTCTTTCTGCGCCCCGTACGGGATTACAACCTTCCCGTTCACAGGCCAGTTTAGCTTACCTTTTAGATTGTGAAAGCCCTTTGCGGCATATGCCTCAGCTTCCTCAGAACGCCTTATTATCTCCATAAGCCTGTTGGAAGCCTCTTTTAATTCCTTCAGCATTTTTTTGTAAGAAGATTTTTTCTTTCTTACAGAGGACAGAAGCATTTCTTTGCCTTTTTTCTTTTCTGCAATTGCTCTCTCGTTTGCCTGTATCTTCTCCTCGCTCTTCTTCAGCTCGTCATGCAGCGCAGTTAAACGGGTTTCCTGTTCTGCAAGGTTTTTTATGGTCTCTTTATATTCATTCAGCATCTTATGGTCATAACCAGCCAGCTCTTTAATATACCTCCACCTTCTCATCATCTGGGCAATGTCCTCTGAGGTTGAAAGCAGAATTACTACATCGCCTGAATACCCGTGTTTCTGCATAACGCGAAGTTTCCTCTTAAGCCACTCCGTCTGCCTTTCAAGTTTTGCTTTGTTTGCGGATATATCCGCCTCAACCTTGCGTATCTCATTTTCCGCAACCACTCGCTTCTCCCTGTATTTTCTTAATTCCGCATGGGTACGGTTGAGGTCTTTATTCGTCCTGTCAAGCTCTTCCAGAACTGAATGCTCCACCTTCTTCGCCTTTTCAAGTTTTTGCTTATGGGTATCTATTTCTTTTTGAAGTTTTTTATATTCTTCCTTCGGATTTTTTGCGGCAAAAGCAGTGTCAGTGAATAGAAAAATTGATGCAAGATACAAGATGCAGGATGCAAGAACTAAGAAAATACTTGATGCATGATGCATGATGCATGATGACCCCCTTTTAATTCCCCCCTTATTAAGGGGGGACAGAGGGGGGTGTATAGTGTATCGTGTATCCTGCATCTTTTTTCAGGAGAATCTTATTCTTCCCAGCGCAATTACAGCGCCTCCTATCCCTATCAGCAAACTGCAGAGAAGAAGGGCAGGGAAGGTTTCAAGAGGGAACACCAGGATTTTTAGTATGGGAATAGCAGCGGTAACTTTATAGAACAGCACATAGTAAAATGCGAATGCGGCTGCCGCGCTTGCAATCCCTCCGGAAATCCCGAGCACGCTCCCTTCTATAACAAAAGGCGCGCGTATGAATCCCCTTGTTGCGCCAAGGAGTTTAAATGTTTCTATCTCTTCTTTCCTCCTGTAAAATGCAATCTTTATGGCGCTGTAACATACAAAAATCACTCCTGCCGACATTACGATAATAAGAGATAAGCTGCCTGCCTCCGCCATCCCTTTTATAGAGTGGATGGAATTAAGGAACTGCTCGCCGTACTCCACCTCAGCAATGCCTTTTATTTTTTTAATGTCTGCGGCGAATTTCTTAACGCTCTCAATATTGACAGATTCCTTCTTAAGTTTAATCTCAATCGATGCCGGGAGAGGGTTTTCGCCCAGGCCCTCAAGGATATAATCAGCATTCTTTAAAACGCCTTTTAATTCCTGAAGCGCCTTATCTTTGGTTATATATCTTGTCTGCTCAACAGCATTATTCTTTTTTACCAGCGCAATTACGTCTCCGGTTTCCTGCTCCGACAGCCCGTCATTCAGATAAAGCATTACGGAGAATCTTGCCGGAAGTTTTTTTGTTGCCAGGTCTATGTTATAAACAACAAAAAACGTGAGTGTAATCATAAACAGCCCTGCCGCTATTGTCAGCACAGAGAGGAGATTTATCCATTTCTCACGCCACAAGCTCTGGAAGGCAAGTCTGAACGAATATAAAATATACATTACCCCAGCTCCTCACCGACCATATTGCCGCCGTCAAGCCTGAACACTCTCCGCCCTGTGTTCCTGTAAAGTTCTTTGTTATGTGTGGCTATAACAACGGTTGTTCCCCGGGCATTAATCTCCTTAAACAGGCGCGTTATTCCTGCCGCCGTATCAGAGTCAAGATTGCCTGTCGGCTCATCGGCAAGAAGGATTGTCGGCTCTCCTACTATGGCGCGCGCAATAACCACTCTCTGCTGTTCTCCTCCTGAAAGCGCCAGCGGAAAACTGTCCGCCTTATGCCTTAAATTCACCATCTTCAGAATCTCCATCACCCATTCTTGTATCTCCCCGTCCAGCATCCCGCGTATGCGCAAGGCAATGGCAACATTGTCAAAGACATTCCTATTGTCAAGAAGCCGGAAGTCCTGAAAGACAACCCCGATATTCCGTCTTAAAAACGGGATGCTTGATTCCTTAATCTTGCTCAAATCCCATTCTGCTATGGTTACGCTGCCCTCATCAGGTTTTTCAGAAAGGTATATAATCTTAAGGAGTGTGGATTTCCCGGCTCCGCTCGGACCTGTCATAAAAACCATTTCGCCTTTTTCCACGGAAAAGGTTATATTTTTAACCGCTGCCTGCTTTTCATAAAACTTAGTAACATTGGAAAAATGTATCATAACCCCTCATGATGCAGGATGCATGATGACCCCCTTTTAATTCCCCCCTTATTAAGGGGGGACAGAGGGGGGTGTATAGTGTATCTTGTATCGTGCATCTTATTTTGCATTTAACTTTTCTTTAATGCCTCTTTTATGGTTTTTACTATATCCTCTGCTGTCAAGCCGTATAATTTCATCAGTTCATCCGCAGGCCCTGAACAGCCGAAAGTATCCTTAATCCCGATTCTTTTTACAGACGCCGGATAATTCTCAGCGAGGGATTCACACACTGCTCCGCCGAGCCCGCCTATAACAGAATGCTCCTCCGCCGTTACAATGAATCCCGACGCCTTTGCAGCCTCAATAACCGCATCGTGGTCCAGCGGCTTGACAGTGGGCATATTTATCACCCCGGCATCAATCCCCTCTTTTTTCAGCAGCTCCATTGCATCAAGCGAAACAGAAACCATTAGGCCTGCCGCGATTATATTTGCATCTTTTCCTATATGAAATTTATACGCCTTGCCTATTGTAAATTTATAGTCATCCGGCATAATCACAGGCACCTTGGGCCTTCCAAGCCTGACATAAACAGGCCCGTAAAAATCAGCTATCGCCTCAATGACCTGTTTTGTCTCTATCCCGTCTGCAGGCACAATTACGGCCATGTTAGGAAGGACTCTCATAAGGGCAATGTCTTCTATGGCCTGATGCGACGCCCCGTCCTCGGCAACGGTAATTCCGCTGTGAGTTGCAACGAGTTTCACATTCAGATTTGAATAAGAGATTGTCTGTCTTATCTGCTCCCACGCCCTTCCCGTCTCAAAAATAGCAAATGTGGAAGCAAAAGGCAGCTTGCCGGTAAGTGAAAGGCCGCCGGCTGTTCCGATTAAATCCTGCTCTGAAATCCCCATATTAAAAAATCTCTCAGGAAAAACCTTTGCAAATTTTGCTGTCTTTGTAGAGCCTGAGAGGTCTGCGTCAAGCACTACAACCTCTTTCCTTTTTTTGCCCAGTTCAAGAAGCGCATCTCCGTATGCGTCCCTGGTAGCTACCCCCCCCCCGCTCCCCCCCTTGCTAAGGGGGGGATTATGGGGGGGTGCTAACGCTGCCTTCTGCTTTTTGCTTTCTGTTATTTCACTCATTGTCTTCAAGTTCCTTTAACGCCCTTTCCAATTCCTCTGAAGTGGGAGCCATGCCATGATACTGCGCCTTTCCTTCAAAAAAAGATACTCCTTTTCCCTTGACTGTCCTGGCAACTATCATTGCAGGCTTCCCTCTTATTCCCTCAGCCTCGTTTAAAGCGCCAAGAATAGCCCCCATGTCATGCCCGTCAATGTCAATCACATGCCAGCCGAAGGCACTCCATTTTTCTGTAATCGGTTCAAGCGCCATTACATCGCAGCAATGCCCGTCTATCTGAAGGCCGTTATTATCAATAATTGCGCACACGTTATCAAGCCGGTAATGTGCTGCTGTCATCGCAGCCTCCCACACCTGTCCTTCTTGAGTTTCTCCGTCTCCTAACATACAGTAAACGCGCGAATTTATGCCGTCCATTTTCAGCCCCATTGCAATCCCGTTTGCAATGGACAGTCCCTGTCCTAATGAACCGGTTGATATTTCTACGCCCGGAAGCAGTTTTGAACATGGATGCCCCTGAAGCGGGCTTCCGAGCTTGCGCAAGGTCTTAAGCAGGGACTTATCAAAATATCCCGAAAGGGCAAGAACCGCATATAATAGAGGCGCCGCATGACCTTTTGAGAGAATAAATCTGTCCCTCTCTTTCCACGCAGGGTCTTTCGGATTATGCCTCATCTTGGAAAAATACAGCGCTGTTGCCACATCGGCTGCCGAAAGAGAGCCGCCTGTATGTCCTGAGCCTGCCTCTGCAAGCATCTTCAGGATTTCTATCCTTACAGCCTTCGCCTGTTCTTTCAGAAATGAAATCTCTTTTGCAGCAGAAACCTGACTCATTTTTTCTTCTCCCTTTGCATTATGTAATCCAGAAGAATATCATCCAGAGTTTTGTCTTTGGTTTTTTTAATTTCAGGTTTTCCGAGCAGCTCGGGACTTACCATTTCTTCCTTTTTCTCCTCTTCCGCCTCATCGCCGGTATATTTTCCCGCAATCAATTCTTTGAGTATTGCCTTGTGCTGTTCCTTCATCAGTTCCCTGACGCTTTTTTTGATGTCTTTGTTTCCGATGAGGTGAGAATAACTTGTTTTTTTTGAGGCCAGGATTGTGCCTTTAATATACAGAAGCGTAACTATGATAGGGTTGTTCAATCCGCTGTCCTCTGTCTGGACATGGTAAACCTTTCCCTTGTAGGTTACGTTATTATTATAACCGACAAGCATTTGTATGAATATTCTCTCTGAGATTTATTAGAAACAAGTTTAAATTATTATATTACAGCAGAGGCGGAAAATGGAAGAGGAGGAGAATCCTGTCACTCTCTTGAATGGCTGATTATATTTGTTTAATACAGTGAGAGATTCTGAATTGGATGATTGATTAAGACAGGCTGAAGCATCTGCTTCAGCCTGTCTTACAAGTGTCTATGCCTTGACTATTTTCACCCTCGTGCTGCTGAAGTCCGGAATTCCTCCCACAACATCAACCATCGGCGTATTTGCGAAGTCTTCATCAAGACGGGTTACATAGTTGGATTGAAGCCCAGTTCCATATCTCGGATTCGGTCTAATGCCATTCTTGTCGGCAATCCTCTTTCCTCCTAAGAAGACCTTATCAGCATCCTTAACAGGAACTCTGGAGGCGCCGAGCTGTGTATGTCCATAATGGTTTGATACTCCCACGCAGCCGGGTCTGATGAGTTTTGTCACCTTCACCTTTCCTGTGATGCCTTTTGGATTGCTCCTTGATGTGAGTTTTACCTTATCCATATTCTTGAGTCCGAGCCTCTTTGCGTCCGCCTCATTCATCTCCACATAATTTGTCGGGAATACCTCTATTGACCAGTTATGCAGAATTGTCCTTGACTGGGCATGGAGGTTCATCTTGTAGGTGATGACGGTGAACTGATAGTCTTTGTCCATCTCCTCGATGTTTCTTCCCTTAGGCGTCATTGGAAGCGTATGTTTCAGCGTGCCTGAGAAGTATTCGCCTGTGATGGAGTTCTTTGTGGTTGCGAGCTCCTCATTATAAAGGACTACCCTCTTAAGGCCGTATTTATACTTTTCACCGTCAAAGAGGTCATCGTATCTCTTGTCAAACACGCCGCCCCTTGCAATGGCATAGCAGATATGCTTCCATTCCTTCTCCGGAAGCATATCCTTGAACTTTGCCACAGGATAGTTCTTCTCAACAAACTCAACTTCTTCCTGCGATGCCTCCGGAACCTTTGCCCCGGTTGCGACATTGGCGATAGCCCTCAGATAGTAGTCTTCAGCCTTCCTGAGAGGATGCATCTTTCCGTCTTTGCCTTTTATTGCGTTGTCTCCAAAGCCCGGCAGTCCTGCCGCTGTTGCGAGGTCAATAAGGAATGTCTCTTCAGAGAAAGGTCTTCCGTCCTTTGTCTTGCCTGTAAGCGGCTCTATAACCGGTGTGCGGATGCCTGTGAATTTTGCAGGTGATGCGTGCGGGTTCAGGAACCCGTAATGCCCCTCTGCATAGGTGATATCGGGCACAATATAGTCGGCAAATATGTTTGACTCGTTAATTGCTATGTCTACGGAGACATGAAGCGGAACCTTATCCGAATTTTTCAACGTCTCTATATAACGGTATCCGCCGGGTATAGAGTAAATGGGGTTAAAGAAATAGGTAAAGAGCATCTTGCAGGGATAAGGATACTTCTCGTCAATACCGCTCAAGGTCTCGACGCACAGACCGCCCTTTGAGAACGGGAACCACGGCCTCTTTGAAGGGTAGCCGTTCTTCTTGAACTCTGTCGTCTTCTCATAAGCGAATTTTTCCCTTGAAATCATGGGGCCTATTAGCTTTTTATTTCCAGTGAAGCCCTTTAAGTCATACATGCCCACATTCCATTTCGCAACGCCTCCGCCGGATTTCAAGAAGCCGCCCTTTCGGTCAACGCTTCCGACCATTGCGTTAAGGATTGCTACAGGATATGAGGCATATGTGCCGCTGATGTAATTTCCTGCGCCGTGATACATAGTAACAGCAGCCCTTGTGCCGTGAGAGGTAAACTCGCGGGCAACATTTTCAAGCTGTGATTTCTCAACACCTGCAAGTTCCGCGTACTCGTCAACAGAATGCTCCATCACGCCTTCTTTCATTAGGCGGAAAGAGGTCTTTACTTTTATCTCTTTGCCTGCCGAATCTTTAACCATCGTCTCTGCATCAAGCGCCGCATCATCAGCTTTATCAAATGCAACCGGCATATTGTCTTTGTTTAAGACAACATAAGCCTTTGCCGCATCGCCTGTGAGGAGTGGATCAAGGTCGGACATCCTCAGGAACTTCCTGTTATTCTTATGCTTGTCATCGGCTATTACCAGATGGGTAGCATTCGTATAACAGGCATGTCCCCTCTTGTCGGCAGCCTTTGCATTAGGGGCTGCAAGGAATTCCTTATTATACCGGTCATTCTCAATCATCCACCTTATCATGCCCATTGTAAATGCGCCGTCCTGACCGGGCTTGATAGGTATCCAGTTTTCCGCATGGACGGATGCGTTGGTTGCGCGCGGGTCGACAATCGTGAACTTCACCTTGCCTTCAGAGCTCCTCTTTGCCACTGTCGCGGCATAGTTGTTTACACCAGGCTGGAGCGCCTCATAGATATTTGAGCCTATGACAAGGATATATTCTGGTTTTCGCACTGGTTACACTGCACAGGCGTAAATACTATCTTCGCATGGGGATAATTGCCGTCCTCTAATGTAAGGATTTTTGTATTGAACTTATCCTGCAATGTCTTATTCTGCGCCTTGCACGCTATGACGCAGGACTGGCAGCCTGTGCAGCGGTTGAGGTCAATTATCATGCCATACTTCTTTGCCCCGGCTGCCGCCTCTGCCTTTGGCGTCTTTGACAATGCGGCTACACTTACTGCTGTGCCGGCCATTGCCAAAAGACCGTTTTTCAAGAAAAACCTTCGGTCATTCTTGTTTTTTTCACTCATCGTCCTTCCTCCTTTCAATTAGCATACGCGCTATACCATATAATGCTAACAAGAACAGTCAATCTCCACCGAGATGCTGACCTGAGATGTTACCCTCTGCCCATCCTCGTCCTCAACGGTCAAGACAACCACATAAACGCCCTGAGTGAAGGTATGCTGCGCATTTTTCCCTTGAGCGCTTTCGCCGTCTCCAAAGTCCCAGCGAATAGACTTAATCTTTCCGCTGCCGCCCCCTACAATCGCCTTGAACTGTACAGTATAAGGCGCGCTGCCCCTTCTGTTCCTAACCCCTCCGATTTTTGCCTTAAGCGGTCCTCCGGAACTCAGTTCTTCCTCTATGAGCAAACTGCCGCCCAGTCTTTTGGACGTCTTCGTAAGCGCATCTCTTGTCTTATCCGGCATTGGGCCGGGAGTTCCCGGACTTCCGCCTGCTACAAGAATCACCTGCTGTCCGTCGTCCACCCTTATCCTCTTTGTCCCTGTTTCAACAATTACCCTTCCAAGAATTGACCAAATAGTAAACTTCTTTTCAGGTTCTTCATACTTAAGCGCAAATTCAGCCCCCTGTGCCATAACAGGCGTATTCCCCACGCTTATCTCAAAATGGGTGAATATATGTTCCGGCGTCTGAGCCTTTGTAAATATCCGGCCCCTTTCAAGAGTAAGCAAACTCTTCTCTAATTTATTATCTCCTTCAAAGGTTACCCCTTTTAAAACAAGAGATGTTTCGGGGTATATCTCTACCATGCTGCCGTTGGACCAAGTAAGGATAGCCGCTGATTTTTCTTTTGTGGCAATCCTGTCATCCCTCTGTATGATATCGCCGTCTTTTAGGGGCTTGCCGTTTACGGTCACAGAGCCGTCCACCTGTGAAGCCCTTACTATGGAAGCATCTTCTGCATACACGGCAGAACCGGCGCCGCTCAGCACATTGCAGCAAAACAAAAAACCTAACAACAATATTAACCTGCCATTGATAAATCGTATCACTTCTGCGTTCCTCCTTTTAATGCAAAGACCTTTTGTCTTTTGTGTGTTCTTTATGTTTTTTATCGGGCTCGTCTGAAACCAGAGAGCATGATGATGTGCCTCAGCCTCCTTGAGAGGCGGCGTCAACGGTAATGCTGGCTGTATGCAGCTTTCCTGTCTTATCCATAATTTCCAGCACCACAGTATATCTGCCGGATTCATAATAGTGGGGCAGTGGAATCATTTCGGCGCTTTCCTCCCCGTCACCGAAAGACCAGTTAAATTTCAGCGGCCCTTTCAGGTTTCTAATCTTCGGCCTAAGATGAACCCATCCGGGACCTTTCCCTGCTTTTGAATCTGAGCTAATTTCAACCACGCCGTCCTTTTGTCCGGCAAAACTAATCCCGCTGCCTATAAGAAGGGTAAAACCAATTAACAAAAAAATTCCGCGGGAAAAATTAGAATTCAAATTCTGCTCCTAAGACAACCTTTGAAGCAGGGTCAGCCTTCTGTCCATTCACCCGCTGGTAAACAGCTCCAGGGATAAAATAACCCGCTTCTGTAAAACCTCTTAACTGCTTATAAATAGGAAAATTAAGGTCTAAATCTATTCCCCATCCAATGTCTTTTGTCTTCTCCGTTGTGAGAGAGTCTCCGCTGCTCCAGTCTATGCCCGGGACGGGCCCTCTGCCTTTATACACGCTTTCCGTGGTCCAATATTTTGCAATGGCAATTCCTGCCTTAAGATTCTTTACAGGCTCAAACTCTGTGAGGACCCTTAAGAATGTAACATTGGTAAGATTGCTGTCCCACAGAAAGTATCCTGCTCTTAAATCCTCGCTGAAGATATTCCCGAATTTTCTCCTATCCTTACAGAGGAATAATCCCCTGAAGTTTTTGTAATTACTGCTTGCTGAATCGTCAGCCTTGTTGCCGGAACCCATCCCTGATTCCAGGCCTGCAGAAAATTTATCTAAGAAGCCGACTTTGCCCGCATGATAATCACCCCTTAACATAAAGGCGTATGCAGAAATATCTCTGGCAGCGCTATAAGAACCTCTAAGATAAATCATATCAGCCTTATAAGATATTTTATCTCCCTTTCCCGAAACTGCCAGTCCCAGCCACACAGGTTCAAAACTTCCGTCACGCGGCGCTGTCGTTGTGTCAAAATCTTTATCAAGGTTAAGGTCCGGGTCTCCGGATTTGCCCCTGTCAAACACTTTAAGAATATACGGCTCTATGACTAAGTCTTTCTTTGGTTTAATATCAAAACTAAGCAGTACGCCGTCAAGTTTATTGGCAAGGCCCAAGACAGCGCTTCTGTCCCCAGATGGAGGCCCCCCTGAATCGCGGAATTTTGTATAATTTTTAAATCCGCCTGCCACCGCTATATACGCCAGAGAGCTTGATACCCTTCCCAGAGGCGTTTGCCCTAATGGATAGGTGAATTTCAAGGCGTCAACCGGCCCTTCAAGGACTATCCCCTCATTTCCTGCCATCATATTCTGCCTTCCGGCTTTGACAGTGAGATTGCCCGTATACTGCACATAAAGTTCCCTAAACAGCGCTGAATTAACCGTTAGAAACTCTGACCATCTGTCCAGAGTCCCTTCACTGTCTTCCTTCCAGTCAAACACAAAGTTCCCTTTGTCAAAGACAACGACCCCTGTTAAAGGTCCATGTTCAGCCTCAATCTTCAACTGGACTCTCTGGTCAAAGTAGGTATAATTGTCATAGGTCCAGGCCTGCTTAGGGTTATTCAAATTAATATTATTTTTAACATTCAATCTCAGCTTGTATTTCCCTGAAAAGTTAAATTTTGTTTTATCTTTTGTCTCTTCCTCTTCTTTTGCTGTCTTAGCCTCTGATTTCCTTTTCCACGTCTCAAGCTCTGTAAGTCTCCGCCTTGCCTCATCATCCCTCGCTTTTGCAGTATCAACTTCAATAACCGGTTCTTCCCATTCATCCGCTCCCGCAGTTTTTTTCTTGTCTTTTGCTTCGGGAAGCGCGGGTTTTGAAGCAGCAGCGGGCGTCTTCTTCTCTCCCTTTAGAAGACTATTCACAAGGGATTCCAGGTCCGAAATGCGTTTCTCCAGTTTCTGAATATACGTTTTTGTTTCTTCATCAGGCTGTGAGCCAACCTTAGCCTTTTCACCGATTTCCGCGGAATATGCGGGCAGGGATGCCAGCAATAAAAAACCTGCAAAGACGGCTAAAACATATTTAAAGCAGCCTATAGCCTTCTTTGAGGCGCTAATGCTTATGAGGTTTTTCACTTCCAACCCCATAAAATATTGGAATGTCTTTAATCTTCCCGTCACGCCCCATCACCTTATCCACTTTTCGTTCACGGCTGTGGCATTCTATACATACAAGCCGCTTCAAGAGGGGTTTAAAGGTATAAGGATTTTCAGGGTGGACAGCGACAAAGAAAGGTATCTCTCCTTTTGTATTGCTCCTCTGTATGAATTTCTTCAAGGACCCATTATCTTTTATCCTGGATTCCTTGAGCAGCTGCGCTTTTTCAATGCATTCTTCCATGCCTTTCTCGCCGACAATTGCCTTTGAAAAACATTCCATTACAGCCCCTTCATTAATATCCTTAAATTCTTCTTTTGCCCAGGCCTCATGACAACTTGTGCAGGTCATCCTTTTGAGCCCCTTAACCTTTCCGATTCTAAGGGTCTGCGGAAATATATCATTAATAACACTTCTGTTAAGCCATTTGCTGTCTTCCTCAGCTTTGGTCTTAAGATATTCTGTCTCTAACTTCTTAGTCTGAGCGCTAAACGCCGCAATATCCTCAAGCTTCGCAGCCATTTTCTCATCCGCAAGAGACCTGTTTATCTCGGTAATAATAAAAGCCTTCTCATCACTGTTTAATGCGCTGTATTTAAAGCCGTTTATTGTTATCTTTGCTTCGGCGCTTAACGGCAAAACATTAAGCTTGCTGCGAAGAGACTGTAAAAACCCGGTCCAATCCTTGATTTCATCAACTGAAAAATCTGCGGTCCTCTGGCTTAGAGCCTCCAGATGAACAGCGTGCGGATGGGGATATTTCTTCCCCTGTTTTGTTACAACTCCTTCGTCCGCCCATTTAGGCATTTCCGCCTGTACCGATGCAGCATAAAGCAAAAAAGCCGCCAGGCTTATAATCGCTCCTGTTGTCGCAATATTATTTAAGCGCTTGTTTCGCATACCTCTTCTCCCTCCTTGCCTGTCTTTGTATAGAGTTCTGAAACATATTCTTCTTCACTCTTCATAAACTCCATTGTAAGGTGCGCAATTGCCTTATAAAATCCGGAAGTGGAGCTTTCAATAACCTTCCCGCAGCATTGATAGGCCCACTTTGAAAGATGTTCGTTTAAGAAGACCTTCTGAAATGCAATGCATTTTTGCAGCGAGGATATCGCTGCTTTGTCCCAGAACTCTTTTTCCAGTTTACAAAGAAAGCCCATAAACTCCAGTTCCATTCCTATATGGTCAGGCATCTCAATACAACTATCTGTAATTTCCATCCCTGCTGTCTCATAAAACTGCCTTACATTCATAGTAACCCTGCCGCCAAGTCTCTGGTCCCTGTCAAGATATACCGCTTCATGAGGGAGGACGCCTGACGGCAATACAAATAAAGCTGAATGCTCCGTCTCTAACTCATCTTTGAGCCCGGGCCTTTCTGCGGCGTTCTTAACAAATTCTGCAAGTCCAGAATAAAAGGAAGAGTCCGCGCCCTTCTCCTCGCAGGTAATAGCCGATAATATGCTCCCGTCCTTTATCATGGCAATAACGAAATCTGACGGGGGTTTCAGATAAAGACTCGCCAGAAACCTATATGTATTTTCTCTTTCACCGGCTGTAATGCTTTCCATTTCACTCACAACTTCCTCCTATTTAAATAATGTCTCAACTGCTGACATCTGCCTTTTGTGCCTGTCCATACACAATGGACATATCTCGGAACCATTATCAATAAAATCCAAATTGCAGATGGCGCAGGCCTTCCTTTTCCCTTCAAAGAGTTTTAATTCTTTTTGTTTAACCAAAAGATTAAGCAATGCGGATTCTTTTATATTTATAGCCTTATGCATACATGCCTTTGCGCACACCTTGCAATTAGTGCATAAATGAGGATTAAAGCTCAGAGAGAAAAGGTCATCTGTCTGGGTCTGGTTTATAGCTCCTGTCGGACAGAGCGCAGCGCATACACCGCAGGCTGCACATTCAGAAGTTACCTCTATTTCTGCTAATATTGCATCTTTTGAATTTACATATACTGTTTTAAGAGTTCTGTCTTTCTGTAAGAAATTCCTTAAGGACTCTAAAAGCAATGTCCGTTTAAGATTTTCGCGCCTCTGCTGAATCACATCTCTGAATCCTTCTGCCTTCCCATTATCTTTATTTTCAAAATCAGGGATTGAAGCTGCCGCCGCTCCCATTGCATTTTTCCTTATCGCCCCTAAGAATTCCCGTCTTGACACAGGTTTTTCAGGCATCTTGATTAAATCCTGTAGGGGAATATTTTTCTTAAGAATCCTGTCTCTTTCTATCCCCAGCATTTCATAAAGATGCAGCGCCTGCCGAATAGTTTTGTCCAAATTTGCCGATGCCTTTGCAGAAGGGCATTCGCTGCAGAGAGGCTGTATTATCTCTATTTTAGATGCGCCCATTCGGACAGGCTCTAAAAGCAATACATCGGTTAGACGGCCAAGACAGGACACAATCAGGTCAGATGAGGCGTCTCCCCTTTCACAGGAAATGCGAAATGTTCCTGCTCCCGGACTGATTGTCTTTGACTCTATTTCTTGAATGATTTTCTTGTCGTCTCTTCCCTTAACCATGAAGGCGCCATTCGGGCAGGCAGCAGAACAGACGCCGCAGTCAATACATTCACCTTTTATCTCAGCGCCGTTCTCTGAAACGCTTATGGCGTTCATCGGGCATAAATCAGCGCATCCGGAACAGTCTGATTTCGGCGTGCGAAACCTGGTACATAAAGACGCCTCAATCAGGGCATGCTTATTATTATTGATAATTTTATCCGCCACTACTTCGGCAACTCCCATGTTACCCCTCTTTTTGGTTATCGGGGACAGTCCCTATTCTACGACTTCGCTAACCCCACCTAACCTCCCCTTATCTAAGGGGAGGCAGGGAGGGGTTATAGGGACTGTCCCCTTAGCCTTATTGCCTTTTGTTACTTGGTATATATCACTGACGGCTCTGTAGTTGACTTTGCTCCGATAAATCCCAGGGAAACCCTCTCGGCCCGTTTTTCCCTGATGAGTTTTGTGAGATTATCTATCTCACCAAAAAACCTGGTCTTCGCAATGCATGCATCCACACAGGCGGGCTTCAGCCCCTTCTCTACTCTATGCACGCATAATGTGCATTTTTCCATTACCTTTGCCTCTGCATTAAATTGCGGATGTCCATAAGGACAGGCCCAGGCGCAATACCTGCAGCCAATGCACTTATCCTTATTGATAAGCACTATCCCGTCTTCTTTTCTTTTTGTGATTGCCCCGACCGGGCAAGCCGCCATACAGGCCGGCTTTCCTCAATGCATACAGGGCATGGCCACAAAATAGGTTCTTATATCGGGCTTTTCTTTCGGGTTTTTAAATTCACCAACCTCAATCTCCATTACCCGATTGTAGTCCACGCCCACCGGCGTGTTGTTCTCCGCCTTGCATGCCATAGTGCAGGCATGACATCCTACACAATATTCCAGGTCAACCCATAGGGTATACTGTTTCGGCCCTTTTTTCTTAAAGCTTGCCTCTAAAACCTCATCTGGTATAAAAGCTCCTAATTCTGACATGATATCCTCCTCTCTTTTTAATCTTTCTTATATTCTCTCAACCTTGAGGGGCGTCCCGTAACTCTGGGCGCCGCCTCCTATAGGGTCAATCAATACCATATTCTTCAAAACAGGGTCAGCCATATAAAGCGGGTTTATATGGAAACCTGCGCCTATCCGTTCATCATGAGGCTGTTCCTTGCCGTTCATAGCCCACTTCCCCTTCGGAGAACCGGCTCCGAACCTTCCATAAGAATGACAGACAGAGAACAAGTCGGGCCTTATCCTGCTGGTAACTCTCACCTGAAACTTAAACCAGCCCTTCCCAATATAATTGGGATAGAAGTCTTTGATATGTTTGTGGAAGTTTTTGTACATATCCGAGTCCAACTGCTCGCTGGAAGGTGATTTCACCTTTACCCAATCGCCGGTCTTAACACCGAGTTTCTCTGCGTCTGCAGGATTAATCTCTGCATAGTTCTGGGGTTTTATGGATGCGAGCCACAGGTTGTTCATCGTCCTTGACTGGGTATGGAATGCGTCTTTCCATGTATGAAGCTGCATCGGGTATTCCTTCAGAACAGCATTATCAAGCGGCTGTTCTTTGCAATCCACAATGGTTCTATACATCGGAAGCCCGTCAAAGTATTTGCCTGTCATGGCATTCTTATTTGTGGCAACCTTCTCCAGATATGCAAAGAGGACACGAACCTGCCTGCCTCCCGGGAACGAGGTATATTCGCCGGAGGAGTAGGCTTTTGTATACTGATATTTTGGCCCCGGATTCTGGAATTTTCCGCCCAGTTTCACAAGGCTGCTTTTCGGATCCAATCCGTCCTTAAAGTCTTTGTTTTTATAGAACTCATTCCAGAAGTCCCATGAATTGTTAATGTCTTTGCCCGGTCCTGCGGCGTCTTTTCCGAACGCAGGAAGGCCGCACTCCTTTGCAATCATTATGAGGATATCATCCGCCAGCTTTGTGTCGGGACGTATCGCCTTGTATTCATGGGTTTTAGGGTCAAACGATCCTACTACCGGCTGCCTGAGACCCCAGACCTGTGTCTTCACAGGCGGGTAAGTCTTGACCCCGCCGAGGCGTTCAAGATATCCAGTGTCTGGAAGCACATAGTCACATAATGCGCTCGTTTCTCCCATATAAGCGTCTATCGAGAAAGTTAGCGGCATTGCCTTCACGTCCAGAAGCGCCTCAATAGTCGCGGCATTATAAGGCATCGTATATACCGGATTATTATAGTAATTGAGATATGCCTTGTTCTTATACGGGTAGCCCATTCTCACATTTGAGAAGAAATTCGGGGCTACGCCTCTGGGCGCGCTGTAAGCGGAATACCACGGCCTTGTGGCAGTCGGCTTCTTGCCCTGATATGCAGCCTTCGCAGTGTCGGCCCGGATACCCGAAGGTTTCCTTTTTTCTTTAGCTTTCACATCTCCAAAATAAGACTTATGCCCTGATATAAAACCGCCTTTTCTGTCAATGTTGTCAACAAGCATGTTTACAATGCAAAGCGCCTGCCCGTTATACCAGCCGTTTGTCTGCTGCACAGGGCCGCGGAACATCTCTACTGCGGGATGCTTTGCGGAAGAGAACTCCTTTGCAATTTGGGCAATGGTGCCCGCCGGTATATCGCACACGGCTTCGGACTCCTCAAGGGTCTTTTCCTGCGCCCTTTCCCTGAGCAGCCTGAATACGGTCTTGTATTCAACGCCGTTCAAAACATAGCTTGTATCCAGGTCAGCAAAACCTTCCGCATCCTGAAACATCTTCGGCTGTCCATTAACAAGAACTACGAAATCGCTCTGCCCGAGACCCGCTTCCTTGCCGGAAAGATACTTTTTGGGCTCGTTGGCTCCGACAAGATATGTCATATCCGTCCAATTGCGGTAGCCCATTTTCTTTGCAACCTTTTCGCTTGGGATTGAAAGATATTCCTTCTTATACCCATTATTTTCAAGCATCCACCTAATCATGCCCAGCAGGAAATAAGCATCCGTAGCCGGCTTTATCGGCACCCATTCGCCCTGGCCGTTATGCGTTGCTTTAGCTGCGGCATTTGAAAATCTCGGGTCAATAACAACGTGCCTGAACTCTTTTGCATAGGGATTAAGCCTCTTGCCGAACTTCTGGAGATACCGCGCTCTGGTCTGCATAGGATAATCAGCCTGAGTTATATTTGAACCCATGCTGATTAAATAATCACAGTATTGATAATCCGTATAGTTCCCTATTTCATAGGGCGGTAAATTTAAAACCGCCTCTACAACACTGTAGAAGGTGCCGGCGCAGCGGCTGCAATGGTTGAGCATGTGCGGCACGCCTGCAGCGTTCAGCACAAATCGCGGCATAAGCGGCGCCTGCTCATGCCTCCCATGCGCCCATACAAACTGATTTCTCTTTGGTCCCCAACCCGCCGGAGGGGCCTCATCCATATAAGCAGAATCTTCAGTGCCGATGGGCTTATCATTGTTCAATATTGATTTAAGCCCCTCAACATTACGGTTCTCTTCCCCTGAAACATTTTTAAAGAGATGCCCGCCGTTGCATATCTCTTTTATCGCCTGATTCCAGGATATTGTCTTCCATTTGCCCGAACCTCTTGGGCCTACTCGTTTGAGTGGATGCTGAAGTCTGAACGGGCTGTAAAGCGCATAGATTCCACTCTGTCCTTTAGGACAGAGTGTTCCAACATCTTTTCCTGTAGCGCCTCCGTCAAGGTCAGACTCTTCAACAATGTCACCCTTAGCTGTATAGTCATACGTATTGGGGTGATACGGGTTGCCTGTAAGCCTCACAAGTTCCCCATTAACTACCTTTGCCTGAATGCCGCATCCGCCGTGGCACATAAGGCATACGCTCCTGACTATTTTCATCTCCCCATCAACAGGGTCAGGCTGTGAGCCCGACTTTCCTATCTGCTTTTTCCATTCCGCCGCTTCAACATCTTTAAAATTTGCCGCGATTGCCGCAGCGGTAATAGTTGCAGCAGAGACTTTTAGAAAAGTCCTTCTTTTCATTTCAGTCTCAAACATATTTTTCCTCCTCCTTTATTTTGCTCTCTGGGCTGCGGCTGCAGCCCTATTTTCAGCCACAAGTTCACCTGTATAAATAGGTATGGCAAATTTGACCATTAGAGTATAAAGCAAAGCGCCAACCGCCCATATCCCTATGGTTATAATGCTCTCTGTATTAGTAGGCCAGTACTCATAGATTTCTCCTAATGAATCCGGAATAAAACCCGGAATAATCAACCCAAGCCCCTTTTCAATATAGACTCCTATAAATATTAATACGGCCCCTATATTCAGGGTTATAAAGTTCTCACGGGTTTTGGGAATCAGAAAGATGATAAATGCCGTTATATTTGCCATCAAGGATGTCCACATCCATGGCGTCAATAGATTTTTCCCATGCAGTCCAAAATACAGATACTCCAGAGGCGCCTTGTGAATGCCCCCTGAATAGAACTCCTTAAAAATTTCCGCGCCCAACAGAAACAGATTTATGCCCATGGTATATGCAATCAATTCTGATATTTTAAATATTGCCTTATTGTCTATCTCCACCTTGGAAAATTTTCGCATAAGCTGGAGAATAATCAACATGAGCGCAGGCCCGGAACAGAAAGCGGATGCGAGAAACCTCGGCGCCAGAATTGATGCATTCCAGAAGGGCCGGGCAGACAAGCCATTATAGAGAAAGGCCGTAACTGTATGGATGCTGATGGCCCATGGAATGGAAAGTAAAATCAGCGGCAAAACCAGCGATAATTTATATTCCTTCCCTAAAGAAAGCCTGTATAGTGTGTATAGCACAAGCAAAATATTTATAACCAAATACCCGTTTAAAACTATTACATCCCAAGCAAGGAGAGAGGAAGGAAAATTCATCATCCCTATGGGTTTCGGCAATATATGTAATATTCTGAGCGGCTGCCCGAGGTCAACCATGATGAAGAGTATGCACATGGTCACCGCTGTTATGGCGACCATTTCTCCAAAAAGAACAATCTCTTTAATGGGTTTGAACTGATAAATATAGGCCGGGATTACCAGAAGAACCGCTGCTGCCGCCACACCTACCAGAAATGTGAAATTAGCTATATAGAATCCCCACGATACCTGGTCCCTCATGGCTGTTATTATCAGACCTTTGTCAATCTGTTTTATATATGAGCCGAGACCAAAACTAATTAAAACTAAAAGAAAAGCGACCCACGCATAAAAAACTGCCCCGCCTTTTGGTAATCTAATGAATGATTTTAAAAAAACCTTTATTGCATCTGCCATAATATCTTTTGCCTCCTGTATAAATTAAACTTGCCAGCCCGTGAAGAAATAATAAAATTTAGGCTCTGTATTTAAATCCTCTTTTAGCCTGAATACCCTCTTGTTTTCTATGAGATAACGGATTTCGCTCTTCGGGTCTAAAAGATTGCCGAATTTTCTTGCGCCAACCGGACACGCCTCAACACATGCAGGGTATTTGCCCGCCCTGGTCCTCTGTATACAGAAGGTGCATTTTTCCACTACCCCTTTATACCTGGGACGATTTCCAAGATAATGGGTCTCTGCGTTTAACTCGTTCTGCGGGATATTCGGCTTGGCCCAGTTGAAGCGCCTTGCGCCATACGGACATGCTGCCATGCAGTACCTGCAGCCAATGCACCAGTTATAATCAATAACTACAATGCCGTCAGGCTCTTTCCATGTCGCCTGCGTAGGACATACCTTCACGCAGGGAGGGTCCTCACACTGTTGACACTGGACAGGCATGTAGAAGAAGTCCTTCTCAGGCACCTCTTTGGGATTGTAATATTTTTCAGAGTTTTCAAGGTCAAGCCATTTTTCTCCCTTCTTAAACCGTAGCACAGAAATCCAGTGGACTTGCGGAGTCCGCGACTGGTTGTTCTCGCGCACACAGGCAGATACACATTTTCTGCATCCGATACATCTGGAGAGGTCAAGCCCATAGCCAAATTTGACGCCGGGCTTGGCTTTTGCTGCACTGATATGAATTTCTTTTCTCCATTCCAAAGAAGCTTCCTTTTCCAATCTCTCTATAACCCCTTTTATCTCCACATCAGTCATCTCTTTAAAATGCTTCTGCAAAAAAGCCTCGCCGATGAAGGCCTCGGCGTTTTGAAATGGAAGCGCCGATGCAGTAATACCCGCCGCAGCGCCTTTCAAAAAGGTCCTTCTATTAAGCTTAATTCCTAATGGGTTGCTTCTTATTTTATTTGACATAGTAATAACCCCTTTATTTGATATCCGATGGTTTCATGGGCGGTTTTTCCGGTTGAATTTGTTTGAATCTCGGTTGATGCGGGTCGTGGCAGGTTGTGCATAAGCGATAGACCTTTTCCCCGTCCCACATCCCTGTAAGCTTGCCGTGAATTCCTGTTTTCCAGTCTTTATATACAGTCCCATGGCACTGTTTGCAGAGGATATATGGCTTGTCATAATCAATCAACTGTCCGCTTGGCAGTTTTAATTTGTCTCCTTCGTGACAGTCTAAACACCACCTGTCTTCCGCATGCTTAAGTATTATATTGGAGTGGCTTGCCGCCAGCTTTCTCTTCGTTTTATTCACCGAAAGATACTTGTGGCATTTAGAACAGGGATGATTTTCTGATGTCCCCGGCTTGGTTATAATTAGTTTGGGGACTCCCTCTTCTGCTGCTTCGCTTGAATGAAGGAAAAACATTCCGCCTAAAAACAATACCGAGAAAATTACGGCTAATTTACCCATTATCTTCATAATTACGGACTCCCATTTAAGAATTTTTCAGATATATATACAAGAATGATGCCATGAATAAAATCCTTTGCAAAACAACATATTTCCTTGCTTGCCTATAGATGTGGGCAGAAATTTAGTTGCAGCAATAGAACTTAAAAATAAAGAAACGTTGCAGGAATTTAACGTAAGTTCTTAATCTTCTAAATCTGTGGTAGGCACAGGAAAGCCGTGTTCTTTTAGTTTTCTCCATAGAGTTTCTCTGCTGATTCTGAGTTTCTTTGCAGCCTCTTTTTTTTTGCCGCTGGTTTCTTCAAGGGTCTCGGCTATTATCTCTCTTTCAAAGGCCCTTACCTTCTCTGTCAATGAAAGGTCCTCGCGAGTTAATATATCATCATTTTTATCTATCCCATTTCCTCTCAGCTCCGCAGGCAGGCAGTTGAATCCTATTATGCTCCCATTGCAGTAGGTCACAGCCATCTCAATTGCATGCCGTAATTCTCTCACATTGCCCGGATATTCATATGTCATTATCCTGTCCATCGCCGCAGGAGAGAGAGTAAGATTCGTCTTTCCCGTCTTTTTGCTGAAGAGCTCTATAAAGTGCTCTGCGAGCAAAGGGATATCTTCTTTTCTCTCACGCAAAAGAGGCAGGGTAACAGGCAAAACGTTTACCCTGTAATAAAGGTCCTCTCTAAATTTATCTGCTTTTACTTCATCCTTCAAATTCTTTCTTGTCGCGCATATCGTCCTTACATCTACAGTCAATGATTCATTCCCGCCAAGACGTTCAAAGGTATGGCTTTCAAGAACCCTCAAAAGCTTTGCCTGCAAGGAAAGCGGCATGTCTCCGACCTCGTCAAAGAAGATTGTGCCTCCATCTGCCGACTCAAATTTCCCTTTCCTCCTTTGAGCAGCGCCTGTAAAGGCCCCTTTCTCATGTCCGAAGAGTTCAGATTCAAGGAGCGTTTCAGGGATAGCCGCACAGTTTATCTTAATAAAAGGCTTATCTTTTCTCGGGCTAAGGTTATGTATGGCATTCGCTACGAGTTCCTTGCCTGTCCCGCTCTCGCCGTATATCATTACTGAGGAGTCTGTCTTTGCAATAACGCTGATTTTTTCAAATATTGTCTGCATAACAGGACTGACTCCAATGATGCGCTCAAATTGTTTCTTATCTTTTACCTCTTCCTTTAGCCTTATATTTTCAAGTTCAAGCCCCCTGTGCTTTATAAACCTGTCTAAAACGATGAGCAGTTCCGCAGGGTCAAAGGGCTTTGAGATATAGTCATATGCGCCTTCTTTCATAGCTTCAACAGCGGTCTTAACATCTGCAAAAGCGGTGATTATTATTACTCCCGCATCATGAGAGATATCCCTTACGGATTTTAGCACCTCAATCCCATCAGCGCCCGGCAGTTTAAGGTCTGTTATCACTATATCAAAATGTTCCTTCTCAAAGAGCTTTATCCCCTCAATGCCATTTTCTGCGCTCATAACCTTATATCCAGCGCCCTCAAGGGTACAGGAAATCCCGAGTCTTATGGAAAACTCGTCTTCTATTACAAGTATCTTCATCGGCATTGCTTTTGAAAATCTCCGATTCTTTAAGTCCTCTTCCTTAGTGTGCAGCATTTTCATTTATACCTCTATCAATTTCCGTGCCATAATCTTACGCTATATTAAACGAGCGGCAATTTAATCTTAAATGTTGTCCCCGCGCCGATTTCACTGTCAACTTCAATCGTACCGCCATGCTGTTCCACTATCCCTTTGCTGACAGAAAGACCCAGCCCTGTGCCTTCTCCGATTCCCTTTGTAGTAAAAAAAGGGTCAAATATGTGCGACATTATGTCAGGAGCGATCCCGCCGCCCGTATCTGCAATAGAAACCACACAAAATCCATCGTCTGCCCTTGTCCTGATTGTCAGCCTGCCGCCGTCATCCATGGCCTGCACGGCATTTATCATAATATTCATAAATACCTGAGACATCTTATTTTCATCAATCAATATTTCCGAAATGCCGCCTGACAGGTCCTTAATAATCTCAATATTCTTTTTTGATGCAGAATAATTAAGCAAAACAAGCAGGCGGTTTATGAGATTGTTCAGGTCCACAGGCGTCTTCTCTGTAACCGTCATTCTTGAGAAATCCAGGAGATGCCCTACGATATTCTTTATCTTTTGAAGGCCGTCATTAATTGCCATGACAAGCTTCTCTCTTGTTAAATGGTCCACGTCGGCTTCCATCAAATTTTTAAAACACAGGGTCATCCCGCTCAGCGGATTGTTTATTTCATGGGCGACGCCGGCGGCAAGCCGTCCGATAGCAACCATCTTTTCTGTCTGGCTGAGAACTTCTATGGTCTTTTTATGCTCTCTGTCGGCTTCTCTAAGCCTCTGCAGCATCCAGAGAAAACTTTTCTGGAGTTCGCCGATTTCATCACGCCTGTCTTTAACCGCCGGGAATTGTTGTTCAAGGTCTCCATGGGTTTTTATACTGTCCATAATCTTTGATAGTTTGCTCACCGGCCTTGCAAGCACCTTTGCGCCGATGCTTATAATTAGAAGCGAGATGACTGAAAAGAAGATTACGAGCTTAGTGATTTCATTTTTAAAAGAACTAATTGACTCCCGGACCTCTTTCGTGGAGAGATTAATTCGTATAATACCCCAACACTTAGTGCCTATATTCAGAGGCACGGTTATTTTGAGAATAGGTTCATTGTGAAATCTTTCATCTACTATTCTTGTTTTGAGATTTGCAAGGGCGGCATTCATACATTCATCCGTATATATGTCATGTGTCTTGCCATATTCAGAGTCATCACTGCTGGCAAGAACTAATCCGCTATCGTTAAATATCGCCACATACCTTATCCTTTTATCCCGCTCCATTAGATTTATTATGAAGTAATCAAGATAGTCTATGAGATCCAGTCTGTCCATCATGCCGAGTTCGTTATATACCATGACATTGGTAAGCGTGAGCCTGCTTATTTCAGAAAGAACATTCCCCTGGTTGACTATATCCCGTTTATAGAGGCTCTCTTCTCTTGAGATAATAAGGAAACTGCCCACAGTAGTGAATATGAAAATACATGTGGATGCGACTATTATAAACTTTCCCTGAAGACTAAATACCCATTTCCTGAGCTTTTCAATCATAATGACCTGCATTGTCATTCCGAGCGAAGCGAGGAATCTCGTTTTTAGATTGCTTCGGGACTTTGTCCCTCGCAATGACGGGATAAAGGGGGCTCACAATATTTTAACGCCCTTTTTGCCCAAATAATCAATCATTCTCCGAATAGAATCATAATCAGAATCCTTTGCCTCGGCAAAACCGTATCTGAATTCTTCATCCCATTGTTCCATTATCTTCCGGTGTTCGGGATTATTGTAGTCTAAAGCAAGAAGCGCTTTTTTTATGGCGCTTACAACCGCATCCGGCACATCTGCCCGCACCACTATTGGAAGCCCCGGTATGGGGTCAGAAACAGATATTACCTTCAGCCCTCTATTTTTAAACTTGCTTGCAACAGAATCTATAACCGCGCCGGCGTCAAAATTCCCCCTCAAAACCTCTCTTGCAACGGAGTCGTGATACTTCAGGTTTTCATACCTTGAGAAATCTCCAAGCTTTAAGCCGCCTTTTGAATAAATGTGATAAAGAGGCGCCAGATTCCCTGACGTTGACAGCTTTGACGCAAAAGCAATAGATTTGCCCTTGAGGTCAAACAGGGTGTTTATCTTTTTATTTGTCTCTCTCGTGACGAATACACATCTGTAAAAAGGCTTACCATCCTCACCGAGAGGCCTTAGAATAGGGATTACGCCGAATTCCTTTTTTGCTATCGTATATGTAACGCCTCCGAGTAATGCAACCTGAACCCTATTATTTTTAAGAAATTTTATTATATCCCTATAATCTTGGCTTAACTTTAATTCAAACCTGTATTGTGTATTTTTTGTAAGATAGTCCATAAGGGGCTGGTATCTCTGATACATTACAATGGGATGATAAAGCGTTATGGCGCTGAAATAAACTACTTTTTTTGAGGATGCTTTGCTCTCTTCGCTGAATACTGCCGGTTGGGCATAAAGACTTACAACCACAAGCAGAGACAAAAAAATACATTTCAACTTCACTCTTAATAATACCATTTTTAGCTTCTAAAACTCATATCTTACCTGCAAGTACACATTGTCATTCTTATCAAGCTGTCCAAACTGACTCCATTTCTCGCCGCCTCCGAATACATTGCCTCCGGCTGCCGCCCATACATGGTCTGAAAAATTGTATTTGATTTCCGGGTTCAGCATGTAATCTCCATCTGATGTGCTGTAGAAGGAAAAGAAGGAAAGCTTTAATGTCTGGTGCATGAGCAGTTGCGTCAATCTTACGGTTGCAAGCTGATACAACTTCCTGTCTTTCGGCAATCCTGACGGCTGATTCTTTACATATTCTGAATAGTTATGCATGTATTCATTGTAGCATTGAAGTCCGATTGTAAAGTCTTCCCACAGCTGCCTTTGATAACCAATAAGAAATTTCGTCTGGGAATTCGGCGCTGTATAATCGGTTCCCGCTCTGTCCTGCCTTGAATCGTAATATCCAGCCTCAAAGCTCAAAACTCCGTCCAGGGCCCTTCCCTGAAGGCTTGCTCCGTAAACAGAGAGTTTGGGATAATGATATGTAATCTTTGTAGTGTTGTTTATGTCATCCGGTATCATATAAGGCTTACGGTAAAATCCCCTGTACAAATATACCGAGGCGTCAAAACCTGCAATATCCCTGTAAGCCCTTAATGCAAATTCTGTATTCTCAAGATTAGAGGGAGGGTCTTTTTCTTCCCTGTTTGTAACATTCGGCATAGGGTCAAACATGTAAAATCTTTTTGCATTGGTATAATTATTCGGCTCAAATATAGGTATCGCAATAAACTCAAACGAGGCAAAGGCAGGATACAAGCCGATTTTTGCTCCGTCAATTCCTTTTTTCATATACTCCATAGGCCTACCGGAAAAGAACGCCTCATAGTCTTTTGGAAACACATCGTTTATAAATATCAGGTCTCCAAGTCCCCATGTGATTATCTGCCTGCCTGCTCTCAAGTCCCATTTCTTTTCAATATAATCTATATAGCCTTCCCTTAACTCAAGCCGAGCCTTCTCATCAATGTGGTCATAAAAGGCGTCTGTCTTCAGGAATAAACGAAACGGCTCTTTTGAGGCGTCAAGCTTTAACTGCACTCTCTCCTCAGCCCATTTGAAATCCCCGCCGTCAGGATTGGATTTAGCGGCATCAGCAGAATAGTTTCCCTGAATAAAACCGTGAAGAGAAACATCGGCTGCAATAGCATATGAGGACATCAGAAGGCAGACTACAGTGGACAAAATAGAGAAAAGAAGTGTTGTTTGAAAATAACTATTTTTGTCATTGCGAGCCCCGATTTTCATCGGGGCGTGGCAATCTTTATTCCACATTATTGCGATTGCTTCGTCATCCCGAAAATTTTCGGGACTCCTCGCAATGACGTTGTAGCGCATTATACTGCTCATTCAATCCGTTTCTTCGGAGGCTGCTTAAGAAACCGCTCTGAAAAAAGGCTGTCCTCAATGCCAATGTTGTAATCAGTTTTTGTATATGTAACCTCTGTCCTGTGTCCACTCTGCAGGTTCTTCATAGTCCTTTTCGTGATTGTTGGAAATCCTTTTATCCTCTTTATCTCATCAGCTGTAAACACCCTGCTAAGCTCTCCTTTTTTGTCATAATATTCCTCTTTAAGCGGCAGGAAATTGCCTTTATCAACCCACGAGAGTTTATAAGCGTAATTAACATCACCCTTCTTAGGAGCGCTTTTTACGACATAACAATCCTGGCCTCCGAGTTTTTCCTCCTTCAATATTGCGTGGGTATCGTCCTGAATATCCCTTCCTGAAACATCCTCATAAGTAAAGTCTGAACCGACAAAGCTTGAGGTCTTATCCTGCGCCGCAATCCTCCTAACCATATTAATCGCAGGGATAAAGAGCCATCTGTCGTCGTCTTTAGCCGGATATTTGTAAACCATGAATGTCATGTCCTTAACATCTGCGGGCCGGAAGAAATACATAAAGAACTTCTGGTCTCCGCCTGCCTCTCCATAATTCTTTCTGAGCATTGTGAGCTCCCTTGTCCTCTCCTGCCCGCCCTTGCTTACAAGCTTCATCACTACACGAGCCTTGAAGTCCTTGCCCTGATAGTGAAAGGTTGCCTGTGATTTTTTCATCACATCCTCTGCGCTTACTGCAAGCGCTTCAACAGGCAGAAGCATTACGAGCAAAACAATCAGATACCGCATCATCTTATTAACCCTCCTTAAATTCTGAAGTGTCAGTGTCAGTCATCAGTGTCAGTAGTTTTTTAAAACTGACACTATTCACTGTCTACTGTTCACTTATTTTTATCTATCCCCATGGCCCTGAGAATCGGCATCATCGGACACCAATTTGTAAAAGCGGACTGCAATAAATTCAATCCCATAAAAGCTGTAACGTAGAGCCAGTTTGGAGAATGAACCTGCGCCAACCCGAGACTTACGAGGACAACGAAACCCGCCATGCCTCTTAATACTCTTTCCATCATTTTACACCTCCTCCTTTAAACAGCCATCCCTGCAATAACGTAATCAGGGCTGGTATATATAATATTGTCATTACTGCGCTCAGCAGCATCATGCTCACAATGAAAGCGCCTACGGTTATATAAGGCGTAAGCGGCGCAAAGAGCATCACAGAGAATGCTGATGCAAAAAGAACTGCATTGCGCATTATCCCCTTGCCGGGCCTTGCAGCCGTCCAGAGCAGAGCATCAGTTATGAGTGATGAGTTAGGAGTTGGGAGTTCAGAATTTACCCCCTCTTCAATCCCCCCCTTGCTAAGGGGGGGCTGGGGGGGCGTCTGCTGACTCTCCTTTAAATGTTGCTTAAACCTGCTTATGAAATGAATCGCAAAGTCAACCGCCATGCCTAAAGATAACGTGGAAAGAACAGATATCGGCATATCAAAGTCCTTGCCCATGAACCCGATGACGCCGTAGATGAGAATAATGGTGAACACAAGAGGGATATAGCTCACAAAGGCCCATCTGAACGAATGGAAGTTAAAGCGCAGGATTACAAACACCACGATGAGTGCGATGGCAAAACCTTTGACCATATCCCACAGGACTTCCTCGTCCCATACAAGGTTGAAATATGCCGTGCCTGCCGGTTTCAGCTCCATTGGCATAGGGTTTGCCTTTTTATATTCATTGACTGCGGCAATGACGTTGCGCATTGCCTGTGCGTCCCATGTCTTTAACTGCACCCATATATTTGCCTTCGCAGCCTGATAGTCTATTACATTGTCCAAATCAGCAGGCTTTGCGGACATGCTGAACAGAAACAGATACTGCCCGATTGCCGCCTTTGAATCCGGAACCGAGTCATATTGGGGCTCATCGTCATGGAGCACGAGGTTTATCCTCTTGACATAATCAACAACGGATGTGGTTTTCCCTACAACAGAAAGTTTTTCTATATGCCTCTGGAGACCATCTATATATCGCATAGCTTCCGGTGTTTTTATGAAATTTTCTTCCTGAGAGGCCGCCACAATATAGCCGAGTGATGTGCCGCCGAGGGCTCCGTTCATCACGCTGTCAGCGACCCGTATGTCGCTCTTCTCCTTGAACCAATCCACCATATTGTTATTCACCACGGTCTTGCTTATGCCGAAGGCGGCTATTACAAAAAGCGCAGCTCCGGCAAGGACAACGGTTTTGGGCTTATGCGCTCCGAGACCGGCAAGGCCTTTCAGAAATTGCGAGGTCTTGCTTGATATCATGTCTTCACCCTCAGAAATCTTATCTAACTTTTCCTCTTTTACAAAGGTAAACATTGCAGGGATAAAGCTGAAGCTTAAAACCCTTAACATCACGGTTCCGAACGCAATAATGCCGCCAAAGACCTTGACAGGGATAATGTTCATGAATAAAAGCACGGCAAAGCCTGCTGCGGTCGCCAGCGCTGTGTATCGCACAGGCCGGCCTACCGCGTGCATCGTCTCAATTATCGCAGCCTTTTTGTCTCTCTTTTCTTTATAGCGAAAGTAGAACTCATTATAGATGTGCATACTGTCCGTAGCTATGGCCATCAAAAATACAGGGGCCATTGAACTCATTATGTGAATGGGGAATCCAAGCGCTACCAGCAGGCCCATGCTCCAGACAATGCTCATCATTGCATCCATCATCAGGGCAACGGAAAGGAAAAGGTCTCTGAACATAAGATACCTGACAGCAAGCATGACCATCCCTGCAATCGGGGCGAATATTGCCATGAGTTTGAACATATCGGAGCCGAAGGTATCCCTTGCTACGGGGTCGCCTGCCACATAGTATTTCTCATCGCCTTTTTCTTTCTTGACTATATCCCTGATTTTGTCCGCCACTTCTTTGCCATTTGCGCCCTTTTCAAGCGGGACGTATATGGCCGTGGTCTTCCCGTCCTTTGAGATAATGCGGTTGAGAAACAGGGGATTTTCAAAGAGCATTTTTCTGAGATGCTCAATGTCCTTATCGGTTTTAGGAACTTCGGTCATAAGAGGAGCTACCCTTAACGCTCCCTTTTCTGCCGTAACATTTGTGATAGTCGGAAAGCTGTTTACATCCCTTGCTGCAACGCCTTTGATTTTCAGTATCTCATCCGTTATTCTCTGGACCTTGCCGAGGGTTTCTTTATTCAGAACGCCTTTTTCGTTCACTATTCCTAAAGCTATCATGTCTTCATAGAGCGCAAATGTCTTGTCAACCTCATTATTCCATACCCTCACATCGGATGTGTCGGGGAGCATGTGTTTGGGATTGGTGTCTGTCTTCATCTTTGGAAACTGAGTTATGAAGGCAAGCGTAATGATTATTGAAAGGATTACGACCAGTTTGGGATGATTTACGGAAAACTCAACAAGTGAAAACTTTCGCATAAAGCCCCTCCTATGGCAAGTTACTCAATCCATGTTTTATCTTAAACAAAAAGTATTTTTCAAAAACTGTCTTTGACCATTTATAGAGAACCCCTGTCTTCAGTTCGGACTCCTGCCTCGGCGGAAGCAGGGGCTTTGCCTGCATTAATGCTGCGGTATTCCCCATATCCATAAGACATGCTATATCCATCTCATAAGACGCCGGCGCAGGGCTTCCTGAAATCTCTGCGGCTATGCTGTAAGCGGCGGTCTTTGCCATCTTAACCGTCATAAAGCCTGTCTTTGGAACTCCTGTCGGAACAGGCGTCTGCTCGGGCGGCGCTATTGCAACTGCAACGCCGGCAGCAAAAATGTTTTTGTGTTTTGTATGCCTGCATTTGCCGTCAACAGGCATAAAGCCCCTTGGATTTCCAAGATGCGCTATGGCAGGAACGCCTTTCATTGCCGGGGCAAACATTGCAAGTTTATATGGTATTTTTGAGCCGTCCTTAAGCCTCGCCTCCCCGGGCACAAATTCTTCTATGGCAGTATTTGTTATAACCTTTATATCCCGCTTTGCAAATTCATCCTCCATAATTCTCTTTGAGTTTCTCAGCCCTCCGATGCCGAAATGCCCGATGTAAGGCTCTGAAGTTACAAAGACAATCGGCGCCTTATGCCTTATTTTCATCCTGCGGAGTTCATAGTCTATCTCAAACGCATATTCATACGCAGGGCCGAAACAACTGACGCCCTGAACAGAGCCTGTCGCCACTGCGCCCGGTTCTTCAAGGAATCTATTCCATGCCTTATTGGCCCTCTCTGCCTGCTCAAGCGTGAAAATACATTCCGTGTGTCCCTTATCAGGGCCGAGTCCGGGAACTTCCTCAAATGCAAGAGAAGGGCCCGTTGCAATAACAAGATAATCATAAGGTATTTCTTTTGACGCAGTAACAACCTTTGAAGACTCAGCATCCGCGCCTTTAACTTCTTCATTGATAAATATTATGCCTTTCCTTTCAAGTATCGGCTTTAACGGCACGGTTATATCTTCCGCCTTTCTCCATCCCATCGCAAGCCATGGAAGAGAAGGGATAAAAATGAATTTATCATTGTCGCAAATAACTGTAACATCCGCTTCTTTGCCGAGAAGCCTTTTAAGTTCAAATGCAGCCGTTAGCCCGCCGAATGAACCGCCCAGAACAATAATCTTTGCCATGTAACCTCCGTTTTAGATTTTAGGGATTAGTTCTTACTGACACCTGAAACCTAACACCTGAGACCTTTTCAAAACATTCCTATTACTTTGTCGCTTTCATCCATAAGGTCCACAAAACTGTCATAGCCTATTTCCCTTATACCCTTCTCTATGCCGACGCCTTTGATTCCCCTCAATTTTAAGTCGTCTTCAAGAGCGTATGCTATCCCGCAAAAACCTTCAAGCCTTTCCTCCTGCGCAAAATAAACGCCGTTCTGGATTAAGAAAAGGTCAGCAGCCATATCTCTTGCCATTTTAAGTCCCCTTTTACCCTCAGGGGTATCCGGAGCGCTCTTTATAATCACAAGCATATTAACCCTCCTAAAAAATCATTGTTACATCCGAACCGCTTATCACCCCGGCAATATCGGAACCGTTGGCAATCGTTACGCCTTCCATAATATCGCCTCTGTCAAGGCAGTAATCTTTCATTGACGCCTTATCAGCGAATACTGCGGCGCCCATGTCTATACAGTCCCTGATTCCTTCTTCAATGCTGGAATATTCTGTGCCGGATACGTCGTGGCCTTTCTTTGCGGCAGTTACGCCTCCGTCAACCAATATGAGTTTTACATCCATCTCATTGGTTACGCCGCCGAGGGCATGACGGATTGCTTCTGATGTGTCGGCAGAGCCGTAAGGCGGCCTCCTTAAAATTATGCTTATGCTTCCCATAGCTCCCCCTATACGCCGAAATTTAAAAATACCGGATTTGTCTTTATGACATTGAAAAGTCCCTTAAGAGAGCTCATCTCTCCTCCCTCAACCGAATCCTCACCCGCAAGGCCGCGGGTTTTCATGCAGCCTGTTCAGATGCCGACCTTAAGGCCCCGACCCACCAGGTCCTCAAGCCTTGACAGGGACTGCGGAAGCTGTCCTTTTACTATGGAGAACACGCCGTCGCCGGAAACCACAAGCCTTATCTTGCCGCCTTTTCTCAGCGCTGCATCGGCGAGCTTGAAAATAGTATGTGTGTTCTCAAAACTGTAAGGCGTTGTTGAAAGAAACATCACGATTTCTTTTTTTATTCGTTACCTCCTCCTTACATTCAAATATAATAATATCTGCATATATTGTCAAGGAAATAATACCGGAGCGCTCTTGAAGCTATAAGTTAAGCAAGGCGGCTACCGTTCTGCCGCTATCTGTTTGTCGGCGCCTTCGCTGCCGCCGGTTACATTGCCAATGCAGTAACCTGATATATTTTCCCTGTCCAGAGCCTTCAGGAGCTTATCCTTCTTTTCCTGAGGCACAAAGATAAGAAGCCCCCCTGACGTCTGGGCGTCATTCATCAAAATCTTTTCTGTATCAGAAACTGTATCGTCCCAGGCTACATACTGATTGAAACTCTTGCCGTTGTCTCTTGTCCCTCCGGGGATTATCCCCATATCAGCGAGTCTCACGGCGTCTTCAAAAAAAGGCGTCTGCCGCACATGAAGAAGCGCCCGGCATTTGCTTGCAGTAAGCACTTCATGGAGGTGCCCTATAAGGCCGAAACCGGTTATGTCTGTTGCAGCGCTTACACCGATTTCAAGCATAATCTCGCTTGCCCTTTTATTCAATGCCGCCATTGAGGCTGTGAATTCCTCAATAACAGAAGCGCTGCATTTGCCTGCCTTTACCCCTGTGGCGATAATCCCGGTGCCTATCTTTTTTGTCAGTATTAATGCGTCTCCCGCTTGGGCTTTTGAGTTGTCAAGAATCTTCGCGGGGTGTATAACTCCCATAACAGCAAATCCATATTTCGGCTCCTTGTCCCTGATGGTGTGGCCTCCTATGATGGATACTCCGGCTTCAGCCATCTTATCTACACCGCCCTGCATGATTCTCTTAAGCGAAGGGAAGAACTCCTGTTTATTCGGAAACATTGCGATATTTAAAGCAGCCAGCGGTTTTCCCCCCATTGCATATATATCCGAGAGCGCATTGGCTGCAGCAATAGCTCCAAACCAGTATGGGTCGTCAACTATCGGCGTAAAGAAATCAGCTGTAAGAACAACCGCAATGTCATCTGTAATGCGGTATACGCCTGCGTCATCAGCATTGGCATGGCCGACCAGAACGTTCGGGTCTGTTATGTCAGGCAGCTGCCCCAGCACGTGGGACAGGTCCGAAGGACTGAATTTTGCCGCTCAACCCGCGCAGCTTGAAAGCTCTGTCAGCTTGATATCCATTTTTAACCTCCCGATTAGATTAACGCCTTTTTGCGCCCGGATATTTCCCTTTTTTAGTAACAGGACAGCAGGCAGGAGCAGGCAGCTCCTTTATGTAATCCTTTTTCAGAATCTTTATGATGTCTGGAATTATCGGATTCCTGAGAAAATAACATTTGAGTCTGCCGTCTATGTAATAGTCAATTACTCCGTATCGCCTGAGAAGGGATAGGTGCTGCGATACATTAGGCTGGCTTAGGCCAAGAAACCCTTCCATATCACTGACGCATTTTACGCCCTTCATCAGCTCTTCAAGTATTTTAACCCTTGCCGGATGGGCTATTGCCCTGAGGAGCTCAACTCTTTTATCCAGTAAACTCATCTTACCTCTCTTTTCTCTTATATATTAACCAAAAATACATTATTCGGGTTAATCTATATATTAAGATATTGGCATACATTGTCAAGCATATATTGTTGACAGCGCATATTGTTGACAGCGGCAGTTTTCATGCCTTCCCCTGATTTAGACTTTTGCCCCGCTAATCTTTTATAATTATTAACTATGCTTAAAGATAAAATCCTGGTATTGGATTTTGGCTCACAGTATACGCAGCTTATTGCAAGGCGCGTGAGAGAAAACAGAGTCTATTCCGAGATATTCCCGTATAACGCGCCTTTTGAAAAAATATTGGATTTTAAGCCGAAGGGCATTATCCTTTCAGGCGGCCCTTCAAGCGTTTACAGCAAGGGCTCCCCAATCCCAGATATAAAAATATTTAACCTGGGCATTCCGATTCTCGGCATATGTTATGGAATGCAGCTTATGGCTCATCTGCTTGGAGGCAGGGTTGCAAAGGCTGCAAAAAGGGAATACGGCAGGGCGGAACTTATGGTTGATGATGATTCAGACTTGTTTAACGGCATACCCCCCCATCCCCCCCTTATTAAGGGGGGGAGCAGGAGGGGGGGTGAACTTAGCATCATCGTCTGGATGAGCCACGGAGACAGGATAGAGAAATATCCTAAAGGTTTTATGCCGATAGCGCATACAGAAAATTCTCCGGTGGCGGCAATGGCTGATAAAAAGAGAAACTTTTATGCGCTGCAGTTTCATCCGGAGGTTGCCCATACAGAGAAAGGCAGGGAGATAACAAAGAATTTTATTTTCCATATATGCGGCTGCAAACCGGCATGGACCATGAAATCATTTATAGAGACTGCAAAGAGCGCGATAAGAGAAAAGGCAGGCAATCAGAGGGTCGTATGCGGAATAAGCGGAGGCGTTGATTCTTCTGTCACTGCTGTGCTGGTTCATAAGGCGATAGGCGATGCGCTTACGTGTATTTTTGTTGACAACGGGGTTTTAAGGCACAACGAGGCGAAAAGAGTTGAACTCATGCTTAAGAAAAGTTTCCACATGAATATAAAATATGTGGACGCCTCTGAAAGATTTCTGAAAAAACTCAAGGGCGTAAAAGACCCGGAAAGAAAAAGAAAGATTATCGGCAACGAGTTTATAAGGGTTTTTGAAGATGAGGCAATGAAGATAAAGAAGGTCTCATTCCTTGCACAGGGGACCTTATATCCGGATGTGATTGAGAGCACATCTTTCAAGGGCCCTTCAGCCACTATAAAAAGCCATCACAATGTCGGCGGGCTTTTAAAAAAGATGAAGCTGAAACTTATTGAGCCTCTGAGGGAATTGTTTAAAGACGAGGTCAGAGTCCTCGGACATGAACTGGGAATACCTGATGAGGTTATAAACCGCCATCCATTCCCCGGTCCCGGTCTTGCAATAAGATGCATCAGCGACGTCACAAAAGAACGGCTTGCTATTTTAAGAAAGGCCGATGTTATAGTTCTGGATGAGATAAAAAAAGCGGGACTTTATAATAAAATCTGGCAGGCATTTGCAGTGCTCCTCCCGGTAAAGAGCGTCGGCGTAATGGGAGATGAAAGGACGTATGATAATGTTATTGCTGTCCGGGCTGTTACAAGCGTTGACGGGATGACCGCTGACTGGGCCAAGATGCCCTATGAAGTGATGGGAAGGATATCTAACAGGATAATTAATGAAGTCAAAGGCGTAAACCGCGTGGTCTATGACATAAGCTCAAAACCTCCAAGCACTATTGAATGGGAATAACCTATGGACATCAAGGCCTATCTCAAAGAGAAAAAGGAGCTTATAGATTTATTTCTTAAAGAATACTTTTCTCCGAATTTTATTCCGCCGGTCTTAAAAGACTCCATCACTTATTCCCTGTCTGCGGGCGGAAAAAGAA
>Ga0210049_1000352_pt1 | contig 37569 bp, 40 predicted proteins | sample CryGeyCG2014_300_2_FD_183964 | JGI IMG/M metagenome (GOLD analysis project Ga0210049, IMG submission 183964) | Groundwater microbial communities from aquifer - Crystal Geyser CG06_land_8/20/14_3.00 (SPAdes) (version 2) | ecosystem: Environmental > Aquatic > Deep subsurface > Groundwater | place... | reverse complement strand
CAATCGTCGTGTAGAATTATATTTGGGGTTGCCGCCTAAACTTATCGAAAATAATATAAAAGAAGACATTTTCTAATTATTATGAAAAAAAAAGTATTATTTATACATTCTGAAAAGAAGTTTAAAACAGGCGCACATTATATTAATGACCTTATAATCGAAAAATTAAAAAAACAAAAATATAGGGTGGATAATTTATATCCTACTAACCGTGTTGATTTATTATCTCCAGATATGTTTGGCATTTCAAACATATTATTATTTTATTCTCTGATTAAAAAACATGAGGACGCTAAAAAATACAATATCATACAGGGGACAACATATACTACTTTAGCTTTCATTGGAAATGGCACGCCCGTGATTTCGCATTTTGGATCTACAACATATGGTTTTTTAAGAGCCGTTCCTTCTATGAAAAACTTGGAAAAAGAGAAAAAAGAACTTTATTCAATCCTTAGAAACTTGTACGAAAATAACGCTATTCCGACCCTGAAATCTAATCTCAAACCTTTAAAGGACATCTCTAAAATAGAGATTTATGTTGCAAAGAAAAGTGATGCAGTAATTGTTACATCAAAAAAAGTTCAAACTGAGTTAATCAAAAATAAAGTTCCAAAGAATAAAATCATATTAATTCATAATTCTATCGAAGATTATTGGTTTGATTCAAAGATTATAAAAAAGGTTAAGAAAGAAGCCAATTTAGTTTATTCTGGAAGGTTAGGAAACGATCAATTCACTGTTAAATTAAAAGGAATACCTCGCTTAATATATGTCTTAAATAATTTTCCTTTACTCAATAAAGTAATAATTGGAATGTGCTACAAAACTGACCAATACGAAAAAGTTTTTGATCAAATTTTGAAAACAAAATCGTATTTAAGTGTAGAAAAGAAAAAAATACCTTCTATTTTAAGAAAGCATTATGGAGATTTATATATCAACACTTCAAGATATGAGGGATTTTGTCTGAGTCTTGTTGAAGCCATGTCACAAGGTTTAGTTCCGATAGTTTTTCCTTTTGGCGTAGCTCCAGAAATAATTGAAAATGGTAAAAATGGGTATATTGTAAATAGTATTGATGAAATGCTATCAAAAATTAATAAAATTAAATCTGATATTTCTAAGAGAAAGGAAATTGCAGAAAATGCCATGCAAACAGCTAAAAAATTCAATTCAGATAGGATGATTAAACAATATGACAAACTTTATGAATCTCTGACTAAAAGAACGGCGGCAACCCCCAACACTAAACTATAGACCCGACGACTTTGATTTTTTGCTCTTCGAGCATCGTTGCACTAAAAATCAAGTCCTCCAAGTATTCGGACGAATAGAACAGGAATTATTAGAAATTATTACTCACTCGCTAACGCTCGCTCCGTCATAACTCGCAGGAGGAAAATTATATTCCATTTTATTACATCTAATTTTCACTCGTGCCTTCCATTCTGAAATCTCCACTCTCAAATTATTTTCATAATTTGGATGGTTATTTCGAAGTCAGGTCATATAACACTGTTAGTTTCAATTTTTGAATTTTATAGAAACTTCTCAAGCCGTTTTTTTAAAGCTTCTTTTGGCAGGAAGCCTGTGATTTGGTCAATCATTCTGCCGTCTTTGAAGATTAACAATGTGGGGATTGCCATTATGCTGAATTTTGAAGCAACTTCATGATTTTCATCAACATCAAGTTTTGCAAATACAACTGACTTGAATTCCTTGTCTTTTGCGAGCTGTTCTAAAACAGGCGAGAGCATCAGGCATGCAGGGCATCTTTCTGCCCAGAAATCTATGATTGCGAGCTTGTTCTTTTTTATAAAAGGATAAAATTCTTTGTCTGAGATTTGTTGCATTTTAATCTAATGTATGATGAAAATAATGCTTAAAAAGTTTGGGTAGGTAAATTTAAATATATTATTAAAATTATATCTTAAAATAGAAGGTAAAATTTATAATGAAATCTGAAGTAATTGATAAAATGACTGCATTGATAACAGCCGCTTTTGGTCTGGTTGCAGCTTTGGCATGGAATGATGCTATTAAAGCATTATTTGTAGGGCCATGCGGAAGCGAAAGTGCAGGAGCATTATGCGCCCTTTCAGCTGGAGGACCATGGGTTTATGCAATAATTATTACAGTAATAGCTGTAGTTATTACAATTTGGATTGCCAGGCTTGCTGAGAAAGTTAAACCAAAAGCTAAATAATATCTTGCATTCTCAAAAGTCATTAGAAAAAGAGCATAATAGTGATTAGTTTCAATTGAGCTCTTGCTGCATTAAATTGATGATAGAAATCTTTTGATTTTTAAAAAATTTTATGCTTTTTTCACATTGACTGCTTTTGGGCCCTTGTCTCCTTGTTCAATATCGAACGTAACTGCATCCTTTTCGGTTAAAGACGTGCCTGCTGTCAGGCTTGTTTTATGCATGAAATAATCTTTTCCATCTTCTCCGGTTATAAACCCAAATCCTTTCATTTCATTGAAAAATTTTACTGTTCCTTTCATTTTTTGCTTGTTGTTTAATGATATAAAAATAAGATAATGACAGTATTTAAGCGCTGGTTATTACTTGAGAGCTATTGTTCAGCATTTGCGAGATATTATTACCTATCTGAATCGTGCAATTGCCCCCGCCATCGCATGGCGAATTAATGAGAAATTTGATTAATAAAAAGAAAAGCCATGTTGACACAATTGTGAAAATGATTATTGCAATGATGAGAGCCATGTCAAAATTCCTTTTTTTGTAAAAGAATCTGGCTGTTTTGTTCATATTCCGCTTTGCAAACCAGTTTGATACGGCTAAACGGGCTTTATTGTCAAAGCTTATAGAACATTTCTTTCCTTTAAGCTTGTCAATGAAGCATTTCCAAGCTTCTTTAATATAAAGCCTGTAACGGGGAATGAAAATTCCAACTATTGCAAAATACAGAAACAATGCGAAACATGGAATACACAGGAAAAATACCATTTTAAATTTTCAATATAATTTCTTTTATTCTGTCCTTTAAAAATCTTTTACTTAATTATGAGTAGAATCATATTCGGGCCAGTATCCCTTGCATCCTTTCAGATATTTTATCAATTTGAAAACATCGCATGCAAGCCTTCTTGCTGTTTTTGCGTGCTCTTCTGCACGCATTGATTTTTTGTCTGCGTATGTTCCTTTTGTGACATCTCCTGTCGCCCACATTGTCGCCTCTTTTGGAAAAATCATTCCAAACTGGTTTAATGTAAGAAATAAGGATGATACGGCCATGCTTAATCCTACTTCATGTCCTGTCACAATTATTCCTGCAACCTTGTTTGTGAGTCTTGGCAAATATCCAGAGCCCCAGATTTTATCATCTCCTGTGAGCTCTATGAATTTTGAATGCTTTTTGTTAAGCCCTTTGTCTTTTGGATATTTTAGATTTGCAGGCTCTAAACTGCCATCCATTGAAATTGCGCGGTCAATAAATAATGACGAAGGCGAGGAAATCTTGAAATTATGAACAGGTGTTGAAAAAATAATGCCATCTGCCCAGGAAATTTTATCATAAAGAATGCTTGTCATATCATCTGCATCCTTTGTTCCTTCTGGATAGCAAGAACATTTGTAATGACATTGGGTGTTTGTTGTGCTGTAGCAGCCCTTGCAAGGCTGTATATTATAATCCCAAAGCTTGATTAATTCAACTTTTGCTCCAAGTTTCTTTGCTTCATCCATTGCCTGTTCCAGAAGCCATTCGCTGTTGCTGTCTTCCTGAGGACAGTCTTTTTTGTGCCTGACAGCTCCTGAGACAAATAAGATTCTGATCTCTTTTTCAAAGAAATGTTTCTTTATTTTTTCTGCTTCTTTTATAGTCTCTCTTCTTATCTGCCAGAATCTTCCCAATGTTTTCTTGTCTATATTAAATATTTTCATCAGCTGCTTGTCTGTATATTTTTTCACCATCTTTTATTTATATAATATTATTTTTAGGTATTTAAATTTTAATTTTTGGCTTATAATTTTTCATTAACAGAGCATTGCTGACAACAGAAACGCTCGAGAAAGCCATTGCCATGCCCGCAATTATCGGATTAAGCAAAAAGCCAAAAGGATATAAAATTCCTGCTGCAATTGGAATTCCTGCACTGTTGTAGAAAAAAGCCCAGAACAGATTCTGCTTAATCTTATTTAAGGTGTAAATGCTTAAGTCAATTGCGGTTACAACATCCCTCAAATCATTCTTGACAAGAATAATATCGCCTGTTTCTATTGCAACATCTGTTCCTGCGCCTATTGCAATTCCAACATCTGCTTGCGCAAGAGCAGGAGCGTCATTTATTCCGTCACCAACCATTGCCACAACCTTTTTTTGTTTTTGCAGTTTCTTTATTTCTTTTTCCTTGTCTTCAGGCAGAACTTCTGCAAGAATATCATCAATACCTAACTGTTTTGCTATAGCATTTGCAGTTCTTTTGTTATCTCCTGTAATCATTATAATTTTTTTATTCATCTCTTTAAGTTTTTGAATTGCTTCTATGCTGTTCTCTTTTAATTTGTCTGCAATTGCAATCAATCCAATGATTTTTCCATTCACTGAAATAATAACAGTTGTTTTTCCCTGATTTTCGAGTTCTTGAATCTGCTTTTCATATTTTTTTGCATTAATGAGTTTTCTGTTGCCCAGCAGAATATTTTTTCCTTTGTAACTTGCTTTTATTCCTTTTCCTGGAACGGCTTTAAAATGTTTGGCCTCTGGAATCTTCATTTTTATTTTTCTTGCTTTGCTGAGAATCGCCTCTGCCAATGAATGTTCTGATCTTTTTTCAGCAATTGAAGCATAAAATAAAACTTCTTTTTCTTTTGAATTGTTTAGTGCAATAATGTCAGTGACTTCTGGCTTTCCTTTAGTTAAAGTTCCTGTTTTGTCAAAGACAATAATATCAAGTTTCCTTGCTTTTTCAAGCGTCTCTGCTTTTTTTATGATTATCCCATACTTTGCCGCAAGCCCTGTCCCCATCATTACTGCTGTCGGTGTTGCAAGCCCTAATGCGCAAGGGCATGCAATTATAATTACTGTAATAAAAATTTTAAGAGCAAAACTGAACGGCATTCCTAAAGCGAGCCAGATAAAAAAAGCAATTATTCCTATGATAACAACAGTCGGAACAAAAATTGAAGAGATTTTATCTGCCAATCTTTGTATCGGGGCCTTGCTTGACTGCGCTTCTTGAACTAACTTGACTATTTGTGCAAGCGCTGTCTCCCTTCCTACTTTAGTTGCCTTGAACTTGAAGCTTCCTGTCTTGTTTATAGTCGCACCTATAACAATATCCCCAACTTTTTTTTCAACAGGCATGCTTTCTCCTGTTACCATCGATTCATCAACTGATGAATATCCCTCTATTATTTTTCCATCAACAGGAATTTTTCCCCCTGGCTTGACTATTATTATATCACCAACTTTAACTTCTTCTATAGGAATTTTAATTTCTTTTTTGTTTCTGAGAACAGTTGCAGTCTTTGCCTGCAAGCCCAGCAGCTTCTTGATTGCTTCCCCTGCTTTACCTTTTGTCCTCTCTTCAAAATAATTCCCCAGAAGGATAAATGTGATAAGCAAAGCAGTAACTTCAAAATATAGCTGTTCCATAGTTGCTTTTTCTAAAAAAATCAGAATCATTATCGCAATAGAATAAATATAAGCCGCGCCTGTTCCTAATGCTACTAGAGTATCCATATTTGCAGTTTTTGTTTTTATCACTGTATTAAAACCATGGTAATAGAAATTGCTTCCAGCTATTACAACACCTGTTGCAAGAATAAACTGAATTGATGCAATTGTTTTATCATTAAAAAATAAAGGCAGATTGAAAATAAATGCAAACATTGTGTAAAGCAAAGGCAAACTTAGGATAAATGCAATTTTAAACTTCTTCAGCAATTTTTCCTGCTCTAAATGATGTTCGTGCTCTAAAGTGTGATCAATTTTAAGAATCTCTGACTCTAAAGTCCTGTAACCCAATTTTCCTATTTCTTCTTTTATTTTTTCTTTAGAAACTTCATGAGAATGCTCTATACTGGCTGTTTCTGTCCCAAAATTGACGCTTGCAGACTTTACTCCTTTTAGCTTTTTCAGTGCGTTTTCTATTGTTGCAGCACAGCTTGCGCAATGCATGCCTGCAATCTTAAGTTTTGTTGATATTTGCATCATTATATCAATCCCTTTTTGATTTTTATATATTCTGTCCTGCATGTCCTGGAACAAAACTCCTTGCTTTCGTCTTCTAAAGGCATGCCACACATCTTGCAGCCCTTTCCTAACTCGCTGTAAATCTCCTTATGGCATAATGAGCAATTCATAGGTTTCATCCTCTCCCCCCGCAGCAAGCGCCTCCTCCTGATCCGCAACTTCCGCTTCCACCACAGCATCCACCACTTCCTGAGGCAGGGGCAGTTGCAGTTTCTGCCCCTGTGATGCTTGCTCCTGCATTTATGTTAGATTTGGATTCACTGACTACAGTTGCGGGATATTCTTTGAATATTTTTAAGGCAAGAATTTCTTCTTTTGTTGTTTTAGACGGATCATAAATTACATTAAATTTTCCTGAAACATATTTTACATCAAAAACTCCTTGTATGGTTTTTAATTCCCCGATAATTAAAGGAGCATGGCCTGAACATGGGATATCAACATCTAAAATCAAGGTATTTAGATTTTGATTGTCTATTGCCTTTGCAGTTATTGTCGCAGCTGAAACTGTTGAGATATTTGCAACAGCAGGAAAAACTACAAAGAAAAATAATAAATTAATAAGTACTGTTGTTGAATAGAGCACTGAAAGGAATTTCCATCTCTTTCTTGCTCCGCTCCAACATAAACAATTATTTCTTTTTAGATAAAATAAAGCTGAAATAGTGGCAAATGCAAACGAAAGCATTATCAAAATATAAAAGAAGTTTCTATTCATTAAGAAAGGCTTGAAGGCAGATGTCATAAAAGTCGCTCCTAAAATAGATCCTACAATAAACAAAATGCAGAAAGTATGCGGAATCAGGCCGTAATACAATCCCGACCAAAATCCTTTTTTCTTTTCTTTCTTAGATGCACAGCAGTCATGCGTGCCTTCGCATTTGTCTTTTTCTTCTGAGCTGCTGTACTTTCTTCCGCATCCACTACATTCATGCGACCTGACTTCTTTTCCTTTATTTTCAGGAACTTCTTCTGTGAAAAGGTCAGCTATTTTATTAAATATTTTAACCATAAAAATTCTAGAAAAAAACAGCTTTTAAGCGCTTGTATGAAACTAGTTTCAAGGAGTCAAGAAAACTATTTCAGGATAACTATGTTTGTCATGCCTCTTCTTTTTCTCTCAATAATCTGCTGTCCTTCTAATCTGTCAAGCAATCTTGAAACTTTGACTTTGTCAAAGCCGGATTTTTCAACAAGCTCGCTTTGGAACATTGCTCCTTTAGATTCTAGAATGAGATTAACCAATTTTTTCTCTTCAGATGCCAGCTTTGGCAAAATCTTGCTGTAATCTTTCTTTTTTTCAGAAATTTTTACTTTTTCTCTTATCTTCTTTATGATTTCGACTTTTTCTTGGCCGAAGAAGATTAAATAAACACTTAGAGCCAAAAGAATTGTAATAAAAATCCAACTAATATTTGTTTGATATTTGATTGCACTATACATAGGGCATGTTTCGCCCATCGTGCAAGATGCTATTGATATTTCTTTTATAGCATTGTTGAATGAATATATTATCAATATAAATATAAAAGTGATTATTGCTAAAATTATTCCAACTATTTTGTTTTTCATTTTCTTTTTTTCTTTAAATAGTCTTTTATTGCTGCCCGCAGGGCATCCTGCGCAAGATGACTGCAGTGCTCTTTTATTGGAGGAAGCTTTCCAAGGGCTTTTGAAACATCTTTGCTCTGGACTTTCATGGCTTCCTGCAAAGTTTTTCCTTTTGCGAGGTCTGTTATCATGCTTGAGGTTGCAACCGCCGCTACACAGCCAAATGTCTTGAACTTGATGTCTTTGATAATTTCATGGCCTTTTTTGTTCTTTGCGACTTTGATATAAACCCACATCACATCTCCGCAATTATGAAGGCAAAATGCCTCTGAAACAAAAGAATGTGAGCTGTTCACTTCAAGATTGTTTACTTTTCCCTGATAAGCAATAATTTCTTTATTTGTAATTGGAGTATAAAGATAATTTTCATCAAACCATGATTTAATAGCTTCATGGGATTTTGGAGAATATATTGTTCCTAATATATCGCATAGTCTTGTTAGCGAATCTCTTTGTCCAATATATATTCTATGGGCTTTTTTATGCTTAACCCCCCTAATTTTTCTTGCTTTATCTTCATAAATTGAAGGAACAATTTTCTGTCTTAACAGAAGAATTTTAATTTGCTGAGCTAGTTGATAAGAAATAGTGGCATAGCCCGCTCTTGGACTGTTCCTTTTTAAATTAATGTATCCATCTCCTTTCCATAAGCCAAAAATCAATGATTTTTGTTTTTCTTTTGGGAGACTCATAATAAAATCTGGAATTTTTTTATATTCTGCGCCATTCCCAAATAACTTCTTAAACCATCTTGCTATTTTGGTACTATATAAAAAAACTTGCGCTGTTTTCACTTTTGAATTTTCTTTAAGCTTAACATCTATGCCAAATAAATTTTTACATATTTGTTTAATATCTTCAATAATATCTTTTTCTTCAATATTTAATGTAAATGAAATATAGGTTTTGCATGGTTTATCTTGAATATTCCCTTCTGAGAGGAAGTACCCAAATAGTTTCAACAAATCAGAATTAAGAGAAACTTTATTTGGAATTTCATTGCTTTTAAAATCATATTTTGGCTTTGGAATATTGATATTTAAAAATTCAATGTCTTTTTCTTTTTTTAAAATTGGATACAAAATTATATCCCCTTTCTTTAAGTCTTCTGCATGATACCAAGAAGGAATAACCTTTCTTTTCCCATAATTTCTTAGATACTTATCTCCTTTTGGCATGTGCATAGCATAAATTAGATGTTCTGGAGTCAAATTTATTTTTCCGAGATTATTTTTCAGCATTAGAATATCTCCCTTATATCCTCTAGATGAAATCTTTATGATCTCTTCATAATTTCCAGTATGGGTTAGAACTCTTTCTTTTTCTTTTATTTTAGATATCTCTACATTATCAGAATTCTTATGGATTTTTTCTTGTGGTAACAGACAGATAGGATTTCCGACTTTCCCTACTCCATCAGCATTTTTTATTTCGCCGATATTGTGGGGATGCAGAAAAGTTTTCATGACTTTTTTGCTGTATTCAAATGCCATTTTTTATTTCGCCGCCCTGTTTAATTCTTCAAGCATTTTTTTGAGATTAATTCCATGCGCTTGCGCGCCTTGGCTGATTGTTTCATTTATTGCCATCGGGCATCCGATGCAGGACATGCCGTGATTCATGAAAACCTTAATTGTCTTTGGCCATCTGCTGATGACTTCTGCGATTGCCATTGACGGCTTGATTTTTACTTTTATGACTTGTTTCTTTGCCGCTTTTTTTGCTCTTTTCATTTTCTTTACCATTTCATTAAATTTTTAATTCTTTTCTTTTATTTTCAATATGTTCTATAATGGCTTTGGCTGCTTCTTTCGGACTTTCTCCATTAAGCACCTTGCCGCCAGTGATTTTTTCAAGATCTTTTGTGAGGACTTTTGTAACCCAAGGTGCGCCTGCAATCCATAATGGTGGATTTATGTGGACAGCAATGCCATGCGCTAATGCATTAGTGCCTATAGAAACTGCTTTTTCTGTCACAAGTTCAGGAGCACTTGCCGCTATTGGAAGTTTGCTTATTGGAATTTTTGTATAATTTGAAATTTCACTAACAAGGTTGATTATTCTGCTGTTGTCTACGCAAGAACCCATATGCAGTACTGGAGGTAATGAAGGCAAATCATTTGCTTTGCCTATTGCTTCAAGAACTGCTTTCAATTTGTTTCCGCAATATTTTACTGCTTCTGGTTTCATAAGCCCTTCTTGAGCAGATGCATGCGCTATGCAGCCAGTTGTTACAACGAGAATATTTTCTTTCAAAAGTTCCTTGATTAAAGTTTCCGCAAATTTTTTTCCTCTTAATTTTGGATTTCTGCAGCCAATTATTGCAACTATGCCCTTTATATTTCCTGATTTAATATTATCAACAAGAGGATTTAGGGGCTCTTTTTTATTTAACTTGCCTAATGCTTCTATTATTTGTTCAACGCTAAAACCGCTATAAAGCTCTGTTTTCTCCTTTGGAATCAGTACTTTTGCTTTGTTTCTGTTTTTGAAATTATCTATGGCAATTTTAACAATTTTTTCCGCGATTTTGTCTGCATCTTCAATCTTGAAAGGAATATGCAATGCTCCTGGCATTTTCGCAATCATCGTTGTGATAAGTTTTGTATGATAGCAGCTTGCAACTGCTGCAAGAGAAGGATAAATGCATTGAGCATCAACAATCATTGCTTCGACAGCTCCTGTGACAAGAACAAGCTCTGACTGGACTGTATGAGCAGCTAGCGCAATTCCATGCCGCTCAGTTAATTCATTTCCTGTACAGCAAACTCCCACTATATTAATTCCCTTTGCGCCCTGTTTCAAAGCTTCTTTTTCAAGCTTCTTGCTCCATTCTAGAATTTTTTCGCTGAGCAAAGGAATATGGCCGTGCATAGCAATATTAACAAAATCAGTTTTAAGCGTGCCGAGATTGGCTTCTGCTTTAATCAAATGAGGAGTACCAAATAAAATATCCTGCATGTCTGTTGCCATTCTTAATCCTGCATAGCCATCGACAAGGCCTAGCTTAAGGCATTGTAATAGCAAGGACTTAGGATCAGCGTCATTGCCCATTGTTGTTGCATGCATACTTCTAGTAGTTTCAATGTCTGCATTTTCAGGTAAAATGTCAATTTTTTTCCATAATTCTTGCAGATAATTTGGAGCATTTATTTTCAGCCAGTTTAGGTAGCTTCCTTCACTCCTGTGAAAAACTCCGTGCTGTCGTCTAAAATCTTCAAATGCTTCAAGAGCAACATTAACTGCTGTTTCATTCAAGTTTTTTGATTTCTTACCAAGCTTTTTTTCAATTTGGTTTAATTTTTCTTTGTCTTTAACAGAATAGGCTTTTGTTTTTCCTTCTCCTACTTTTAAAAGGGTAAGTGCATTTTCTCTTGCATGCTCAACATGGCAGCAAGCTCCTGCGCTTATCGTTCTTAGTAAATTGCGCGCTGCAATAACATCAGCTGTTGCGCCGCAAACTCCTGTCGCTGCTCTGGGAGTTATTCTACAAGGACCCATATTGCAGTTTTTGCAGCAAATTCCGCTATATCCAAAAAAGCATTGCGGACGTTGCGCTTCAAAACGATCAAGAACAAAACTTGCATTATCTTTTTTTGCTTTAGCAGCAAGTGATTTATTGACCCAGCTTTCAAGCTCTTTGGTTTTCACAGCTCCGAATTTTTTTTCGTAATCTTTATCAAAGAAAAGGTTGCATAAACAATGACCCTGGTCTTTAATCTCTTGCTTATGATAGATGCAAGGGCATACTATGATTCTGTCTTCTTCAAAATTGCCTGTCACAATACGGCAAGGGCAGAAACGGAAGCCATATTTATCCTCGTTCTTTTTCAGACCTTTGATAACATAACTCAGCTGCTTTTTATTTTTATTAAGTGCAAAACCAGCTTTTTTTGCATATTCTTTTGAAAATTTATAAATTTCTTGCTCTTTCATTTTCTTTTTCATTTTAATGGGCTGATTTTTCTTAGATTTGCGACTACTTCAGGAATTTTTTTCAGAACATAATTGATTTGTTCAGGAGTATTTTCCCTGCCTAATGTGAGTCGGAGCGAACTGTGAGCGATTTCTGCTGAAAGCCCGCAGGCTGTGAGAACATGAGAAGGTTTCAGCGATTTTGTTGTGCAGGCGCTTCCTGTTGATGCGCCGATTCCTGCCATGTCCAAAAGAACGACCAAGGACTCCCCTTCAATTCCTGAAAAAGAAAAATGAACATTATTTGCAAGCCTCTGAGTTGGATGGCCGTTTAATTTTGCATTTTCAATCTTTGAAATTCCTTCAATGAGCTTTTTTTGGAGTTTTTTTAAATGCAGATTGTCAAACAGCATGCGCTTTTTTGCAAGCTCGACTGCTTTTGCAAATCCGACGATGCCTGCAACATTTTCAGTTCCGCTTCTTATTCCTTGTTCATGGCCTCCACCATGCGCTACCGGAGTTAACTTGATTCCTTTTCTTATATATAGGAAACCAACTCCTTTTGGTCCGTAAATTTTATGGGCAGATGTTGACAAGAGGTCAATATTCATCTTCTTGACATTGATTGGAACTTTCCCGAAGGACTGGACAGCATCTGTGTGGAATAAGATATTGTGTTTCTTGCATATTTTTCCAATTTCTGCAATTGGCTCTATTGTTCCAATCTCATTGTTTGCATGCATTATTGAAACAAGAATTGTTTTTTCTGTGATTGCTTTTTCAACATCTTTTGGATTTACCATTCCGTACTGGTCAACATCCAGATATGTTACTTTATAGCCTTGTTTTTCAAGCCATTCGCACGGCTCTGTGATTGCATGATGCTCAATCTTGCTTGTGATAATATGAGAGCCACGAGGACTGGAAAAGGCTAAGCCTTTTATTGTAAGATTGTTTGATTCTGTTCCGCCAGATGTGAAAATAATTTCTTCTTCCTTTGCTCCGATAAATTTTGCAATCTTTGCTCTGGCGATGTCTAAAGCCATTTTTGCTTCTCTGCCCCAAAGATGCAATGAAGATGCATTTCCAAATTTTTCGCTGAAATATGGCTGCATTGCCTTTGCGACTTCCTTGTCTACAGGTGTTGTTGCAGCATTGTCCATATAAATTTTTTCCATTTTTGTTTTATTTGCAATATGCACAGCATTTGCAGCATTGCTTGCTGTGCTTTTCTATAAGTTTTAAAATTGGCAGTATGGTTGGATTTAAGCTGTATATTCTGTTCTTGCCTTTTTTCTTAACATTGACAATAAAACATCCAGCGAGTTCTTTAAGTGAATGAGAAACTTTGCTTTGCTCTGTTTTAAGCTCTTTGCATAATGCATTAACAGTTTTTTCCTTTTTGTTTAATGAAGAGATAATAGCAATTCTTAACGGGTTTGCCAATTTTCTGAAAAACGGATAATATGTAGAATATTTCATATGAAAATTTATTCATATGTATTTATAAATCTTTTCTATACTTTCAATTCTTTTTCTTTCTCTTTGAAATTTTACTTGGCTTTTTTGATTGCAATTGCGCAGACAGGGCAGATTTTTACCGCTTCCTGAACGCATTTCAGGTCCTTCTCGTCAATTTCAGCTTTTATTGGATGGGATTTTCCGTCCTTCAGCTTGAAATTCTTCGGGCATGCTGAAACGCATGCTCCGCAGCCAATGCATTTTTTTGCATCAACAGAAACTTTGTATTTTGCCATGTTTATTTCTCTTTAAATTTTTCTTGAACTCTTTTGTAAATCTCTCTGCCTTCTTTTGTTATTAAATAGAAATGATCTTCTGTTTTTTTCAGCAATCCTACATTTGTCAATAAATCTGCAAGAACAATATTTGTTTTATTGCAGTATCCTGCTCCCCCTTTGCGGGAAAGTTCAGAAGCAGATTTTAAGATGTCTGCGCAATTTTTGCCTATTTCATTAAGTTTTTCATAACCAAAAATTACTTCTAATATTGTTTCCATTTTATTAATTTTAATATTTTATTATATCTTTAGGATTTTTAAAGTTTTTGAATATATATCTGAGCAGAGAAAATTATTTAAATTGCCTTTGCATTAAAAAACTATGCAAACAGATGCGTTACTAAAGAGAGGAATGGAAAAAAGAGCTAGATTCTTGTATGCTCTTTATAGCCATGCTTCTATGCCCGTTATTGGTTGCGGCATCTGTGGCACTAAAAAAACTACATGGCTTACTGCTTAAGATTTTGATTTTAATTTAATCTTAGGTTGTGGGTATGTTTTTCTTCAAAATGTTATCAAATTACTACCAAAGATATGCGATATGCATCGAATGTAGCGAGAGCATTTTCAATCCTATCTGTCCTATATGCCTTGCTAATGAGATTGAAGCATGGCTGAAAGCCGGGAATTTGGCTGAAAAAGAGAAGAGAGTTTTGAGAAATGCCTTGAAGAAAGTACTAAATGCAAATCACGAGCTTGAAGGGGTGAGCAGCCGATGTATTATTTGTGGTGAACGTGATGATTACATGTGCCCATATTGCTTTACAGAGAAGATTCTTGATCTGCTGAAAGAGAAAGGAATTTCTAAAAAAAGCATAACCAAATTCTTTGAAATTTTCAACTTTGATTTTGAGAGAACAGGCTATGCCAGGGAGTTTGAAAATGAGCCTGAACAATAAACTAGATATTGATTATGAAAAGCTTAGAAAGGAGTATAATATACATGAAAAAATAATAGAAGCCAAGAAAGAAGACAGAAACCTTGTGTTAAAGCTTGAAGAAAATAGCAGAGGATTGTATGAAATACGAATTTATGAGTTTTTTGACTGGGAGGTGAGCAACGTTTAAAGGTAAAATCGAAAGGTTTTTAAATATGTCATCACTCCAAAATTAATAATTTTAATTTTGTAGAAATTCAAATGGTTAAAACCGAAAAAGGCTTTGGGGATTATTTAGCACAAGTTTTGAATTCTGTAAAGAAGCCTCTTTATGTAGCGGGTGTTGTTGGCGGAGTTGTAGCTGCATTGGCGTCATATGCTGGAGCTGCTAATTTTGATTATAATTCAAAATCTTTTTCTCACAGCAACAAGAAAACAGCAACTAATAGTGTTCAAGTTCAAATTCAAGGAAAAAAATTCTGGATAAATCCAAAACAACTTGGTGCTGACCTTGACGGTGATTCTTCTACTAGAATTGTTTATGCAAATGGATTTTACGTTGTAATGGCAGATATTAATGGCGATGGATATGCCAGCGACTCAGAAGCAGTTGCCAAAGAATCAAGCTTAGACACAGGAGATGCAAGAAACATGAAAAAGTTTTTCAAAGAAAACCCCGACACTTTGAACAGGGTGTATCTTGAAGGAAAAATTTTGTCTTCTGAACCGATAGATGCTGCTGCTCTTTCAATCCCAACTAAAAAAGAAACAGAAACTCTTTTAGCTTTAGCTAAAGGAATTCCAGCAAGAGAAACAAAATCTCTCGAACAGATTGCTGAAAATAATACTAATGCCCTACAGGAGACACCAAATCTCAGAGTTTCCTATCGTGATTTGATTGGCATATATGGAGATTCCATAGCTTATGGAGACACGCAAAACCTGGCGAATGCTTTGAAAGAAGCTGAAATAGATTCTCAGATTAACAAATTAAAGTCAAGAGAAATCACATGGCTTGATTATCTTTTTTGGGGCGCAAAGCCTAAGCTTGAATTGCAGCTGAACGAAGCCAAGACAGATGGTGAAACAGAATTGGCAAAATACAGATTAAGCTCAGTTACTGTCGATTCAAATATGGTCCGTGGTGTTACTGCATTTTTTCTATGGGGCGCATATGAACTAATCAGGGGTTTGTCTACGCCTCAACCTTCTGGAAATGGAGGCCGCGGTGGAGGCCCAGGATTTGGCGGAGGAGATGGCGAAGGAGGCCCAGGAGGACAATAAAATGGCAATGAAAAATAAATTACTGTTTGGAATGCTTATGTTATTCGGAATTATGATTTTTGCATCAGGATTTGCAGCTGCAGAAAGATATGTCAATTATTCTTTTTATGAAGGCACAATTCTTGCAAATGGAACAATTGTCAATTCAACAACACCAGTAACAGATGTTAATGCTGTGGGTTATGTCTGCGTTGATGAAAATTGCTCTCAATTAGGAACTCAAATAATCAATAATAATTCTGGAAGCAACTCATCAATGGTTTTGACATTTCCAACAGCTCAATCAACATACGGTTATGGTCTTTATTTTTACAAAGAAGGATATATTGTATGGGAGCAAAAGGCGAATTGGTGGGGAACAAATCCATCTGAGTCTGTTTCAAACCCTGCTCAAACATCACCTAAATATTTGACACAAAAAGAAGCATGCTCTGCGCCTATCTTGACTATTTCAGATTTCAATGATGTGGCTATGAACACGCCTCTGATATTCAATGTATCTGCAGATGTTGATTCTTTTGTTCGCTCTGCAATTCAAAACGCAGGACCTCTTGAAGCAATTCCTTCAGGACTTGAAGAATATTATTCTGTTGAAACAGCAATAACCGCAACTATTTATGATTCTCAGAACAATTCTGTTTTTGAGGAAACTCAGACAATTTCAATTATGTTCGATGAATATGGTTGGGCTTTCTTTCAATGGACTCCTGACCGCGCGGGAAATTATCATCTTGTTGTCTCTTCAAATGTGACAGATGGAAAATGTTCAAGTTGCAATATCCAGCAAGCTGAAAAATTTATTGCAGTCCTTCCTGAAGAGCCTCACAATCAATGCTATACTCTTTTGAATTATCTATTATGGTATTCTGACAGCTATCCAATTGCCAATGCGAATGAAACAGTCTACATTAATATAATGAAAATAAGCAATTCAGTTGATAATAATGGAAATTTTGCAGCTTTGCCTACAAATTTGACATTGACTGTTGCAAGAAACGGAACAAACAATGTTGTCTGGACAGAATCAATTGTTGCAGATGCAAATTCAAACATTTATTATTTTGACAATTACGAATTTGAATGGATTCCTGAAGAAGAGGGATGGTATACAATAACTGCAACAGGAAAGGCATTAAATTGCCTGTATAATCAGAACACAAATGAAACTGCCTCAATGCAGATTTATGTGAACGGAACTCATATCAATCATGCGCCTGAAATAACATCTGATCCTGATGTAACTGCAATAGCCGGAGCAAAATATGAATATCAGGTTGAAGCAAACGATGTTGACAATGATGCTTTGACTTACTCTTTATCTGAAAAACCTTCTGGAATGACTATTGATTCAGCAACAGGATTGATTGAATGGCATCCTTCTGAAACAAAAGCAGGAGAAAGAGTTAAAGTGACTGTTGTTGTTTCTGACGGAAGCTTGACAGATTCCCAGTCTTTCAAGATAGATCTTGAGCACAAAGAACGAGCTCCTGTTGAAGAAGAAATTACAGAAGAGCCAACACCAAGTGTTGTGATAAGCCATGAAGCAGCTGCTGCAAAGGCTGAATTTATTAGCACGCCTTTATTCACATTGATTCTTTTGAATATTGCAGGAATTGCATTCATAATCTGGATTTTTAGATTGCTTTTCGCAGTTTTTAAATTCTGATTTAATCTTTCTTTTATAAAATGGTTAGAATATATAACGGACTGAATGGCCCAATTCATCTTGGGAAGATGTATGCAAAAGTATGTATGCATAAAACATGTTTGAGAATGGATTTTACTTCTCTATCTGATTCAAAGAAAGAAGGAGAATTAAATGAAATGTTAAAGAAGGGGCTTCCAGACTACAAAAGAGAGTTTGATTTTAATGAAGGATTGTATGTTAATAATTTTAAGGCGGCTTTTTGGAAAAAAGTAGAGGAAGAACTGCATATCCATGTTCATCATACTGATATGATAGGGGGCAATCACGCACATAATTATCATCACAGTTAAATCTTAATCTTTTTAATCTCTGTTTTCTTTTAATCTTTTATGAAAACCAATGTTTCTTCAGAGCTTAAGAAAAAGCATTATGGCTTATTTGGAAATGCAGGAACAGAGGTATGCTTGTGGACAAAAAAAGCCCTGAGGAACGAGGATGTTTGCTACAAGCAGAAATTTTATGGAATTCCATGCCATAGATGCATGCAGTTCTCTCCTTTGATAGCATGCAATCAAAACTGCCTTTTCTGCTGGCGCCCAACAGAGATAATGCATTCTGGAAAAATTTCTGGAAAAATTGAAGAGCCCGAAAAAATAATTGAGAATTTAATTGAAGAAAGAAGGAAGCTGCTTACAGGATTTGGGGCAAACAAAAAAAACAGGAAAAAATGGCAGGAAGCTTTGAAACCCTGTCATTTTGCGATAAGTCTTATTGGAGAGCCTACGCTTTATCCAAAACTGCCCGAACTTATGAGTTTGTTAAAACAAAGGCCTGAAACCAAAACAATTTTCATTGTTTCAAATGGGCAGAATCCTGAAATGCTTTTGAAGTTGAAAAAAAAGAATGCTTTGCCGACTCAAATGTATTTATCAATGAATGCGCCGGGCGAGAAACTTTTCAGGGAAATCTGCAGGCCATGCTCTGACAGAGCATGGAAAATTTATTTGAAATCATTGAAAATATTGAAAAGTCTGCGATGCAGGAAAGTTATCCGAATGACAATAATCAAAGGATTAAATGACAACTATGAATTTTTGCCAGAGTATGCTAGGCTGATTAGACTTGCAGAGCCTGATTTTGTTGAGGTAAAGGCGTACATGAGGCTTGGATACAACAGGCAGTCTTTTCTCTGGGAAAATATGCCTTCGCTTAAAGATATTGAAAAATTTTCTGAAAAGCTTTTGAAAGAACTGAAAAACTTCAAAAAAGCCGATAAAAACCGGCTTTCAAGAATAGTTCTTTTGAAAAATAAAAAAACCAAGTTTAGACAGAAAATTTTTGATTAGATAAAGCTCTTTTTTTCCTGTTCTGTCTTTGCTAATTGCTCAAATGTTGAATTGACTGTTTTTTGCCATATTTTCTGTCTTTCTTTGTTGATATCTTCTTGTTTCCATCTTCTCATCATAGAATCAACATAAGGCTTGAATTTTTCTCGCTTTGTGAAGCTTTTGACTATGTATAAAGGAAGTGTTTTTGTTCCGACTTCAATTGCTTTTGTTTTTTCAACCTGAATAACTCCAGAAACAGGATTATATGTGCTTTGGCTGATTAAAACCTCTCCTGCTGCAGCGCGCTCTGCAACTCTCGATGAAATCTGTGTTGTGCTTTGCAATGGAGTATATCTTAATTTTCTATCAAAATCCAGTCGCATTATTGCAGAGCCTGTATGAATTCCAAATCCCGTTTTGATTAGATTTCTTTTTGTTTCATCGCAGATTTCAAGTGCAGATCTAATTGCCGCAAGCTCATGCTCCTGAGTGCCTGTTTTTTCTCCGAACAGAACTAAAACATCTTTGTTCTGCTGCAGGCTTCTGATTCCTCTGTGCTTTTCAATAACAGTGTCTATTTTTTGCATCATAACCCTATGTGCCTCTTTTCTTCCAGCAGCTTCTGTTTCAATATTTTTAAAGTCAATATACAAAGCAGTCAGACTTTCCTCGCTTCCCTGCATTATTACAGAAGGAATAGCTTCTCTTACTGTTGTGATTCCAACACGGGCTGCTGCAAGAGGTTTAAGTGATTCAGGCATTTTTACAATCTCAACCTCTGCTGGCTCTTCAACATGATATATTCTTGGCTGAATTGAAATATATCTTACTTCTTTTTTTCTTGTCAGATAATATATGATCAGAATTGCGATTATTGTCGCAATGATTATTGTGGCTATGATTGGGTCTCTAAGAAAATTTTCTTTTCCCATATTAAAACCAGAAACTACATTGCTTGAAACCATTTTTTACTGCTCTTTTATTATTTTGTTTAAGAATATTTGGACTTATTTAAAGTTTATCTTTGAAAATCAAACGAAATTAAAACATTAGTTTTATAAATCTCTTGCCTCTTTTTTTGATATGAAAATACTTACATTGCATTGCGACTATATTAAGTTCAAGCCATTGAAAAAAGCGCTTAAATCGCCTGAAGAATTGAGCGATGATGCAAAAAAAGAGAAAAAAGTAGAGGAATGTCTTGTAGTGCTGACTGCTGTTGAAAAGCAGGATTCTGTTTCAAGCGCCGCAGCGCTTGTGGAAAATGTCAAAGACATCGCTTCCCAAGTCAAGGCAAAGAATATTGTTCTTTACCCTTATGCTCATTTGTCTTCACAGCTCGCGCTTCCTGAAATTGCAGAGCGAATTCTCAAAGAAGCAGAAGCTCTTTTGAAAAAAGACAAGGAAAAATTTTCTGTCACAAGAGCGCCGTTTGGATATTACAAGGAATTTGAACTGAAATGTAAAGGCCATCCTTTGTCTGAATTAAGCAGGGAAATTGGCGCAACAAGCGAAGAATACAAGCCTAGAAAAAATTTGTTGAAAGAAGAAGTTTATGATTCTAAAATGCTTCTGAATGAAATCTCAAAGACAAAATTAGACAGGGAAAATCTGAAAGAGAATGACCACAGAATTCTCGGCCAGAAGATGGACTTGTTTTCTTTCAGCGAAACAGCTCCAGGAATGATTTTCTTTCACAACAATGGCCTGATTATTTATAATGAGCTCGTTAATTTCTGGCGCGAAGAGCACAGGAAAGCAGGTTATCAGGAAGTTTCAACTCCACTTATTTTAGATAAAAGACTCTGGCAGATTTCAGGACACTGGGAAAAATACAGAGAGAATATTTTCTTGACAAAATATGAGGGCAGGGATTTTGCAGTCAAGCCCATGAACTGCCCCGGAGGAATGCTTATTTTCAAATCAAAGCCAAAGTCTTACAAAGAATTGCCTTTGAAAGTTGCAGAGCTTGGAGTTGTCCATAGGCAGGAATTGTCAGGAGTTTTGGCAGGGCTTTTCAGAGTTATAAAATTCACGCAGGATGATGCTCATCTTTACTGCATGGAAAATCAGCTTGAGGAAGAGATCATCAAAATTGTAAGATTTATTGAAAAATTCTACAATAAATTTGGATTTACATATCACGTTGAACTTTCAACAAGGCCTGAAAAAAGAATCGGTGCAGATAGTTTGTGGGACAAAGCAGAAAAAACATTAGAAACTGTCTTGAAGAAATTAGACATGAATTTTAAATTGAATAAAGGTGAAGGCGCATTCTATGGCCCAAAAATTGATTTTCACATAAAAGATTCTTTAGGAAGAACATGGCAATGCGGAACAATTCAGCTTGATTTTGCAATGCCTGAGAGATTTGAACTCGAATATGTTGGAGAGGACAACAAAAAACACAGGCCTGTGATGGTTCATAGAACTGTTTATGGAAGCTTGGAGAGATTTATGGGTGTTTTGCTTGAGCATACAAATGGCAATCTGCCTGTATGGCTTTCTCCTGTTCAGGTTTCTGTTTTAAGTTTTACAGACAGAAATATTCCAGCAGCAAAAAAACTGCATAAAGAGCTTATTGACTTGGGGATAAGGGCTGAAGCTGACCTGGATTCAAGTACTGTCAATGACAAAATAAGAAATGCTGAAATAAGAAGAATACCCTACATAATAGTTATCGGAGACAAAGAAGAGAAAGCAAAGACTCTTGCAGTGAGAAAAAGAGGGCAGAAACCAGAGTTTGGAATAAAATTTGAGGATTTTGTTTCTGAAATCAATGAATTAATTAGAGAGAGAAAATAAAAATGAAAGTTTCTGCGCTTGTAAAGAAGCTTGAATCTGATTCTGAGTTTGAAAAATTCAAAAAAGAAAATCCCAAGGCATTTTTGTCAAGCATTTTTATTGTTTTTGATTTTGAGTCTGGCGGAAACCAGCAGGACATGAATTATTTTATTCCTTCTGAAAAGAAAATAGCTGTTTTCGCGGTTTCTGATTCAGGAATAATGGAAAAGACAAGCAATTTATTTGATGAGGAAAAATCAGAGAAATTTCATGAGCTTAAATTTGATGGCTTGAAGCTTGATGCAGATGATATTGAAAAAAATGTTCAAAATCAGCTGAAAAAAGAGAAAATCACGAACAAACTTAATAAAATAATCGCTGTTTTGCAGCCATGTGATGAGGGAAAAGATGTTTTGTGGAACTTGACATGCATTCTTGACGGGCTTGTGATTGTAAGAATAAACATAGATGCCTGCAACGGCAAGCTTTTGAAATTTGAAAAAGCAGGGCTTATGGATTTCATAAAATTTGAGAAAGGCAAAGAGAAATAATTTGAAAAATGAAGAAATTCTGCCCGCCCCACACTTTTCCCCACAGATTTCCATGGCAGAAAAAGATTTCAAACGAGAAGTGTCACAAGCATAAGAATAAATTAAGGCAATTCTTGCATAATTTCCATTGCCGGCTTTTGGGCTGCCGTCTCAGAGAGAAAAAAATATAAATAGCTCTTTTGTTTTTGAGGGATATGGCAAGGTTCAAGGGAAGTCTAGCGATACTAATTTTAGCGGCATTTTTATTGATTTTGCCAAATTGTTTGGCTCAGAGTATTGATTCTTACTCTGCAAAGTTTATAATAGTAGATTCAAAAACCGTTGCAAGCTATGAGATTAATTTATCAGAAGCTGCTCAGGTTCAATTTAGATTGCCTTCAGATGCCAAAGCCCTAGATGTTTATATCGACGGCAATAAGCAAGAAGTTGTTTTGTCAGAAGTTTTACAACTTTCAGCGGCTAAAAATATAAAAATCAGCTATGTGACTGAAAAATTTGTGGAAAAAAGCAAGAAATATTATTTTTTGACAGATATTCTTTTCCCCTTGGACATTGATAAATTCAATGTTGAATTAATTTTGCCTCAAGGAGCTGTTCTCGACACGCCAAATTCAGCATGGCCGGCTCCTTCAGAAATTACAAGCGACGGCCAGCATATAATCTTAAAGTGGGGAAGCGGGGATTTAGAGAGAGATGATAGTTTTGCCATATTTGTAATATTCAACAAATCAAGCACTGCAAATTTGCTGTTTATTATTTCAATAATTGTAATTTTCATTGCAGCTGCTTTTATTTTCCTTGTTTTCAGAAAAAAAGCCAGGAAAGAAATAGACAAGCATCTTTTTGATTCAGAAAAATCAGTGATTTCTAGTCTTAGAAAAGCAAATGGAGAATTATGGCAGAAACAGCTTCAGATTAAAACAGGATTCAGCAAGGCCAAATTGAGCCGCATTGTCAGAAATCTTGAAACTCGCGGTTTGATTAAGAAGATTCCCTATGGAAACACAAACAAGATAAGGCTTGCCTGAATTTTTCCCTTTTTATCTTGTTCCATCTTGTTCCATTCTTGTTTCGAGGATATATTAAATATCTTTTTTTCTATACTATATTAACAAAAAATAGAAAAAAACACAAGGGAGGAAAAACAAACAAAAAATGAAAACACTATTAATAGCCTTAATAGCAGTTTTGTTATTGACAAGCACAGTGGCTTTGGCTGTAGCTCAAGATGAGGTTATAACGAGCGGGACAAATGGAAGCATAACAGTAACAGCAGAAGAGTCTGGAGTAACTGATGCGGAAGTTGCTGATGTGACGTTGCCCGAAAACGAAACCGGCGGAATAGGCCCTGAAAACCCTTTATGGGGTCTTGACAGAGCTCTGGAAAGAATTCAGCTTGCTTTGGCTTTGAACAAATCAGAAAAAGCAAGAATGGGGCTGGCTCATGCTCGCGAAAGACTTCTCGAAGTAAGAGCAAGAATTCAGGCAAAAAGACTTGATCAGGCAGAAAAAGCGCTTCAAAACAGAGAAAGAATTCTTGAAGAAGCAAAAGCAAGAATAAATGAAATTGAGCTTGAAAATGCAACAGAAGAAGCAGAGACAGAAGCAGAGCTTGAAAAAGAACTTGAAGAGCAGGACAATGAAGCTGATGATGTTGAGACAGAAATAGAAATCGAAGATGCAAATCTTACTGAAACTCAGCGCACAGAATTGCTGCAAGTAAGAGACAGACTCAAAAATCAGACCCAGGACCTCAAACAGGCAATGGAGGCAAAAAGAGACAGAACCAAAATTAAGCTTAAAGCTTCTTTGAATAAGACAGATGCAGAAGTTGAGCAAATGCTTGAAAATATTGCGAATGAGACTGGATTGGAGAAGGCAAAAGAGACAAGAGCAAGAGCAATGGTAAAAAGAGCAGAGGTTTTTGCAAAAATTGCAGAAAAAAGAATTGAAAAAGCAGAAGCAATGGGTGCAGACATAACAGCTCTTAAAGAAGCTCTTGAAAATGCAAAAGCGATGATAAGCCAGGCAAATTCAAGCGCAGATCCTAAGGAAATAAGAGAGATTGCACAGGAAGCAAAAGAAGTTGCTCGAGCAATCAAAAGAGAAAATGCTATTCAAGTTATTGCAAAGGTTATAGCAAAACTTGAAGAAAAGCAGGGAGAAGGATCGAATGTTAGCAATGCAATTTCAAAATTGACTGCTGTACAAACAAAGCTTGAAGCAAAACGCGGTGCTGAAGTAAATGCAACAAACAAAACAGCCTAAATTTCTTTTTTATTTTATTTTTTTTCTTTTTTATTTTCTTGTTAGTGAATAGTTTTTTAAATAGGGTTTTTTCTATTTAATTCTGAAGTTTTATATTTAAGTTTTAAAATGTCATATATAACAGACGCAAGCTTGGCAAAGTTCAGAAAGCCAACAAGAACAATATCGGGCGTAAGCCCGATAGCAGTGATGTGCGTTCCAAGAGCATGCAAGCATGGAGCCTGTACATATTGCCCGAGCTTGAATGCCCCACAATCTTATACTCCTTTGTCTCCTGCTGTGCTGCGGGCTTCAATGATGAAATATGATTCTTTTGAGCAGGTGATTTGCAGGTTGAAAGCATATGAGATGATGAAGCATCCTTCTGATAAAGTTGAATTGATTATTATGGGTGGAACTTTTCTTTCATATCCTTTGGATTACCAGTATAATTTTGTAAAAAGATGCTATGACGCATTGAACGGAAAAATTTCAGAAACACTTGAAGAGGCAAAGAAAATAAATGAAAATGCAAAGCACAGATGCGTTGCTCTTTGCATAGAAACAAGGCCCGATTATTGTTCTGATGATGAAATAAAAAGAATGCTTGACTTTGGCTGCACTCGGGTGGAAATTGGAGTTCAGGTTCTTGATGATGCTATTTACAAGAGAATTAATAGAGGGCATAAGGTAAAAGATGTTATTGAAGCGACAAAAAGACTGAAAGATGCAGGATTCAAAGTAGGATATCATCTGATGCCTGGCTTGCCCGGCATGAATCCTGAAAAAGATTTGAAATTGTTTGAAAAGGTTTTTTCTGATGATAATTTCAAGCCCGACCAATTGAAGATTTATCCAACACAAGTGATTGTTGGAAGCGAACTTGTTGGCGAATTTGAAAATAAAAAATACAAGCCATATTCTGAACAAGAACTTGTGGAATTGATTATAAAAATGAAACAGAAAGTTCCTGAATATTGCAGAATCATGAGAATTATGCGGGAAATTCCTCCGCAATATCTTGTTGCCGGAACTACTCGAATTGATTTAAGAAAAGTAATCAATCATGTAATGAGGCAAAAAGGCATGAAATGCAAATGCATAAGATGCAGGGAGATTGGTTTTGTCCAAAGAGATAATCCAAGGAAAAACATTGATATGGATTTGAAAATGAAGATAATAAATTATATGGCTTCTGGAGGAAGAGAGCTTTTCATTGAATTTGTGAACAATGAAAATGTTCTTTTTGGTTTGATAAGGCTGAGAATTGTTGGCAAGACTCTTTTTGTGCGCGAGCTTCATGTTCACGGCCCGCAGATTGAAATAGGAAAAAAAGACAAAGGAAAATTCCAGCACAAAGGATTAGGAGCTATGCTAATGGAACAAGCAGAGAAAATAGCTTCTGCTTTGAAATGCGATGAAATAAAAGTTATTTCAGGAGTAGGAGTTCGCGAGTATTATAAAAATTTAGGATATGAACTGAATGAAGAATATATGACAAAAAAGGTTTGATTATTTATGCCCAAACCAAAACTTGGCTTTTTCTTTTGGATTGAAGCAGCAATATCCAATACCTTTGAAGAAAACAATCTGCCCTTCTTTTAATTTTTTCATTTTTAAGTCTGTTTTTCCAAGAATAACACTCGCGTCTGGCATCAGTATTGAAACAGAATCTTTTGTCTTTATTCTCTGCCTCTCAAAAGATGCGCCTATTGACTTGTCTCTCAGGATTTCTCTGTTAAAATTACTTAAAACATCAAAATAATCTTCTTTTGAAATAACTTTGTCAACAGGGCTTATTCCTCTTTCTTCAGCCATATTTGCAAATGCCTGAGCTCGAAATCCTCTTTTTCTTAATGAGGCTATGAATGGAATGCGGATGTCATCCCATCCTGAAAATTTTCCCTGCTTGATTTTTTCTTTTGTTTTTGTGCATGAGATTTCCAAATCTGTGAATTTGTATCTGCCAAGGAAAAAACTTAATGGCGGAGTTAAATTGAAAACGCGCATCATCATTTCCTGCCTTTTTGCATTGTCCATATGCTCTTTTGCTCTGATTACATGAGTTGACTTGAACTCAATGTCATCAACAGTGACGCAGAGATTCATCAAAGGCCAGACTCTGTATTTGTTTTTTTGCCTTGGATGTTCTTTTGTGTTTATTCTTGCAAGAGGAAAATCTCTTAATGCTGGATTAGGGTCATTCAAATCAGACTTGAATCTCAGGACAGCTTGCCCTTCTTTATAGCCTTTGCCAGATTTATCCAACATTTTTTTCCATCTTTCCATGTTTTTTTCTTTTAGAAGATTTCTGCAAGGGCATGCTTTTTCTTTTTCAATTAATTCTTTGAATTTCTCAGGATTGCAGTCGCAGACATAAGCTGCATTTTTTTCTATAAGCTTTTCAGCAAAGTCATAATATTTCTGCATCCTGTCTGACTGGCAGTATGATTGAAAGACATTTCCAAAAAGCCAGTCAGATTCTTCTGGAATCATTTTATATGCATCAGGATCAATATTTTCAGGATTTGTGTCTTCAATCCTTATGTAGAACTTGCCCTTGTATTTTTTTGCATAAAGTGAATTCGGCATTCCTGTTGCAGCATGTCCTATATGCAAAGGCCCGCTCGGAGAAGGGGAAAATCTTGTGATGAACTTGCCTTCAACAGCGTTCGGCAGGCTTGCAAGCCCCTCTCTGATTTCTCTGTGATGCACTAATTTCTCCAATTTATCCAGCTCTTGTTTTTGTTCATCAGGAGATAAAGAATTGACTTTTTTGATAATCTGATTTATGAGAGGCATGACTTCCCTGACATTTTCTTTTTTCAAGCCCTCTACAAATAACGGTGAAAGAACCGAGCCAGCTTGGGCCTTGCCTTCGTGCTCGACCGCATTTTTCAGGGCATATGCATAGATTTTTTTCTCAAAATCCCTGCCCAACTCCTTGTTGAAATTCGTCGCCATAATGTTTAAAACAGAGGAATATATTTAAAGTTTTGCGAAAATGGCAAAGGGAAATATGGGCTTAGCTGGAAAACTTGCCGCGGGAATTGCAGCAGGAGTAACTATTTTGTCACTTTATTCTGGAATTGCAAAAGCGCAGGAAACAGAGGCAAGCAATGCAGCCAGCGAAACAATTTCTTTCTCAATAATGCCTTCTGATACATCTTCTCTTGATTCTTTTGTAAGTAATTTAAGCTTTGATACAGAAGTGACGCGAATATATGGCACCCTTGTTTCAAGTTATGTTAAATATTCACAAGCTGAAACAGAAACTGCACCTCAAATAGAAATAGAGACAGAAAAAGAAATTCCAGAAACTTCTCCAATTTCTGTGCCTTCTATGCCAATTGTTCCTGAACCTGAATATATTCCTGAATTTAAAGAAAAAGAAATTTCTCCAGCACCTGTTTCTATTTTTCCTGAGAAAAAAACCTTTGTTGATAAAACACGCTTTTCATTGCCTTTGAAAATTCCGGGCTTAATGTTTCAATTGGAAACACGATCAATAAATCTTGAAAAATTGCTGAGGTCTAAACCTGTAGTTAAGACAGCCAAGGAAACAAAAACAATTTATGTTCCAATTCAAAAGCCAGAATCAAATATTGAAAATTACGGAAAATTTGAGACGGGTGTTGCTGTTTTGAGCCCAGAAGATATTTTCAAAGCATTTAATTTTTCCTCAGATGAATCCCGAGTTCTTTTTTTGAAAAAAATGCCAAGGCATCCTCTTGCTCAGAAAGCTGCAAGCGAGCTGAAGGAAAGAGATATGGATTTCAGGAATAGGGAAATAAAAAATCTTTATTTTGATGATTCAGAAGGGTTTTGGATTGTTGAGGCAAGCCCTTGGTTTCAGTATAAATATGGCTTCAAAAAGCCCAAGCATTCAAAAGGCCCGACAGAAAGCGGTAAAAAAAGTGCGTATTACTGCGCAAGATTTGTTCAGCAGACTTTTTACAGCAATTTTTCTGAAGAAGAATGCAGAAAACTTGGAATTGAAGGACATGTATGGATGATGATTGATTTTTTAAAAGAAAAAAAAGAGATAATTTATGAGAGAGAGGTAAAAAGCAGCGTTCTATGCAAAAATTTGAGAAAAGAATATCCAAACAAAGAATATTCTGAAATTTTGAAAATGATGGCAGAAGAAAGAAAGAAAACAGAGGATGAAGTTAGAGCCATGCTTAGGCCAGGAGATATAATTATTGCATGGAATCCTTATTCTCTTTACAAAAAGCACTTAGTCACACATTCTGCAATCTATTTAGGAGATGGATATATTATGCAGGACTGGAAGAAAAAGCTAGAGATTATGACTCTTGATGAGCTTTATAGAAGAATTCCAGGAAGAATTGATTTTATTGGAAGGCCTGATTTAGCAAAAACATACAAAAAGATAATATTGAGGGATTTTGAGAATAAATAAAAAGCTTTATAAACGATTTCGGATTCTGAAATTTTTAATTTCTACGATGAAATTTAAGCTTGAAGAAATTTTGAAAGGTATTGGAACAACTATTTTAGCAGGAGCTTTGGCATTTGCAATCGCAGGCTCTGCTTATGCTTACAAGTCTGCAAGCAGCAAAGAAAAAACGAGAATAAAAAAAGAAGCACTGCTTCTTGCTGAAAAGCAGGAAAAAGAAAAGACTGAGAATTTTAATAAAGACTTGGACAATTTCAATAAGAGATTTTTTAGGATTGTTGAAAACGGCGAAATTGGAAATTCTTTGGAAAGATTTCAGAATATAAAGAAAGAGTATAATGCAGAAACAAATCCAGTAAATCCTCTTTATTTGAAAACAAAAGATGCTGTGATTGAATGCGCAAAAAAAGTAAATGAGCTCAGACAACTTTATTTGAAGTCAAATGGTGAGATTGATTCTCCCAAGTTTTATTCAGAATGCAATCAGCTTGCTCAGAATTATGTAAAAATGGTTTCAGAGCCTGAAACCCAAGTAGCAAAAACAGAGATAATTGTTGCAAAAGCCAATGTGGTTGAAAAAAAAGAAGCAAAAATCATTCAACCATCAAAGGAAATAAAATTGGCAAAGGCAGACGCGACTGTAATTGTTAAAAAAATAGTTCCTGCGCAGATAAAGAAAAAATCTGTTAAATTAATAGTGAGATTGCCTGAGAAAAAAGTAGAATCTTATGATGCTGCGACATTGAAGAATCTTGAAAAAGCCTACCCATATTTCAAAACAGCATGCCAAAAAACAAAGCTTCCAGACCATTTATTTGATGAATATGTGGGCTTGGGCTGGACTGAAAGCTGGTTTGAGGTCGGAGCCAAGGGTTCTGCTGGAGAAAGAGGATATCATCAAGTTATGCCTAGCACATATGCACTTTATTACAAAAATGAAAAGCTTAGGAACAAGTACGAACTTGTGCCATGGTATCATATTGAAAATTTTCCCAGAGATTCTGAATCTATGAAAAGCCTTGAAATTGTTGCTGCGCTTCATTTCAGCTCAAGAATTAAAAAAAATAAAAAGCATTCTGATGCAAGAGAAATAATCCTGAGATATAATTGGGGAAATGGTAGAGTTGACAGGGCTGTTTCGCAATTTGGAAATTTTGAGAATTTATGGAGTCATTTAAAGAAAAAAGAGACAGACAAGGACAAGAAGGCGTATTATTATGTTATTTACACCTTGAGATACAAGGAGAAATGTGAAGATAAAATAAAAGAGCTTGAAAAAACTTCAATTGGATTGTAATTGCTATCTCTTTTTCTTTTTGAATAAAGCAATTAACAGGATTATCGCTCCAGCGATATTGCTGATGTCGGCGAGATTGAATGCAGCTGAGTTTTGAATGAATGAAAATTTGATGAAATCAATGACAAAGCCAAGGCAAACTCTGTTCATGGTGTTCGCAACTGTTCCTGCAAAAATCAATGCAAGCGCAATCTGCATTGGCCTGCTGACACTTCCGTAGAAATACAGGATTAATACAATTACAATTAATGCAATTGCAATAAGAAGAAAGTCAAATCCCTGCAAAATCCCAAAAGCCGCGCCTTTGTTTAGTATCGGCTGCGAGCAGAGGAAAAGAAAACAGCCTCTGACATTTACAAAATAATTTTTCGTTATGAAATCCACGAGAAAAATAATCCCTGCAAGGATAAACATGAACAAATAGCCAAACCTCTTTTTCATTTTTTCCCCTCTTTTTTAAATTTAAATTAAATCTTCCCGAACTCCGGTTTTTCTTTCTAATCTTTCTATTCTTTTTTCCATCAAATCAAGCCTGTCTGAAATCCTGTAAAGCTTTTCAGCAAGCCTTCTCCTCCTTTCTTCAGAGTTTATTTCAGAACTTGATGTTGTATCTGAAGAAATTGATGAATTATATGAATTTGAATCAGTAGATGTATTTGTCGAAGAAGTTTCAGATGTTGTGGATGTTGAAGCAGAAGGAGTTGAGCTCATTGCAAACATGTTTATAAATCCAGTATCAGAGCCTGTTGAACTTGCTGAGCTTGACGAACTTGATGCATCTGTGCTTGAAACAGGGCTTGCTGTTGAATTGACTGTGGACATTGCGCTTGATTTTGCCAACGGCCTGAGGTCAATCATTCCACCGCTGCTCGAATAATCTTTTTTCTTTTTGAATGGATTCCACATGGTTATACTGTGGTTGCGGAAGATTAAAAAGATTTCTTTTTACCACTCTTTCCTTAAAAATGCCCCAAATATTTTGCATGCAAAATATTTAAAACTCAATCTGCAATATATATTCTGTAATAAAAGGGGCAGAATGAGGCAGACAAGGAATAAAAATGGCAAGTGATGAGGTGAAAGATATTGGAAAGATACTAGTCAAGGTTTCTGGAAGATATAAAAATCCTGAAAAAAAAGAGGATATGGAGCCTTACTGGCAGAATGAATTGACTTATGACAGCTCTTCAGAAACATTAGAGCCCTTGTATTTCTGGATTTTGGATTTCATGTCTGGATACAAGCCTGAAAAAATAGTTGATAATTTTGTGGCATCTCCTGGCTCAGGACATTTTGCAGAACTTGGAGCAAGAATGACGAGAATGCAGGAAGAGGGCATGAAAATTCTTGGATATGTTAACAATGTTTTGAAATCAGTAATCAATATAATTTATGATTTGAGGGAATTTGAAATAAGATTAAGCCATTACGATGCTCTTCATTCAGAAAAACAAGTGGCAAAAGAGGCAGGAATGCTTGCATTGAAGCAAATATGGATGGATAATGTTGATATAAAAAGAGGCGTAGGAAGCATGAACCAACTGACATATCAGCTTGGATTTTCAACATTGAGAGACGCATTCATGGCTGCTAAAAATGTTGATTCAGTTGATCAAATGGATTTGAATGATAGGGTTAAAAGACTTTTGAAGCCAAGGCTTGCAGAATTTTTCAAATGGCTTGAGATGTCAGAGATGGAATTAAGAAAAAGATATGCTCTTGAGATAAGCTATCTGAAAGCGCAGAAAGGAACACTCGAGCTTTATACAAGATGGGCAAAGCCATATCTAAGAGCAGCAGAGCAATTGATGATGAAAGAAAGCAAATTAACAACTCCTGCGTTAGTCACATCATTCAATACGACAATTCTTCAGCTCACTCTTTTTGGTTCAAGCGCAATTGATGTAAAAAATCTCGCAGACAACAAGAAACTTCCTCCAGAATTTGCAAAAGAAAGTGTTTATAAAAAAATGAGGAAGATTTATTCCTGCGTGCTGATTGATTTTGCATTCAGAGGCATTCCAGAAAGAATCTCGCAGCAGCCCCATTATGTTTTCGGAGGAAGGGCAGATGTTGCGTTCTGGGCATTTGCATTGAATGAGGATGAATTGTTCTGGTTCAAGAAAAGATTGGAAAAATCAGATTTAAACAAGGCATTAAACCTTGTGCAGGATATTACAGATGAAAGCCTGAAGCAGCTGAATAATGATATTGATTATTTCATTAACAAGGAAAAAGAGGCAAAGGAAAAAGCAGAAGAAGAGACAAAGCTCGCAGCCTCTGAAAATCCATTTACTGCTTTATTTGGATTCGGCCTGCCTAAAAAAGAGCCTTCTGAAGCAGAGAAAAAACAAAAAAAAGAAAAAGAAGAGGCTGAAAAATTAAAAGAATTCGAAACAGGAGGCTTGCCTGCAGAAACATATGAAGAAAAGCTCGTCAGGAAAGTTGCTGAAAAAAATGCCGCTGAATTCTGCTTCAAGATATATGATGTTTTCAAAAAATCTCACGACATGGCGTCGCATCCAGACCCTTTTGAAATGCTGCATTTTAGCCCTGAAGAGCTGAAGCCGGCCTAAGCCAGCTAATTTAATTTATGTTTTGAGGAGTTGAATTTCTTTCTTAAACTATATAAATTACCTATTGCTTTGTTTTTTATGGCAGAAGAAAGCGAAGAAGAAAAAAACAGAGAAGAAGAAAAAAAAGAAAAAGAAGAGGAAGAATCTGAAGAGAAAGAAGAACTGCAGATTTCAAGAAAAGGATTTGAAGTTTCAGAAGAGCCTGTTTCCAGAGGAGGAAGGGCGCCGATTCTCGAATCAGGAAAAAGAATCGAGGCAGAAGAGAACGAGAATCTCGAGCAAAAATTAAAAGAAGTTCCTTCACAGGCCAAAGAAACTGAAAAAGCAGAAAAGCCATATGTTTCAGATTATGAAGAGAAAAGAGTTTTCTATGAAAATCTCGAAGGCCAGGGGCTTGAAAGGCCAAGACATGTTGAATTCGCTCCTGAAAGGGTTTTTGAAAAACCCGCAAGGCAGGACCTTGAATTGCAGCAGAATATAGAAAGAAAATCAGAGCTCGAGAGGCATAATGTGAGCGATCTTTTGGCTCCTTCTCATGTTGAATACAAGTCAGAAAAAGGCTTTTTGGAATTTAATCCGCTGAAAGAATTGAAAGGCCACGGACGCGAGGAAATAAGAAAATATCGTCGGCATTAGATTTAAATATCAGAAATTGCTATTAAAAACAGCGATAAAAAGTGGGTGAAAATGGCTTATACCAATTATGAATTTTTTTACGAAGGAATTTACAAACCAGTAGAGCAGGATTATGGAGACCTTTTTACTGGATACAGATTTCCAGGTTATTCTATCGGTGCTTCTACTTCCACGCAGACAGCAAATCAGGTTCAGGAAGTTTCTTCCCGTCTTAATGAAGGAATGAAAGTTGTTGAAATGAGTGTGCTAGACCCAAGAGTGATGGGCATGATTCCAAAACAGCATATGAAAGAGCTTAATCAATTGTCAAAATTAACAGGAAGCGAGACAACTTTACATGGTCCTTTGATAGACCCTGCTGGATTTTCAAGAGAAGGATGGAGCGAGTCTGCAAGGCATGAAGCAGAGCAGGAAATGCTTCAGATTGTTGAAAGAGCCCATGAATTAAATCCAAAAGGAAATGTTCCTGTTTCATTTCACTCGTCAAACTGGGGATTTCCAGGCGCAGAATATGAAAAAACAAAAACAGGAGAAAAAGAAACAGTTATTGTCGCTGTAAATCCAGAGACAGGCCAGCCCTCTGCATTCAAGGAAGAAAAAGTCTATTATCCCGGCGAGGAAACGCCAAGAGAATACGGCCCAAGAAAAAGACTTGAAGTTTACAATGAAACAGCCTGGTCAAACCAGATAACAGGATTATTGCAGATGGCAAAGCATGGAGATGAAATTTTAAGATCTCCATATGTTGAGGATGCCTCGAAAGTTTATTTAGAAGCAGTAAAAGGCCATCCAGTCGCGCCAGAAGACAGGGACAAAATTGCAATCACAGAAGATGCTGCAAATAAAGCATTGATGTTTTTTCAGGATGTTGAGGCAGGAATCAGAAGCATGTATGACAATGCATATAAATATGGAATTAAAGATGCTCCTGAAGACGAGAAGCAGAGAGGAATTGCCGCTGAACGAGCAAAAATTTTGACAGCGCTTTCAAAACAATATACAGCAATGTACAAAGAGATGGATGAAAGAAAAAGAAGAGGAGAGCACATTGATATTCTTGATTATGCGTTAAAATACAAAAGAAGATGTGATGAAGGAATTGCAGCCCTGAAACATATTACTCCTGTCCAAATGATGCGGCCTGTAGAAGAATTTGCCCTTGACAAAAGCGCAAGGACAATTGCGAATGTTGCTTTTCAGTCATATAAAAAATTCGGTACAAGTGCTCCGATTGTAAGCCTGGAAAATCCTCCTGGTGAAATTGGAGGTTTCTCAAGGGCAAAACAATTGAAGCAATTAATAAACGCCTCAAGAGAGCAATTTGTTCAAAATGCAGTTAATTCAGGAATGTCAGAAACACGGGCAAGAGGTGCTGCTGAAAAATTAATCGGCGCAACCTGGGATGTAGGGCATATTAATTTGATGCGCAAAGGAGGATTTACAGAAGAGGATATAATAAAAGAAACAAAGGCAATCGCGCCTTTTGTAAAACACGTTCATCTTGCTGATAATTTTGGATTTCAGGAAGCCCATCTTCCTCCTGGAATGGGTGGAGTTCCAATAAAACCAATGCTTGAAGAATTGGAAAAAGCAGGTTTCAAGGGAAAAGCAATTGTTGAAGCAGGAGAGTTTGTCCAGCATTTCAAGGCATCTCCTCATCCTTACGCGCTTTCTGCATTAGGCAGTCCTTTGTATGATATTAAAATGGCGCCTTACTGGAACCAAATACAATCAAGCTATGGAAGTTATTTCGGAGGCTATGGAACAATGCTTCCTGAAGAGCATTTTTCAATGTACGGCGCTGGATTTTCAACATTGCCTACAGAGCTTGGAGGCAGGGTTCCTGGCAAGCAGTCAAGATTGACAGGAACACCAATGGAATAAGCAAAGAAAATAGAACTGAAAAGATTTAAAAAAGAAAATCGCTACTAATTATCAATTAAAAAAGAGGATAGATGGCAAAAGCAAAAGTTGTTTCTAAAGAGAAGCTCGAACAATCTGCTGAGAAAGCAGAATCAAAGGAAGGCATGAAAATTCCAAAGTCAAAAATGAAAAAGCTTTCAAAAGAGGTTCTGAAAACCCTGTCAATGATAAAAGAAAGAGACATTGCAATGGATTTTGCAACAAAGGTTTATGAAAAATTCGGAAAGATAATAAAATCAGTCATTCTTTTTGGAAGCACTGCAAAAGGCACTGCTGAAAAACATTCTGATATTGATGTAATAATTATTGTTGATGACGCAACAGTCCAATGGGATACAGAGCTTATTGGATGGTATAGAGAAGAGCTTGGAAAATTAATTATGGCGAATCCTTACACAAGAAGCCTTCATATAAATACAGTAAAATTGACTACATGGTGGCATGACATGATACGCGGAGACCCGGTTATAATGAATATCATAAGATGGGGCGAAGCATTGATTGATTTTGCCGGATTTTTCAATCCATTAAAAGTATTACTAGTAAGAGGAAACATAAAATCAACTCCTGAATCTATTTACATGGCTTTGCAGAGAGCACCGATTCACATGGCAAGAAGCAAAGCTGCTTTGCTCGGAGCAATAGAGGGATTGTATTGGGCAATGGTTGATTCTTCCCACGCTGCTTTAATTGCAGCAAAAAAATCACCACCTTCACCAGAACATGTTCCAATTCTTTTAAGAGAGACTTTTGTTGACAAGGGATTGTTGGATATGAAATATGTCACATGGTACAGGGATTTGTATTTGATTGCCCACAGGATCCTGCATGGGGATATAACAGCGATTAAAGGCAATGAAATTGATTTGTGGATAAAAAGAACAGACGAATTTATTAAAGAAATGGCAATAATTGTGAATAGAATTGTGTGATTAAATTTTTCCTGTTGAATCCTTGTATTTTGCAATCGCTCTTTCTGCAGCATTTCTAATATCTTCAACACTTTTTTCTGTGTTCATTGCAGTATTGACATAATCTGTAATCATTTCATCAAAATCATTCACCGCGCTTTTGAATTCCTCAATGCTTGAAAAAGGAAATCCCAGCATTGCGCTGATTCCTGTTAAGTTATTGCAGTTTGGATATCCTTTGCAGTAAACATTACAGCCTTTTTCTTTTATGTACTCAAAACATTCTTCAGTGTCTTTGATTATGGGCTTTATTCCCAGTTCTTCTGCAAAAAGTTTTGTTATGTCTGGCATTTTATTTTGTTGTATTTAAAATATTTTTAAGCACCTTTTTAATCTTTTCTTCTTCCTCTTCTTCCTTTGGACTTAGGATGTTGTAGCACATCATTATGACATCCACGCCGGTAGTTGTTCTTCTTCCTGTTCTTAAATCAAAATCAAGCGTTTTTATGACAAGGTCGTAGCAATCAGCAACTTTTTTGCATCCGGGCTTGCTTATGCATTGAGAGCAATTTTCATGATTTTGAAGGTGTTGATTGCAATAAGTAGTCCCCATTTCAACCAAGTTATCAAGCACTTTAACTGCACCGATAAATTTTCTTATTTGCTCTTCCTTAGTATCAAGTTTGTAGTACTGGAATACTTTATTTTTTTCTTGTGCCATTTTAATTTTGAATTGTATTTTTTTGAGTATTTAAAGGTTTTTTCTTAAGATTAAGACAGAACCGCAGGGGTTTCTTTTTTCTTCGAAGAAATTTAAGACTTCAAAGCCCATGTTCTCCAGGTCTTTTTCTTCAAGGCTGAAATTTTCTTCATTAAATTTGTAATGGATGTTGTATGAATTGTCTTTTGTTAATGAATAACAAGTTCTAAAAAAATCTTCTGTTGCAGCTCTGTTATTTTTTCCGAACCCGAATGAGCATTCGAAAGGAAATCCTAAGAATGCGCGGCTGATTATTCCGTCAAACCTCGCGTTCTTGAATATTTTTCCGATTTCTGTTGCATCTGCAGCAACAGGAATTATTTTGTGTTTTCTTAATTCTGATTTGTGCTCTCTGTATTTTAGAACCTTGTCTAATCCATAGACAATTGCTCCTTTAGAAGCAAGATGAATTGTTGCTGTCGCGGTTTGTGGAAAATAACCGCATCCAACATCAAGAATCTTTTTGCTTTGAACATTTCCATATAATTCTTCAACCATTTTGCCGAAATTTATAGGCATATCAATATAATTCATGATATAGCCCGGAAGTTCAAAAGGCAGAAATTTCATGCTGCCCCATTTCTTTACTTTTTCTTTGATTGTTTCTTGTTCCATTTTTATTTAATTTTTATTTTGATTTTGGTTTGAATAGGGTTTTCTTAAAACGAGCAAAGTGCCTAAATTGCCCAAGTCGCGGGGGTCATCGAAGGAAGTAATGACTTCAAAGCCTATTTTTTCCAGGTCTTTTTTTCCGGACTCAATCCATTCC
>Ga0210049_1000350_pt1 | contig 37596 bp, 35 predicted proteins | sample CryGeyCG2014_300_2_FD_183964 | JGI IMG/M metagenome (GOLD analysis project Ga0210049, IMG submission 183964) | Groundwater microbial communities from aquifer - Crystal Geyser CG06_land_8/20/14_3.00 (SPAdes) (version 2) | ecosystem: Environmental > Aquatic > Deep subsurface > Groundwater | place... | reverse complement strand
CTTACCCGCGAACTGGGAGTCAAACCCGGCATCCACGAACCCCGAACCGCACCTTGAAACAATGACAACCGGCATTTTTTGCTCAAACGCGCTGTCTATCGCGAGAAAATTGTCCTCATTCAAAATCCCCGCGCCGAAACCCTCGATAACAACCGCTTCAGCGCCGCCCGTGATCGCTACCCTTAAAAAAAGCGCGTCCATCCCCGGAACCATTTTTATAAGCTGCACTTTCCTGGACGCATCCGCAGCGTCCAGTGTAAACCTTTTCTCGCGGGGCCTCAGGTATATAACCCTGCCGGATTGTATGGTCCCTACCGGCCCGTACGGCGACTGCAGAGAATCCACGCCGTTTGAATTCACCTTGCTGACTTCCTTAGCCGAAAAAATCTTGTTGTTGAACACTACGAGCGTACCCCTGTTCCTGGATTCGTCGTCCAGCGCGACCAGCACCGCATCTACCAGGTTGGCGGGCCCGTCCGCGGACGGGTCAGAAGGATTCCTCTGGGCGCCTGTCATGACTATGGGTTTTTCGCTGTCTATCAGGAGTTCCGTAAGGAAAGCCGCCTCCTCAATTGTCTCTGTGCCGTATATTATCACAACCCCGGCGACTTCCGGGTCTTTGAGAGTCTTCCAGGCGCTTACCGCAAGGTCATACATCTTCTGCGGCGTCATAAGGCTCGCGTTGATATTGGAGAACTCCTCTATCTCGATCTCTGCCATTTCCCTCAGCTCCGGGACTGCCTTCACCACTTCCAGGGGGCTTACGGTGGGGATTTTCTCCCTTTTGGAATAGCTGTATCTCTGCGCTATCATGCCGCACGTGCTTATCATCTTGATTTTTTTCTGTGTCTTCGCGAAAAGACCTGCGGAAAACTGCATGAAGACCAGAACAAGAACCGCCGCTATAAAATATTTATTTATTTTTCGCATATATCCTCCGGACTTGCGGTGCGCCAGCACTTATTTCTCCGTGATCGTTTCGTCGACCTTCATCCCAAAATGCCTTCCCGAAGATTCCGCGTAGCCCAGGACCTCGTCGCCTTTTTTCAGCTTCACGACCGAGACAGGCCTTCCGCCCGGCCTGGTCAGGCGTATTGTTTCCGCGTTCTGCATAACGAGCGAAACCCGGTTTTTCCCGGATCTTGCCTCTACGAGGATCATTGGGCGTTTTTCCACCTTTGCCCTGCCGATTATCCCGGTCTGCGCGTTACCCCTGAAATCCGTTATCGTGACTTCGCATCCGCTCCTAAGGTCCGCAAGGTACTTCATTTTTCCCTCGGGAACGCGCACGTATGCATGGACCCCGCCCGCATTGACCCTGAAAGGCCTGGAAGCCACATAAGGATTTTCTATGCTTTCAGAGTGGACAAGGAACATCCCGCCTGAAGTATTTCCGACAAGCATCCCTTCTCCCGCCTTCATATTGGTGCAGGTATCGATGCATACCCTGTCGCCCATGCCCACGGGTCTGACGGCAGTTATTTTCAGCCTGGCAAGCGCGATTTTTTCTCCGCTGCCTTTTATCATTTTCGAAACCTTCCTTATCTCGTTCGCGCCTTTTGCGTCCAGCAGTATGCCGTCAACGCCTTTTTCAAGGATCCCCAGCGCGAGCCCCGCGTCCTGCGCGTTTTTCGCTTCGGCGATAAGATTGCCCCTCTGCGCCACAAGATTTTCAAGTGGAATGACCTTCCAGCTGCCGGTGCGGATTATAAGGATCTTGTTCCTGTTAGCCCTTGCTGCATTCTCCTCGTCTTTCTTGCTGTTTATAACAACCTCTAATACATCTCTGCCCGCGCGCAGGTCCCCGTCATCGGAAACCGTGGTTATCAGGCCCAGCTCCTTGACTTTTTTCGTAAATCCGCGGGGGACCATTACAGCGTCAGCGCCGCTTTCAAGCGCAGCAGTAACAAAATTCTTATTATAAGGTATGATCTTCACCCAGAACTTCTTCATTTTTTCTCTCAGATACAGATTGAGATTTAGATTGAGATTGAGATTTTCGATTGAGTCAAAACATATAATCACGAGATTTCACACGATTTTCACAAGAAATGTCATTGCGACCCGCCAATAAGTAGCGGCGGGGAAGCAATCTAATTAGATTACCACGCCCTTCGGGCTCGTAATGACCGGAAAACGGTCATCTCGTGGAAATCTGTGTAATCGTGTGGTTAAAAATTCTAAATTTGAATTACCCCGCGGCAAGCCGCGGGGGGTTAAATCATATTTTTGCTAAATTTTAATCTCAATCTCAATCTGCTTTTATTATTTAAGGAGCTTAAGCGCTTCTTCGACTTTTGTGCTTTTATGCACGACCGAAGCAATGGCTTTTACGATACCTATGGGATCCTTGTGCTGGAATGCGTTCCTTCCTATGGAAACTCCTGCCGCACCGCCCTTCATCGCCCCTTCCACCATTTCAAGTATTTCCTTGTCGGTTTCCATTTTTTCACCACCCGCTATCACAACGGGAACAGGGCATCCTCCGGTGACTTCCCTGAAACTCTCGGCGCTCCCCGTGTAATTAACCTTGACTATGTCCGCTCCCAGCTCTGCCCCCACCCTTGCGGCGTGTTTCACCACAGCCGCATCGAACTGGTTCTTTATTTTTTGGCCCCGCGTATACATCATGGCAAGAAGCGGGATCCCCCATTCCGTGCTTTTTTTCGAGATAACGCCGAAATCCCTGAGCATTTCGCTTTCGTCTTCGGCGCCCAGGTTCACGTGTATGGATACGGCGTCAGCCCCAAGCCTTACCGCTTCCTCGACCGTGCATACCAGGACCTTAAAGTTAGGGTCGGGTGCAAGGCTCGTGCTTCCCGAAAGATGGATTATCAGGCCGATATCCTTGCCGCTGCCGCGGTGGCCTCCGCGTACAAGACCTTTGTGGAGCACTATCGCGTTCGCACCGCCGTTCACTATGTTGTCTACCGTTTCCTTCATGTTCTCAAGGCCTCTAATAGGTCCGACGGTCACGCCGTGGTCCATCGGAATGATAACGGTCTTTCCGGTATTCCTGTTTAGAATTCTCTCTATCCTTATTTCTTTTCCTATCATTTTATTCCTCCCCAAAAATTATTTCGGCGCAAAGAAAAACCTATCCCGCAAGCCTGACAATGGGATAGGTTAAGAGAATTTCAAAAGAGTTTTCCTGCTTGCAGGCATTCTTCCTACTTCTCTCTTTCCATCACAAGCTCCGCTCTCCTGACTTCAGAAGTGCGGATGACCATATCCATAAGCGTGGGGTTTTCAAGCAACATGGAGCGGAAATCCTGCTTGGAAAGAATAAAGAAATCCGCGTCTTCCTCCACGATAACCGTGGCATTCCGCTTCCCGCCGACGAGCAGAGCCATTTCCCCGAAATATTCTCCCTGGCTTAGCTTTTTTATGCGGCTCTTGCCAAGGCCCTTCTTTACCCAGATGCCGACTTTGCCCTTTGAGATAAAATAGAAGGAGTCGCCTATATCTCCCTCGCGGACTACAGTTTCTCCCTTTTTAAACGATACCTTTTTCAGGCAGCAGAGAAGTTTTTCAAGCGCCGAAAGGTTGAACTGCGCAAGGAAATTGACGCCCCTCAGTATGGAATCAAGGCCACCGAGTTCCTTTTCGTCAATATCCTTTTTCTTTTCTTCTTTTGCCATATTTATCTCTTAGAAAAAAGAATTGCGGGGGTCCGATTTGAACGGACGACCTTTGGGTTATGAGCCCAACGAGCTACCAGGCTGCTCCACCCCGCTGTCAATCAATCTTTCTATTGCTTTGTGGCTTTTCCATCTCTTGATCTGTTTTTCACGCTTTAAAGCCTCTGTTTTATTATTGTATGATTCCGTCCATACAACCTGCCAGGGACCGCGCCTTCTGGTGGAAGAAGACTTGTTACAGAAGTGCTCTTCAAATCTTCTTACAGGATCGCTGCTGCATCCTATATAGAATTTTCCGCTGCTCTGGCTACGCAGTATATATATGGAATATTCCATTGAAAGGACGACCTCCCCGATGGGCTATGCCATCGGGACGAGCTACCAGGCTGCTCCACCCCGCTGTCAATCAATCTTTCTATTGCTTTGTGATTCTTCAATAATTATCAAATTTAAGCAATAATAAATATTATTTATGGAATAAAATAGGGTCGTCGATAAACCCTTTAAAACTGAAAATGGAAAATTGAGCAATGGACCGTCCCGATGTTACATCGGGACTCTGTTTTTTCGCTTTGCGAAAAAACATGGGCGAGGAGGGATTTCTTCTCACCCGTCGCTTCCGCTCCTTCTTCGAAGCCGGCCGCCCTCTCTCTGACCAGCGGCGTTCGGGTCGGCTTCAAATCCCTTGAGTGTTTAAACGTGGGCGAGGAGGGATTTGAACCCTCAAGGCCTTGCGACCGACGGATTTTAAGTCCGTCGCGTATACCGTTCCGCCACTCGCCCAAACCTTGAGGCTTCCCTTTCCCACTTACCCCCTTTATTATATACAAAAATAATACTATGTCAAGAAAAACGTCGTTTAAAAGGATAATTTGATAGTTCGGACAAAAGAGCGCTGACTGCCTCACCTTCTTTTACTTTCCTTAAGATCCTGCCTTTTCTGAACAGAAGGGCGTTCCTGCCGCCGAACGCCAGGCCTATGTCTGCCTCCTTTGCCTCGCCCGGTCCGTTCACCTCGCAGCCCATGATGGCAACCCGTAAAGAACCGTGTAACGTGTTAGGTGTAAGGTGTAAGGCATTCTGAAATCTATGGACGATACGGGGAAGATTAACGCGGCAGCGGCCGCAGGTCGGGCAGGAAATTATTTCCACACCCCCGGAAAGCCCGGTTGCCTGCAGTACCTCGCGGCCTGCCTTGACTTCTTCAACGGGATCTCCTGTAAGTGAAACCCTTATAGTGTCCCCTATGCCCTCCAGAAGAAGGATACCGATACCCAGCGAAGATTTCACAATAGCCGGAATAAGAGGTCCGGTGGCTGTCATTCCCAGGTGCAGCGGGTAATCAACTTTGCCGGCAATAAGCCTGTATGATTCAACGGTTGAACAAATATCCGGAGTTTTAAGGGAAATCACGATATCCCTGAATTTTAATTTTTCAATGATGCGCACGTAATCCAGCGCCGCCCCTGCCATCCTGTGCGCCAGGTTTTCACGTCGTACGTCGGACGTCGGACGTCGGACGGTATTTAAAGAGCCCGAATTCACTCCCACCCGTATCGGAATACCCCTGCGCTTCGCCGCCCCTACTACGGCCTTGATCTCCTCCTGCCTTCTTATGTTACCGGGGTTTAACCTGATCTTATCCGCGCCGCTTTCGATGGCAGCGAGTGCAAGCCTGTAATTGAAGTGTATGTCCGCGACAAGGGGTATCTTTATTCTCTTTTTGATCTCTGCCAGCGCCTGAGCAGATTCTTCATCAGGAACAGCAGCTCGGACAATCACGCATCCAGCAGCTTCAAGCTCCCTGACCTGGGCAACCGCTCTCTTAACGTCGGTGGCAGGCACTTTGATCATCGACTGAACGGGGATCGCACTTCCCCCGCCCACCGGAATGTTTCCGACCCAAATTTTCCTTGACGTGCGCCTTTTTATCACCGCTGTTTATCTCAACCTGATCCTGATTATGTCCTTAAAGGTCGCGTAGACCACAAGTGTTGCGATAAGCGCGATCCCCACATATTCGAGCGCACGCCTGCTTTTGTCTGATACCGGCTTGCGCCTTATTGCTTCCACCAGCAGTAAAAGTATAACACCCCCGTCAAAAATAGGAACGGGCAGCAGGTTAAGTATCGCAAGGTTGATGCTTATGAAACCTATAAAATCGAGGAAATTATTCACACCCTGCTGCGCCTGCGTGCCCAGCATCTGGAATATGCCTATAGGACCCGCTACATCCATCTTTGCCTTGCCGAACACAACAAGCACAAGGCCTTTTATGACGGCGTATGAAAGAAGTCCTGTCTGCTTCAGGCCCTCCCAGATAGATCCGAAAAATGAAAATTTCTTCAGTTCCTCCCTGGGGCTGATGCCGATTATCTTGCTCTGCATGTCGCTGTCCCACCTGGTAGCGATACTGAACGCCATGGGCTCTTTGTCCCTTATTATCTGAATATCTATGGATTTGTCCATATTCTTGCGGATATTGCTTTGGACCTCCATCCAGTCTTTGACATTGACGCCGTTAATAGTTCTTATCAGATCACCCGGTTTCAGGCCCGCTGTCTGGGCGGGATAGCCGTCACTGACCTTGCCTATCACCGTGGACTGGAAATCATATACCGAAACGCCGACCATGAACACGGCCGAAAAAAGCAAAAAAGCCAGCAGGAAGTTGAAAACAGGCCCCATAAAATAAAGGAACATCCTCTGCCAGGGAGACCGGGAGCTAAGAAATTCTCTGCTCGCGCTCACATCCGCCGCGTCTGTTTCCCCCGCAACTTTCACAAATCCGCCCAGCGGGAAAGCCGATATGCAGTATCTTGTTCCGCCCCTGGTGAAACCCACTATGTCAGGCCCGTATCCAAGAGAGAACTTTTCCACCTTGACCCCGAGCTTTTTCGCCGCGAAAAAATGGCCCAGCTCGTGGAAGAATATCAGGAGCCCGAACCCTACAATTGAAGCAACAATGGTAATTATCATTTTTTTCCCCGGTTTTTAAGTCTTTGATCTGAAGTCTATAGTCTGCTTTTGAAACCTGTTTCTATCACCCTGCGTGCTTCTTCCCTTGCCCACCTGTCCGCCTGCAAAAGTCGTTTGAGCATTGTCGTGCGTCGTGCGTCGTGCGTCGTGCGTAAATAATTATCCATGACTTTTTTAATAACTTTTGGGATGTCCGTGAATCCTATCATGCCGGAAAGGAACGCTTCGACCGCCTCCTCATCCCCCGCATTAAGCACTGCGGGCATGCAGCCGCCTTCCTTCAGCGCTGATCTGGCATAAGCAAGGCAGGGGAACTTTTTAAAATCCGGCCTGATAAATTCCAGCTTCCCCCAATTCGAAAGTTCAAGGACTCTGTAACGGGTCTTGAGCCTGTGCGGGAAAGAAAGCGCAAACTGTATCGGAATGCGCATATCCGGGTAAGCGATCTGCGCCAGGCTTGTTCCGTCAACAAACCTTACTATCGAATGGACCGCGGAGCCGGGATGTATCAGGACGTCTATTTTCTCCTGCGGTATGCCGAAAAACCTGCTTGTTTCAATAACCTCAAGCCCCTTGTTCATCAGGGTGGCTGAGTCAACCGTTATTTTCTTCCCCATTTTCCATACCGGATGCCTCAACGCGTCGCTTACAGTTATGTTTTTCAATTTGTTAGAGCTGAGTTTATAGAACGGCCCGCCTGAAGCTGTCAGTATCACCCTCTCGATCTCTCCCGCATCCTTTCCCTGCATGCACTGGAATATCGCGCTCAGCTCGCTGTCCAGGGGGAGTATCCGGACCCCGCTCTTTCTTGCCTCAGCCATTATTATTTCGCCAAACCCTACTATCAGTTCCTTGTTCGCTAACGCTATTTCCTTTTTTCCCCTTATAGCGGACAGGATCGCGGCAAGGCTTTCCACGCCTGCGAGCGCCCCCACCACGGTATCAACCCAGCGGGCGCACGCTATCCTGGCAAGACCTTCCGCTCCCGGATAGACCCTGGCGCGGGATTTCGATCTGCTCAACCGTTTTGCCAGGTATTTCGCTTTTACGGGATCAAGCACTGCAACCGCTTCCGGCCTGAATTCCTCGATCTGCCCAAGAAGCAGGTCTGTGTTATGCCTGCAGGAAAGTGCATATACCGAAAACTCGCCCGGGAATCCGCGTATCACGTCGAGCGTGCTCCTACCAACAGAACCAGTTGAACCGAGTACAGCTATTCTTTTACTCATTATCCTTCATATTTAGTAGATATAGTATGTGCTGAGATAATAATACATAAGCGGGGCGGTGAACAGAAGGCTGTCAAACCTGTCCAGGATACCGCCGTGCCCCGGGATAAAATCCCCCGAATCCTTTGTTTCAACGTCTCTTTTAAGGAAAGACTCGCACAGGTCGCCGAAAATTGTAAAGATACCTGTAAGCAGTCCAAGTATTATGCTGCCTTCCAGACTGAAATCGGAGACCCATAACCTTGCGACAAGAAAAACCGCGAGGCTGGCGCATACCCCCGCGATCGCGCCCTGCAAAGATTTCTTAGGGCTGACCTTCGGTATCAGCTTGAAAGTGCCCCACTTTTTTCCGATAAAATACGCTGCGGCATCGCAGCACCATGTTCCAAAAAAGAGAAGGTACAGAAAACGCACGCCCTTCTCTCTTATAAGGAAAAGGTAGCTCATCAAGAACGTCACGTACAGGACGCCTAAGATGGTAGTTGCTATGTTCACTGTCGGGCTGAATCTTTCTTTTTTCTTCGAGAACGCGGCCTTGAACATCTCCACTATAATGGAAAGCAGCAGAAAAATTATAAGTATGAAAATAGGGCTGAATATTTTACGGTATATGCTTATGCAAAGAAGGAAGCTTATGAATATCCCTATCTCGTACTGGGGGTTGGACCTTTTTCTCTGGAGGTCGTAGAACTCCGTAAGCCCCAGTATCGCGGTCCCGGCGACAAAGATCAGGAACGAAGCCCCCCCGAAATAGACCGCGAGGAAGAGTATGGGAACAAAGATCACGGTTGTTATGAGCCTTTCCGTCAGCATTCAATTCTCCTTAAAATTACCACGAAAGCACGAAATTAACCACAGGTGAACACAGGTTAACACTGTTTTAGATAAAATCATTGTTTTGATGTCCCATTGGGACATAACTCATAATTATCTTTTACTAATGGCTAATTGACAAATGACTGCATTTAAACAGCGCCGAACCGCCTTTCTCTTTCCTGGTAGGCAATGATGGCTTCTGTAAGGTGGCGCGGCGTGAAATCAGGCCAGTAAACCGGGGTAATAAGGATCTCCGCATAAGCCACCTGCCAGAGGAGGAAATTGCTTATGCGCATCTCACCGCCCGTTCGTATCAGGAGGTCAAGGTCCGGAAGACCTGCTGTGTAAAGGTGTTTCCCGAATTCATTCTCGCTTATCCCGGAAGGGTCCATTCCGCCGGCCGACACCTTTTCGCATATACTCTTGAGCGCATCCAGGATCTCCGTCCTTCCCCCGTAATTTATGGCAAGGTTCATTATCAGGCCGGTATTGTCTTCCAGGGACCCCATTGACTCCGAAAGACTGTCCAGCACGCTTTTCGGAAGGCCGGACCTGCGCCCTATCCAGCCCATCCTGACATTGTTCCTGTCCAGCTCCGGGACTTCCCTTAAAAGGTATTTCGCTATCAGTTCCATCAGGCCCGCTACCTCGGTTTTCGGGCGCGTCCAGTTCTCGGTTGAAAAAACATATAGTGTGAGAACTTTTACCTCCGGAAGCAGGTTGCCGGTGAAACGGACTATCTCCCTTACGCGATCGACTCCCTTTTTATGGCCCGCGATCCTCGGTAAACCCTTTTCTTTTGCCCACCTGCCGTTGCCATCCATAATAATGGCAATGTGCCCGGGCATTTTTTTCCTGTTCAGTTTTTTTAACAGTTCTTCTGTTCTTTCCATTTTATTTCAAATAATGATTACGGTGATTTTTAACCGCGATTACGGTGATATTTAAATAATCACTGTAATCATATTTGTAATCACTGTAATCGTCTTTATCAGACCTGCATGATTTCTTTTTCCTTGGCTTCCGCTATTTTGTCTATTTCGACTGAGAATTCCGCCGTGATCTTTTGTATCTTTTCCTGTGCGGCCCTCTCGTCATCCTCGGAAATTTTACTTTCGTCTTTCAGCTTTTTCACGGTATCGTTCACTTCCCTTCTGACGTTCCTCAGGGCCACCCTTCCTTCTTCCGCCTTCTTTTTTATGATCTTTGAAAATTCCTGCCTTCTCTCGGTGCTCAGGGGCGGTATGGTTATCCGCAATACGTTGCCGTCCTTTATCGGCGTCAACCCCAGGTCTGAGGCCTGTATCGCCTTTTCAACGTTCTGAAGGATACTTTTATCCCAGGGCTGTAATATCATCTGGTGGGGATCAGGTATGTTTATTGTCGCAACCTGGTTGAGCGGCATGGATGTATTGTAACAGTTCACTTTGATTTTTTCAAGCAGGATAATGGAAGCTCTCCCTGTCCTTATGGACGCAAAATCGCTCCGCAGGACCTCTGATACCGCGGTCATTTTGTCCCTTGTGTTTTTATACACGGCTTCAAGCATACCATCCTCCCGGTGCTCTTCTTTCAGCACACAACAGTTCCGACACTCTCGCCTTTCATGATACTTTCCAGGCTTCCCTTTTTACCGAGATTGAACACTATCACGGGCAGTTTGTTTTCCATGCAGAGAGATATCGCGGTGCTGTCCATGACCTTCAACCCTCTGTCGAGAATATCTATATACCTTATTTTTTTAAACCGCACGGCCCGCGGGTTCCTGACCGGATCATCCGAATAGACGCCGTCAACCTTGGTTGCCTTCAGCAGGACCTGAGACCCGATCTCTATCGCCCTGAGCGCAGCCGCGGTATCCGTAGTAAAATAGGGGTTTCCGGTCCCCGCCGCGAAAATAACAACCCTTCCTTTTTCCATGTGCCTTATTGCCCGGCGGCGTATGTAGGGCTCCGCGATCCTCTCCATCCCTATCGCGGACTGGACCCTCGTAGCCACGTTGATCCTCTCAAGCGCATTCTGCAGAGCGAGAGAATTTATTACCGTGGCGAGCATCCCCATATAATCAGCCGTGGTCCGGTCAATGCCGCTTGCCGTTCCAGTGAAACCGCGGAATATATTCCCGCCGCCTATGACGACGGCGATCCTTACTCCCTTTTTCTTGACATTTTTTATCTGCCGGGCGATGGACTGCACCTGCACCGGATTTATGCCGAACTCCCTGAAACCCGAAAGTGCTTCACCGCTGAGCTTTAACAGTATATTCCTGTAACGCATCTTTTATTATTCCCCCACTTTGTACCTTATGAATCTCTTGACCACGATGTTCTCGCCCAGCTTGCTCATCGCCTCCTTGATAAGATCCCTGATGGTGACAGCACCGTCTCTGATGGAAGGCTGTTCAAGCAGACAGCTTGTTTTATAGAAATCTTCTCTTTCGTTCTCGGGAATCTTTGCAACCGCATCAGGAGATACGTTTTCGCGCGCAACGCAAAGCGGCGAACATGCTACTATCTGCATAGTTATTTCCTTTGCCAGTGCCTTGAAGATCTCGTTCTTTGCCACGAAATCCGTTTCGCAGTTTATCTCGACAAGCGCACCGGCTTTGCCGTCATGATGGATGTAGGACGCAACTGTTCCCTGGTTTGCGCTGCGCGACTCAAGCCGCTGTGCCTTGGCAAAACCTTTTTCCTTGAGTATGACCCTTGCCTTTTCGGTATCCCCGCCGCATTCCTTCAGAACCTTACGACAATCCAATATCGGAGCGCCCGTGGATTTCCTCAGTTCCTTTATCGCATCGCCCTCGTTCATTCAGTTCCTCCCGTGTTCCCGCCATCCTGTTCCCCGCCGCTGCCTTCTGCTACTGTGCCCTCTTCCTGCGCAACGGTCTTTTCCTGCACGGTGCCCTCTTCCTGCGCAACGGTCTTTTCCTGCGCAACGGCTTCTTCCTGCACGGCACCCTCCATCTGCTGTTCTACCGGAGGAACTTCCTCTTTTTTGGCAAGACCCCTGCCTTCCATCACCGCCTCTGCTATCTGGTTCACGAAAAGATTTAAGCCGCGTATGGCATCATCGTTGCCCGGTATACAATACGTAACAAGGTTGGGGTCGCAGTTCGTGTCTACAACTGCCACAACCGGGATACCAAGTTTTTTCGCTTCTTTGATCGCTATACCTTCCTTCTTCAGGTCTACCATAAAAATAATATCCGGAAGTTTTTCCATTTCGCGTATTCCCTCAAAAACCGCGCCGAGGGCGTCTTTTTCCTTTTTCAGCTTCTTGACCTCGCCCTTAGGAAGGACCTCGAACCTGCCGTCCTTCTCCATCGTCTCAAGCTCCCTCAGCCTTTCTATGTTCTTCCTGATGGTCTTGAAGTTCGTCAGCATGCCCCCGAGCCATCTTTCCTTAACAAAAAAAGCATTGCACCTTGTTGCCTCGTTCTTTATGATCTCCTGCGCCTGTTTCTTTGTGCCGACAAACAGTATGGTATTGCCCTTCGCGACGGAATCGCGCACAAACTCATACGCCTCCTTGAACTTTTTCATCGTTTTCTGAAGGTCTATGACGTGGATGCCGTTTCTCTGGGAAAAAATATACTGCTTCATTTTGGGATGCCACTGGTCCGTCTGGTGGCCGAAATGAACTCCCGCCTCCAGGAGCTGCTTGATGTTTATTGATAACATAACCTCCTCCTTTTTTAATTACGATTACAGTGATTTTCAAATGAGATTACAGTGATTATAGACGAATTTCGTTGTAAAACTATTTATTTGCCGGTACTGCCCTTAAGAAAATCTTCTATTAAATAACTCAATTCGGTTACAACAGTGTCCGTTCCCCTGCCGGATGCATCGATCCAGTTAATGCGCCTGTCTTTGCGGAACCACGTCATCTGCCTTTTCGCGTAACGCCTTGTGTTCATTTTAAAAAGCCTTGTCATTTCGTCAAAAGTATATTTCCCGTTGATGAATCCCAGTGCCTCTTTGTATCCAAGCCCGTCCATGGCTTTGAGCTTTCCGTCATAGCCCCTTGCAGCCAGCCCCCTGACCTCCTCTACCAGGCCGCTTTTAAGCATCTCGCCGCAGCGCCTGTTTATCCTTTCATAGAGCTCAGCGGCGGGGAATCTTATCCCGAGCATCAAAACGCGGTACTGCGGCTTCTTCGTCTTTTTCTGAAAATACGATATGGGCTTGCGGGTCAGCTCAAAAACCTCCAAAGCCCTTACGGTCCTGCGGCTGTCATTAGGGCTGATCTTCTCCGCAGCTTCGGGGTCCACCTTTGCCAGTTCTTCGTGCAGCGCTCTGATCCCGGCTGATTCCGCTCTTGCCAATAATTTCTTTCTTATCACTTCATCTGCCGGCGGCGCCTCGCAAAGCCCGTCGATAAAAACCTTGATATACAGACCCGACCCTCCGACTACAAAAGGAATTTTCCCTTCCCTGTAAATAGCCCCGGCTGCATTCTCGGCCAGCCGCACGAAATCAGCGGCGGTAAACGCCTCGTCCGGGTCAGCCACATCTATCAGGCGGTGTTCTTTCTTCCGCAGGGGCTTTCCGGTCCCTATGTCCATGAACCTGTAAATCTGCCTTGAATCGGCGGAAATTATTTCAAGCGGAAATTTCTTTATGAGTTCAAGGGCCAGTTCCGTCTTGCCTGAAGCAGTGGGCCCTACCAGCACAATAAGCGGCTTTTGCATATAAATTGTCCATTGCGAAATCTACTTCATTTTTATCGCTTCGTTAGGGCAGGCTTCCGCGCATTTCCCGCACCCGTCGCAGGATTGCGGCTTGGTAAGCGTAGCCACGTCATTTACGAGCTCCAGGACCTTGTTGGGGCATTCGTCAACACATATCCCGCACCCGGTGCACTGTTCCTTGTCGATCTCAGGTTTCTTTTTCTCCTCAGCCATTTTTCTCTTTCCTCCCTTCCTTTAAAATATAATTACGGTGATTTCTAACTGCCGATTACGGTGATTATAACAAAGGAACCACTGTAACCATCTGTTCAGTAACAAGTATCAAGTTTCAAACTCTGACTCTCTGATACGGCGTTTACCCGCCAATCTTGCTGGGCGGGACGCTATGACACTGTTTCTATGATGCCGCCGCCGATCACAACGTCTTTTTTGTAGATAACCGCTGACTGGCCTGGCGTTATGGCCCTCTGCGGTTTTTCGAAAACTATCCTTAATTTCCCCCCGCCTGCCGGCGAAACAGTTGCCGGGCTCTGCCTGTGCCTGTACCTTATTTTTACGTCCGCCTTCATCGGGCCGGGGATCCTGGCTGTTGAAACAAAGTTGACGGCGCCAGCTATGAATTCCCTGCCGTAAAGCTCTTCTTCTTTGCCTGCCACTATCGTATTCGACCCCTGATCGATGGAAACAACGTAAAGCGGCTGTCCTGCGGAGATCCCCATGCCTTTTCTCTGGCCGATCGTGTAGAAAGCCAGCCCTTTGTGCCTTCCTATGATCCTGCCCCCGGTATCTTTAAGCGGACCCGGCTTTATGCTGCCCGAAACGTTTTCCTTGAGGAATTCCCTGTAGTTATTTCCGGGTATAAAACATATTTCCTGGCTTTCAGGCCTGCCCGCGACCGGAAGCGATCTTGCGGCAGCTATCCTGCGCACTTCTTTTTTTGTAAGACTGCCCAGCGGGAAGATCGCGCGCCCCAGCTGTTCCTGGGACAGCACGTAAAGCACGTACGACTGGTCTTTTGCCGGGTCTTTCCCCTTCCTCAGCACCCACCTGCCGGCCCTGGCGTTGTATTCCGCCATCGCGTAATGCCCTGTGGCTATATAACCGGCGCCAAGCCCTGCCGCCTTCTCCATCAGCGCGCCAAATTTTACGCGCCTGTTGCATTCAACGCAGGGATTGGGCGTCCTGCCCGACATGTATTCCCTGGTGAAATTATCAATGACCGTTTCCCTGAAAATATTCCTGAAGTTTATTATGTAATGCGGTATATGCAGAATGGCGGCAACGCGCCTGGCATCTTCAAAAGCGGAGACCGGACAGCACGCACCGGACTTTTCACGCGCTCCCCCGCGCCCTGTCTTCGGCAAGACCTGCATCGTTATGCCTATTACTTCGAAACCCTCATCTTTCAGCAGTGCTGCCGCGACGGACGAATCAACCCCGCCGCTCATCGCAACGACCACGCGTTTCTTCTTTTTCATCACTTTACGACTTCTTTTACCACGGGTATGAATTTCCTGAAATATCCGGGCTTTCTGCCCAGAACCCATATCAGGAAAAATGAAAACCCGAGTGCTGAAATTCCCACCGCTATCGCAAGGTTCTGACTGCCGCCGAACCACTGCGTAAGACCGCCAGCGACCAGAAGCGCGGCAACCGGAACTATATAGATCAGGAATGCACCTGCAAAAATGACCCCTGAACCGATCTCTATCTCTACCGTATCCCCTGGCTTTGCGCCCGCCCTGTTTATCGCCTCTATCTGCCTGGACCCGCCTGTTGCCGTCCTGCAGAAGCTCTCGGACGGGCATTCGCGGCAAACCTCTTTCTGCGCCACTTCTACTTTCGCCATATTGCCGTTTATTTCTATCACTCTGCCTGTTTCTTTCATGTCATCCGCACAATCCCGAACCCAGCTTAAACGCGTCCCTGATGGCTGATGGATATTTCGTTATCGCGCCCTTCGAATCGATGCCCGGTAAAAACAGGTCCGCGTCGTATGTGATGTCAAGCGTTATAAAAAAAGCCTTTATGGTCAAAGATGCTGCCTGGAAGAAATCCGTTTTTTTCCCGCCGCAGACCGAGATGAAAACACCTCTGCGGTTTGTTTTCGCGGAAAACGCCTGCTTCAGTATGTATTTCCTGACCCAAAGGCACTGGCACCTGTCTATCATCGCCTTCAGGTTGGCGGTTACCCCGCCGAAAAAAATCGGCGAAGCAACGATGAAGTGGTCCGCGTCCCGCAGCTTCGGGTATACTGCCTGCATGCCGTCATCAACCACGCATTTTCCGGTGTTGTCGCACCCACCGCATTCCCTGCAGGGGTTGATCTTCAGACCTGGTATAAAAAGAAGTTCCGTATCGGCTCCTGCTTCTGCCGCACCCTTCAGAGCTTCCTGCAGGAGCGCGCAGGTATTGCCTTCCTGCCTCGGGCTCCCCGCTATTCCAAGCACCTTCATTTTTTCCTCGTTACACTCGGAAGTGATTACGGTGATTATCAACTTATGATTACGGTGATTAAAATAATCACTGCAATCTCTTTAATAATCACTGTAATCATTTTTAAAAAGGACAAATTGTGCCCGGGCAACCGCCGGCATACTCGGCATCCGCGCTGACATATTCCCCGCCGGCATCATTCGGCTGCAGTCCGGTATAAAGGACCTGCTGGCTCCTGCTTCCGTACCTGTATGCGGTGATCCCCTTGCATTTCAAAGCGTAGGCCGCAGTGAATATCCCGCGCACGTCCTCAGGACTTGCTTCACGGCTCAGGTTTACTGTCTTGGAAACAGCGTTGTCCGTGTATTTCTGAAAAGCCGCCTGTATCCTGACGTGCCATTCAGGCTCTATGTCCAGGGCGGTCACAAAAAGCCTGCGGACATCAGGCGGCACCTGCTGGTTGTCTTTGACAGTGCCACTGCGCGCTATCTCACCCATCAGCTCCTTGCTGTAAAAACCTTTCTTATTCGCTGTTTCCTCAAAAAGCTGGTCCACCTCCAGAAGCTTCATGCCCTCCATAACGCTGCGCGCGTATGATACGGCAAAAAGCGGCTCTATTCCTGAAGAACACCCGGCTATTATGCTTATCGAACCGGTGGGCGCCACGGTTGTCAGGGTGGCGTTGCGCATCCTGCGGTAATCTTTCTTTTTCCATATGCTTGCTGGAAAATTGGGAAATGAGCCGCGTTCCTCGGCAAGCCTCTGAGATTCATCTCTTGCGGCTTCCCTTATAAACTTTATGATCTTGCCTGCAAAAGAAACCGCTTCCTCTGAATTATAAGGTATGCCCAGCTTTATCAGCACCTCGGCAAAACCCATGACCCCGAGCCCTATCTTCCTGTTGGACCTTGTGATTTTTTCTATGATCGGAATGGGGAACCTGGTCACGTCTATCACATTGTCAAGGAAATGGACCCCCAGATGCACGATCTTCCTCAGTTTCTCCCAGTTGGGCTTTCCATCCTCAACGATCCTGGAAAGGTTTATTGAACCAAGGTTACAGGACTCATAAGGCAGGAGCGGCTGTTCCCCGCAGGGATTTGTTGCTTCTATCTCTCCGGCCGCAGGCGTTGGATTATGACGGTTTATCTCATCTATGAAAAGCAGCCCCGGATCACCGGTCCTCCATGCCATGTTCACTATCAGGTCAAGGACCGTCCTGGCAGGCAGTTCCCTTACAATCCTGCCGTTCCGGGGGTTGATAAGGCTGTAGACGGCTCCCTTTTCCGCCGCGTTCATGAAATCGTCGGTAACCGCAACAGAAAGATTGAAATTATCAAATACGTGCTCTTTGTCCTTCGCCGTTATGAAATCAATTATGTCCGGATGGCTGACAGAAAGCACCGCCATGTTCGCCCCGCGCCTTCTGCCGCCCTGCTTCACTACATCAGTGGCAGCGTCAAAAACCTTCATGAATGAAACCGGCCCTGACGCAATACCGCCCGTTGACTGGACCGTGTCCCCTGCAGGGCGGAGGCGCGAAAAGGAAAAGCCCGTTCCGCCGCCCGACTGGTGGACTACAGCCATTTCCTTTACTGCCCGGAATATGCCTTCTATCGAATCTTCCACCGGTATCACGAAACAGGCTGACAGCTGTCCTGTCTGGGTTCCCGCGTTCATCAGAGTCGGGGAATTTGGCAGGAATTCCAGGTTGGCCATGAGCCTGAAAAATTCATCTTCTATCTTTGCCCTTTCGCCGTGGCTGTATTTCTTTTCAGCCTCTGCAACGGCCCTGGCTACCCGCCTGAACATCTGAGCAGGCGTCTCAAGGACATTGCCCCTGGGATCACGCGCAAGGTATCTTTTCTTAAGAACCCGGATCGCATTGACCGAAAGCTTGAGGTCGTCTGTAACCCCCAGTACCTGCTTTGCCTCCCTGAGCTCGCTGCGCCTGTATCTGTAAAGGATATATGATTTTGCCACTTCCGGATACCCGTGTCTTATCAATACTTCCTCTACCATATCCTGTATGTCCTCAACCGTAGGGATCTTTTTTGTAAAGCGATTTTCGCATAAAGCCATAGCTTCCTGGGTAAGGTCTTTCGCGAGCCTTGCGTCCCCCCTTCCCTGAGAGGAAAGAGCCTTAAAAATCGCTGTTGCGATCTTGGTAGGCTCAAACCGTGCTATCGACCCGTCGCGTTTGTATATTTTCTCTGTTTTCATTTTTTACCTAAACCACACGATTACACACGATTTGCACCAGACAACAGCAAAACTGTCGTTGCGAACAAAGTGAAGCAATCTCGCATTTGGATTGCTTCGTCATTTCATTCTCCGAAGGAGTCTGCATGACTCTTCGGACAATGACATTTCTTGTGAAAATCTTGTGGAATCGTGTGGTTAAAAAATCAGTTCGACGTCGGCGCTGACTACTCCGGGGATCCCCTCAATGCGCTCCTTGACTGATTGAACCATATACCCCAGGAGGGGGCAGTTAGGTGTTGTCAGCGTCATTTTTATCTTTACCAATTCTCCCTTTTCCTGCTTCTGTATCTCCACGTCTTTTATGAGTTCAAGGTCCACCACGCTTATGCCGAGTTCCGGATCTGTGACATCCCTCAGCGCCTCAATGACGCTTTCCTTGGTGAGCGGGCCGGCACCCCCGGGCTTCATGTGCATTTTAAACCACGCTATGGTGCGCGCAAGCCCGTCCTCGATCCCTATCTTCGGCTCCCACTGCAGGATATTTTTCGCCTTCGTTATATCGGGCTGCCTCTGGCGGGGATCATCGGCAGGCAGCGGTCTGTAAATTATCTCGCTCCTGCTCCCCGTGATTTTTATTATGAGCTTCGCGAAATTAAGAACGCTCATCTCCACGGGGTTGCCCAGATTGACCGGTTCGCGGAAATCGCTCAGGGCAAGCTTGTACAACCCCTGCACCAGATCATCCACGTAACAGAAACTTCTTGTCTGTGAACCGTCGCCGTATACGGTTATGGGCTCGTTATTCAGTGCCTGGTATATGAAATTGGGAACAACCCTTCCGTCGTTCAGCCTCATCCTTGTGCCGAACGTATTGAATATCCTGGCAATCCTGATGCTTACGCCCTGCGACCTGCCGTATTCCGTTGTAAGCGCCTCGGCGAACCTTTTTGCCTCGTCATATACAGACCTCAGCCCTACGGGATTCACATTTCCCCAGTATTCCTCTTTCTGCGGATGGACGAGCGGGTCGCCGTAAACCTCAGAGGTTGAAGCAAGCAGGAGCACGGCCTTTTTGTCTTTCGCAAGCTCAAGCGCATTACGCGTTCCCATTGCCCCGGCTTCAAGGGTCTGCACGGGAAAAGTAAGGTAATCCACCGGGCTTGCAGGCGAGGCAAGGTGGAAAACGTAATCCACGCTGCCGCTGACATCAACGCGCTTGATCGCATCCTGCTCAGTAAACATAAATCCCGGGTTGTTCTGGAGCTGGGAAACATTGGAAGGCCTGCCTGTTATGAAATTATCCAGGCATACCACCTGCCAGCCGTTCTTTAACAGAAATTCACAGAGGTGGGATCCGATAAAACCCGCACCCCCTGTTACCAGCGCCCTCATTCTTCCTCCGGAAGAGTTAAAAGTTAAAGGTTGAAAGTTAAATGTTAAAAATCTTCAATCTTTAGATCTGGCAATCTTAAATCGCTTCTTCAGCGGCCGATCCCTTTATAAACGAAACCCAGTTTCTTCATTTGTTCCGGTTTAAAAATGTTCCTGCCGTCTATAATAACTGGTATTTTCATAAGTCTCTTGAGTTTTCCCAGGTCCAGATCTCTGAATTCGTCCCACTCGGTAAGAACCAGGACGCAGTCGCATCCCTCAGCGGCGCTGTACGCGTTTTTACAGAACCGGACCCCGCGTAAAAGCTTTTTAGCATTTGCCATTGCCGCGGGGTCAAACGCCTTTATCCTGGCCCCGTCTGATTGCAGGGCCTTTATGATATCGATCGAAGGGGCAAGCCTCATATCGTCGGTATCGGGTTTGAATGAAAGACCCAGAACCCCGATAACCTTATCCTTCAAAACCCACAGGGCCTCCTTGACCTTTCTGGCAACAGCCCTTTTCTGTTCTTCATTTACTTTCTGGACCGCTTTCAGGATAGCGAAATCGTAACCATTCTTTTCAGCTATGTAAATGAAGGCCGCAAGGTCCTTGGGAAAGCAGAAACCGCCGTATCCCGCCCCGGCGCTCAGGAAAGCCTTGCCTATTCTGGGATCGTAACCCATCCCCTGGGCAACGCTCTGCACGTCCGCACCGACTTTCTCGCAAAGGTTCGCTACGGAATTAATATAGGAAATTTTTGTCGCGAGGAAGGAATTTGAAGCGTGCTTGATCATTTCTGCCGTTGGCAGATTCGTGATGATTTTCGGGCATTTTATTTTCCTGTAAGCCTCGAGGATAATCTTCCTGGCTCTCTCGTTTTCCACGCCTATCACGATGCGGTCCGGCTTGAGGAAATCCCTGACAGCGCTTCCCTCCCTCAGGAATTCCGGATTCACCGCAACGTCAAAATCGGCTCCCTGCCCGCTGTAAAGGCCCACCGTATGTTTTATCCATTTCCAGGTATTTACCGGCACTGTGCTTTTTTCAACAATCGTCTTGTAGCCGGAAAGACTGCGGGCTATCTTCCTTACAACCTTTTCAACGCTGGAAAGGTCGGCTTCCCCGTCTTCCCTGGGAGGAGTTCCCACACATATGAAAATAAGCCCGCATTTCTTTACTCCGTCAACCACGCTTGCAGAAAACCCAAGCCTTCCGTTTTTCCTGTTTTCCTTTACAAGCCGCTCCAGTCCGGGCTCGAAAAACGGCATTGAGCCCTTCATCAGATTCCTGATCCTGATTTTGTCGTTGTCAACGTTTATCACGCTATGCCCAAGCTGCGCAAAACAAGCACTTGTAACAAGGCCCACGTGTCCTGCGCCTATGACGCATATCTTCATATAAACTCCAGTTAACCGGAAATGATCCCGGTAGTTCTATTTGTCTTTTTCAATACGGGGGAAAAGCGGGTTGCCCTTACGGACCATGGTGCCGGGCTTCAGCATCCCCCACTTCAGGTCAGCAGTCCTGGCGTCTTCTATCTTTTTATCCATCCCGATCTGGACCCACATCTCGGCTGCCTTTGACGGCATGAACGGAAAAACAAGGACCGCGGTCATCCGGAGCGACTCCGCCAGGACGTACATTGCGGTTTTTAAAGCTTCCGGGTTTTCATTTTTCAGTTTCCAGGGCCGGACGTCTTCAATAAATTTATTGGCGGTGTTGATAAAGCCCCAGACGGATTCAAGCGCAAGGCTGAATTCAGTCCTTTCCATTAACTCGCATACCTTGGCGGCGGCTTCCTGCGACTGCTGTGCGAGCTTTGAGGCGCTTTCAGAGTTTTCCCCGCTTTCCGGTATAATTCCCTTGAAATACTGCTCGATCATTGATACCGTCCTGTTCAGCAGGTTACCCAGGTCATTGGCAAGGTCACCGTTGAACCTTTTTTCGAACGCGGGTATGGAAAAAGTTCCGTCGAGCCCTACCGGCATCTCCCTTAGAAGAAAATACCTCAGCGCGTCTGCGCTGTATTTCTGAATGATAAAGCCCGGATCAATGACGTTACCCAGGGATTTTGACATCTTTTTACTGTCGAACAGCCACCAGCCGTGCGCGCAGACTTTCCCGGGAAGCGGGAGGCCTGCCGCGAGAAGAAGCGACGGCCATATTACCGCGTGGAATTTCAGTATATCCTTCCCCACAAAATGCACGTCAGCGGGCCACAGGTACTGGAACCTGCTTTCATCGTCAAGGTATCCTGGCGCCGAAATATAATTTATAAGTGCGTCAAACCAGACGTATATGGACAAGCCTGGGGTCCCGGGAACCGGGATCCCCCATGCAAGGTTCTTCCTTGTGATGCATAGGTCTTTCAGGCCTTCCTTTACGAAATTCACTACCTCGTTCCTGCGCGACACCGGCATGATGAAACCCGGATTTTCTTCGTAGTGCCTGAGGAGAGCCTGCTGATATTTTGACATCCTGAAAAAATAGCCTTCCTCTTCAAGCTCCCGAAGGTCCCTTCCGCAGTCAGGACAGAGCCCATCCTTCAGCTGCGTCTGCGTCCAGAAGGATTCGCAGGGAACGCAGTACAAACCGCTGTATTTCCCCTGGTATATGTCACCGGCGTTTTTCAGGCGCTCGAAGAACGCCTGGACAACCAACACGTGCCTCTGCTGGGTGGTCCTTATAAAATCGCTGTACGTAATGTTCAGCGATTTCCACAAACCAATGAAACGCAGGACCATTTCGTCGGCAAGCGCCTGCGGTTCCATGCCCCTTTTACGCGCCTCCGCGGCTATCTTCTCGCCGTGTTCATCGGTCCCGGTGAGGAAAAAAACATCGTCACCTTTCATCCTGCGGTAGCGGGCAAGCGTATCTGCTATCACACAAGTGTAAGAATGACCTATATGCGGTATGCCGTTCACGTAATAAAGCGGTGTTGTTATGTAGTATTTTCCCATTTGTTAGTACACCTGCACTTCCACTTCCCTGCCGTCCTCCATCTTTACCTTGTAGGTTCCCTTGGATATATTGACCTCGCTGACAAAACCTATTTCTTCCTTTACCTTCGCCCTGGTCCCCATCTTGGGAAAGCGTTTTGCCATTTCCTTATAGAACCTATATTCATACTGCAGGCAGCACATAAGCCTTCCGCATGTGCCGCTGAGTTTTGCCGGGTTAGAGGTAAGGTTCTGCGCCTTTACCATCTGCATAGACACGGGCGTGAATTCTTTTAGAAACATCATGCAGCACAAAGGCCTGCCGCAGTGGCCGAAACTACCGACCATTCTTGCTTCGTCGCGGACCCCGATCTGGCGCATTTCCACCCTTGTTTTAAGCTCGTGCGCCAGGTCCTTGACGAGTTCCCTGAAATCAACCCTTCCCTCCGAGTAGTAAAAAAAAGTGGCTTTGGAACGGTCGAAATTATACTCGACCTTTATGAGCTTCATGGGCATTTCGCGGGACTTTATCATGTGCTGGCATACCGAGAACGATTCCTTCTCCTTGATCTTGTTGTTCTTCAACTGGGCGATATCTTCCTTGGTGAGCTTTCTCAGGACCTTTTTAAGCGGTCCTTTGATCTCCTGGGTGGTAACGATCCTTATCGCGTTAAAGACCTCTCCTATTTCCTGCGAGTCGTTCTCACCCTCTACAATGCAGAGATCCTGTTTGTTCAGGTCAATCCCCTGGGGATCATAATACTGGACTATGTCTTTTATTTTTACGCCTATTATCTCGGCCATTTTTCTCTCTTTATTTTTTGATTACAGCGATTTTAACCACGATTTCAGCGATTTGAAACCTGGATCCCTTCAGCTCTTAAACCATTAAACCGTTTTAGTCTTTTTGCCATGCGCCATATGCTATGTGCCATGTGCTGCTGCATAAAGATTGTTCAGTTCAAGCATCAGCATCTCGGTGGAAAGCTGCGGGTTAACGTTCCTTGCTACCTGCTCTCGCGCGTGCAGGATCCTTTCGATGATCCGGACCAGGGAATCAGGCGTAAATCTCCTGCCGAACTCAACCAGCTCCTTTTCCCTGTCCTTGTATGAAACCGCTCCAAGGCCTTCTTTCCGGAACAGGACGTCCCTGTACCAGGCAAGGAGCCCTTCTATCGCCTGGATACTTCCGTCCCTGCCTCCTGTTATGCCTGAAATACCCTGCAGCATTTCTGTTTTGCCTGCACCCAGGAGCGGAACAAGGCTGAATCCCTTTTCAAGCGCTTCTTCGGACAGCTCCGCTGCTTCCCTGACAAACCTTACCTTCTGGCATCTTGAAGAAATCGTGGGAAGGATCATCTGGGGTCTTGATGTTATAAGTATAAAGACCGTGTGTTCAGGCGGTTCTTCAAGGACTTTCAGCAGGCTGTTGGCTGCTTCCTCGGTCATATTTTCCGCGTCCTCAATTATGTATACTTTGTATCTTCCGGAAAAAGACCTGAGATATGCCTCTGCCTGAACGTTCCTCATCTGGTCTAGGATTATCTCTTTTTTATCCTGAAGGGCTGTGATCATCTTTACGTCAGGATGCGCGCCGTCTCTGATAAGCATGCAGGTCTGGCATGCGCCGCACCCCTCCTTTTCGCAGTTCAGGACTTCCGCGAAAAGAATGCCTGCCTGCTTTTTCCCGGTTCCCCGGGGACCGGCAAAAAGATATGTGGTAGCGATCCTGCCGGTCCTGAGAACCGCTGAGAGTATTTTTTGGGCCAGTAACTGGCCCTTCATTTCATCCAGCACGCTCATTGCTTTATATGCGCAGGCTGGCTTTCCGCCCTGGTGCTGCGTGCGGCTGTGTCCTGCGACATTACGCCTGTCAGGAGCTGGACACCCTTCATCATGTCAAGTGCTCTCCTGACAACAGGATCGTAGGAAAGTGACATCTTCAACCCGTCCTCCTTGCTCTTCTGGCTGGCAAGCTCTATTCTCAGATCTCTCTCGATCAAATACCTGTATTTGTTAAGCTTATCCCTTTTCAGGTCTGCGTTTTTCCTTCCTACTATTTCCATAAAAGTATCCATTGCAGTATCATCCAGCCTGAATTCCTCGGGTTTGACCCCGGTGTTTTCCTTGGCGTATAGTGTTATGCAGTTATTCTGCCTCAGGGTCCGTATCACATTGAAAGCCTCAGGGTCTTCCGGCTCCTTTTCCTCCTCGGCTTCTATATCAGGGGAAATACCAATATTGTGTATGCAGATACCTGATGGCGTGTAATATTTTGCCGTTGTAAGCGCCACGCCTGAACCGTCTTCCAGGTTAATAACGGTCTGGACCGAGCCCTTACCGAATGTTTTTGTGCCCAGTATCAGCCCGCGCTTGTTGTCCTTCACTGCTCCCGCCACAATTTCAGACGCGCTTGCGCTGCCTTTGTTTACCAGGATTATCAGCGGGACGTATTTATGCGCTGAGCCGCTCCTGGCATAAAATTTGATCTCGGGCTGGACCCTGCCTTTGGTTGACACTATCAGGCCTTCGGAAAGGAATTTGTTGGAAACCTCCACTGCCTGTTCAAGAAGCCCTCCGGGATTATTACGCAGGTCCACTATAAGGCCTTTCATGCTGTTTTTTTCAAGCGACGTCATCGCCTCGTCAAGCTCCCTGCCCACATGCTGGTTGAACGTCACGATGCGCAGGTAACCTATATCCCCGCTGAGCAGGCATTTGGATTTCACCGCTTTCAGCTGTATTATGTCGCGCACTATCGTTATCTTGATCGGCTCTTCAACCCCGTCCCTTTCAATCGTTATGGTCACCGGCGTGCCTTTCGGACCCCTTAATTTTTGCACGGCGTCCTGTATATTGATGCCCGCGGTTGATTTGCCCTCGATCTCGATTATCCTGTCCCCGGCCTTTATGCCTGCCTTGTCTGCGGGGGTGCCTTCCATAGGAGCTATGACCATCAGTTGTTTCGTTACAGGAGCTATTGAGATCTCTATGCCCAGGCCTCCGAATTCTCCCCGGGTTTCAACCTGCAGGTCGCTGTAACCCTGCGGCTCCATGAAATGCGTATGCGGGTCGTCAAGCGAAGCAAGCATTCCCTTGATCGCCCCGTAAATAAGCTTCTGCGGATTCACTTCCTCCACGTACTGGGTCTGGACAAGGTGAAGGACCTGCGAAAAAAGGGACAGGCTTTCGAAGACGCTGTTACCGGACTGCTGCGCCCTTGTAACGAATATTCCCAGGCAAAAACTCAGGGCGACAAGCCCAGATATTATCCAAAATATCCTTTTCTTATAAAACATATTGGCCTCCAATTATGGCAAAAGAATAGGTCAAAACTCAAAGGTCAAAGCGTCCCCAAGGGATCCAAGCGTCAAGATTTCATAAGAAATCTGCGGGGACAAAACTCAAATCTAAGGTATCATAACTTTTGACCTTTGACTTTATTATTTATTTTTAAGCCAGTCTAACGGGTCTATCGGTTTTGCGTCTTTCCTCATTTCGAAATGGAAAGAAGAGGAAACGGTCCCTATGATACTTTCCTTTTCCGTGGTTTTGTCGGTTTTAGCGTATACTTCTTTAAGACCGCTGTATACGCTGCTGTAGCCTCCCCCGTGGTCTATTATCACCATGTTGCCGTAACTGCGGAAAACTCCGCTGAACATGATCTTTCCCTTGCTTACGGCCATTACGTTCTGCGTTCCTTCCACTTCGATATCTATCCCTGAATTGAAAATAGGGGTGGGATATTTCTCGGAAGAATTCCACCCAAAAGGACCCGTGATCTTTCCCTTTGCCACAGGCCAGGGGAGCTTGTCCTTCTCGCGCTCGAAAAGCACGGCTTCCCTGTCAAGCGTTTTTTTCGGCACGCCGGAATCCACCAGGAGCGTTTCTATCATCTTCTGAAGGCTCGCGGCCTCCTTCGAGAGCTGCCTCTGTTTTTCTATAGACCTGGACAGCTCGTTCCTGACCGAGTTGACTGTTTTCTCTTTTTCTTTTTTCGCTGTTTCAACCTGGGATTTCTCTTTGTTTTTAACCGATAGCGAGGAAGAAAGGACTTTTACTTCTTTTTCAAGAGATGATTTTTTAACCTCCACCTTTTTCTTTTCATTTTCTATCCTAAAGACACCTGCGGCATCCTGTTCCGAGATCATCCTGAACGCGTTGAAAATAAAAGAAAAATTCCGCAGCTGGAACAGCCCGTCCAGCCCTTCTGATACGGAAAGCAGCAGGCTCTTGCGGTAAAAAGTATCCATCCTGGCTGAAACAAGCGCCTGGTAATCCGTGAGTTCGCGCGACTTCTTCTGGAGCGTATCCTTCGTAGTTACAAGCTTCCCTTTTTTATCCCTGACCTGGCCCTTGTACCTGTCGACCTCCTTCAAAACCTCGACAAGATTTTTCTTCGTCTCCTCAAGGGCTTTCTTCTCGTTCTTTTCCTTCAGCTGAAGTTTCTGCTCTTTCTCCTTTTCCACTTTGAGCTGTTCTTTTATGAGGGAAAGCTTGTCCTTTTTTTCCTGCAGTTCGTCACCGCCGCAGAACCGTGCAGCCATAACAGCAACCATTAACAGGAAAAAAATCTTCCGCATTTATCCTCCGGCGGTCCCTTTTTCCTTCGGTTCCTTTACAACCTTTTTGGCATACTTTTTTCTGAACTTTTCCACTCTCCCGGCAGAATCCACCAGTTTCTGGACCCCGGTGTAAAACGGATGGCATTTAGAACATATTTCAACGCGAACGTTCTTCTTGGTAGACCTTACGTGCAGCACGTTCCCGCACGAGCATGTGATAGTCGTCATTTCATACTTGGGATGTATCCCGGTTTTCATTATGCCTCCTGTATTGCGATAACAGCGATTTTTCAACTGCGATTTCAACGATGGTTGAATCACTGCCATCGGGCTTTTTATCGCTGTAATCATTAATTACTTGGAATTGGTCATCGATTCAAGGAATTCCTTGTTGTTCTTGGTCCTTTTCATGCGTTCGATAAGAAGCTCCATTGCCTCTATTGGGTTGAGCGAATTCAGGACCTTTCGCAGCACCCATACCTTTTTCAGCGATTCCGGGTCGAAAAGCAGCTCCTCTTTCCTTGTGCCGGACCTGTTTATGTCGATCGCGGGGAATATGCGCCTGTCCGCAAGCTGCCGTATCAGCTGTATCTCCATGTTGCCTGTTCCCTTAAATTCCTCAAATATGACGTCATCCATCCTGCTTCCCGTTTCTATGAGAGCGGTGGCAAGTATCGTGAGACTGCCTCCTTCCTCTATGTTCCTCGCGGAACCGAAGAAACGCTTGGGCCTGTGAAGGGCGTTGGAATCAAGGCCCCCGGAAAGCACCTTGCCGGAGGGAGGGATGACCTGGTTGTGCGCCCTCGCAAGCCGCGTGATGCTGTCAAGCAGGATCACCACGTCTTTTTTCCATTCCACAAGCCTTTTTGCCTTTTCGATCACCATATCAGCGACCTGCACGTGCCGCTCAGGTTTTTCATCGAACGTGGAATACAGGACCTCTGCCTTGACCGACCTCTGCATATCGGTCACTTCCTCAGGTCTTTCGTCAATAAGCAGGACTATGAGCTTGACCTCGGGGTGGTTCGCGGTTATGCTGTTGGCTATCTTCTGCAGGAACATGGTCTTGCCCGTTCTGGGGGCTGCGACTATCAGGCCTCGTTGACCTTTTCCTATGGGTGTCATCAGGTCCATGATCCTCATTGAAAGCTCTTCGGGTTCCCTTTCAAGTATGATCCTGCCTTCCGGGTAAAGCGGCGTGAGGTTATCGAACAGAGACCTTTCAGCCGCAAGTTCCGGATTCTCGAAATTTACCGCTTCGACCCTCAGCAGCGCGAAGAACTTCTCTCCTTCCTTCGGTGGGCGGACCTGGCCTGACACGGTATCGCCGGTCATAAGACCGAATTTCCTTATCTGGGACGGGGATATATAGATATCATCCGGACTTGGCAGGTAGTTGTAGTTGTTGGAACGCAGGAACCCGTAGCCGTCCGGCAGTATTTCCAGTACCCCTTCGCCGAACAGGAATCCTTCTTTCTCTATGCGGGCCTGCAGTATCCTGAATATCAGGTCCTGCTTTTTAAGACCGATGAGACCGGTAACGTTCAGTTCCTTTCCGACGTCGTTCAATTCGGAAATGGTTTTTTTCTGCAGTTCTACGATATCCATATAACCCCCGTGCCGCTAATTATGAATTATGAGTTATGAGTTATGAGTCAAGGAATCAGGGCTGAAGCCCTGAGTTACAATAAGTTCCTTGCTGTTGATTCATAATTCATAATTCATCATTCATAATTGAATTTCTAACAGACCCTGTTTCTTCCGGTATTTTTCGCCTGAAGGAGGGCGGCATCAGCCTTGGCGATGAGCTCATCCTTGGTGATGAGGCCGTCGCCTGAATAAGACGCTATGCCTATGCTGATGGTAACGTGCATCTCGTGGCTATCCGTGCGAAAGACGTGATCCTCAACCGTTTTTCTGATCCTTTCCGCGACTGTTTTTGAGCCTTCGTAAGATGTTTCGGGAAGGATGATCACAAATTCATCTCCCCCGTACCTGGCCACGAAATCAATCTCGCGCACCGAGGTCGACAGGATCTCGGAAACATCCCTTAATACCGTATCCCCGAAAACATGCCCGAAACTGTCATTGCACTTCTTGAAAAAGTCCAGGTCGCACATAAGCAGCGATATCTTAAGCTTGTAGAATGTCGTCCTCTTCATTTCCTCTTCAAGATGCTCCTGGAAATACCGGTGCAGGTATAGATGCGTGAGGCCGTCCCTTATGGAAAGTTCCTGGGTTCTCTGGTAGAGTTTTATGTTTTCCAGGGAAATTACAAGAAGGTTTGCCAGGACTACAAGCAGCTTGAGGTCGTCTTCTCTAAACGCTTCGGCTGCAGGCGCCCTGACTTCGATTATGCCAGTAACTTCTCCGTGCCCGCCCTCTTTTTTTACCATAAGCGGGGCGCAAATAAGCGAACCTTCCTCTTTTTCGTCCGGCATAGAAAATTTGGTTTCCAGCGAAAGGTTCTTCACAAGAACCGACCCTGCGTTTTTTATCACCCACTGGTATAGAGGATCTCCGATATGCGGGATCTTCTTGACTCCGTCGCCCTTTTCCGTGAAACCCGCAGATGCTTCCACTGTAAGGTCCCCGTTCTTGCTCAGCTTCATTATGACGCAGCGGCCGTATGTAACCAGCTTGAACAGGGAGGAAGCTATGTAACCGTAAAGCTCGTCCTCCTGCATAATGGAACCTGCCTTGGAAGCTATCTCGGAAAGAGAGTAGTAACGGTTCAGTTTGCCGGTAAGGTTGGTGTTGAGCGCTGATTCCCTGTCGTGTTCCTGGCTCAGTCGCGCGTAATCGCTGAGCACGTCTTCATAGCTTGCTCCGCGCACGCCGCTCTCTTCTCTCTCGCTCCTTTCCCACAGAACGAAGAAAAGCATGAAAAGGAACATTCCGAATATGCCTATCTGGAGCGTAAGGGCCAGTATCATTTTTTGCCGTATGCAACCGTTTGGTTGCGTCCTCCTTCTTTCGCCCTGTAAAGAGCCTCGTCAGCGTGTTTTATGAGCTCGTCGATCGAGGTGCTGTCATCAGGGTATGTGGCGTGCCCCAGGCTTATAGTCACACCCGTAAACCCGCCTTCAATTTCAAGCTTGAGCGTTTCGACCTTCTTCCTTAGTTCCTCAGCAAGGGCCCTTGTTTCGTCTTTCCCGCGGTGCAGCAGGATTATTACAAATTCCTCTCCGCCGTACCTGACGGCTATATCTGTTTCGCGCACGCCTTCTTTGAGGATTTTTGAAACGCGCCGCAGAAGCTCGTCCCCTGCCTGGTGCCCGTACTGGTCATTGTATTTTTTGAAAAAGTCTATGTCAGCCATAAGCAGCGAAAACACTTCATTGTATGTTTTCGCCCTTTTCGCCTCAATCGCGAGTTTTTCCTGAAAATACCTGTGGACATATAATCCGGTCAGCCCGTCCACTATGGCAAGCCTTTCCACTTCCCCGTACAGCTTTGCCCTTCTCAGTATTATGGAAGTCTGGGCGCAGAGGTTTGTCAGCTTGAGCAGGTCGTCATAGCTGAAAGGAAGGTATGGCTCTCTCTCTCTCCTCATTTCTATCGTGCCGATCACCTTGTCCTCTGCTATGAGCGGCACCATAATAAAGATCTCCGGTTTTTCCTCGCCGTCATCTATGTATTCTTGTATCCTTTTTTCATCGGGTGAAACAATGGGCCTTTTGTTCGCTATCACATTGAGTATATTTTTGTCAGTGACCTCCACCCTGTCGTTCAGAAGAAGGTTCAGGACAAAATCATACTGTATTGCCGTGGACATATTCCCTTCATCCTCGGTAAAAAGGCACAGTTTTGAAAACGAGAACTCAAAATATTTGCGCATCATCTGGCTCATTATCTTGAGTATGTCTTCCATGTTCATAGTTGTGGCTATATCCCTCACGCCTTCGTATATGCCGAAAATATCCTCTGCGTCCTTGTGGAGTTTTTTCGTCGTCTCGCGCAGCAGTCTTAGGTCATACACGAGCTTGAAATATCTTCTTCTCGACCTTTCAACCACAAGCAGCAGTATTATCAGGCAGCCGAATATTAAACTCATTATCTGCAGCAGTAACAAAAGAATTTCCCTGTGCTATATACCGGATTTGCCGTAGGCTTCGATGAACGTGTCCACGACAACCGGGTCAAACTGGGCGCCGGCGTTCTTTCTCAGCTCCGCGACTGCTTTTCCGTCCGGCATTGCCTTCCTGTACGGCCGGTCCGAAGTCATGGCCGAGAACGCGTCCGCGACCATCAGTATCCGGGAGCCCAGCGGTATCCTGTCACCCTTCAGGCCGTCCGGGTATCCCTTGCCGTCATACCTTTCATGCAGGTGCAGTATCAGGGGTGCGAGGTGCTTTAATATTTTAATATGGCTCACTATATCCGCGCCTATTTTTGAATGGTTCGCAACCTTCTCGAATTCCTCTACGCTGAGCTTATCGGGCTTGCTGAGTATTCTCTCCTCGATACCGATCTTGCCCAGGTCATGTATAAGGCTGGCATATGCGATGGATTCTGTCTCTTCGGTTGAAAGCCCCATCTGCCTGGCTATTGTTATCGCGTATTTTTTCACGTCCCTTGAATGGTCTGCCGTATAAAAATCCCTTGTTTCCACAACAACTCCCAGGGCCTCAAGAAGCCCCAGGTGGCTTTCCTCTATGTCCTTGAACAGCCTTGCATTTTCTACAACTACCGCAACCTGGTTGGAGAAAGCGGTAAAAAGCCTTATCTCCCCCGGGCTGAATTCCCTGGATGAAGACGTATACACGCTGAGGCTGCCGATGGCCTTTTCCTTGACTATCAGGGGCACGCACAGCATTGAAGTAATGCCCTCGTTTTTCGCGTATTTTGCGTACCTGTATTTCGGGTCCTTCCTGACATCGCAGCTGAAATACGGCTTCCTGTTCTCAACTACCCATCCCGCTATGCTGTCCCCTACTTTTACGCTGCCTTTTCCCTGGTAATCCTTGCTCAGCCCGTAAGAAGCTGCCATGCTCAGCACTCCGTCTGAATCTATCAGCCTCACGGCGCAGATCTTGACTTTCATCAGGCGGGACGCTATGAATATAACAAGGTCCAGTATCCTGGGCAGATCGAACGTGGAAACAATGATCTCGCTGACCCTTTCAAGGGCTGACTGCGTCCTGATGAGCCTTTTACGGTCCTTTACGCAGGAAACAAGCAGGCCCGAGAGCTCCGCATTGACCATCCTCACGTCACCGTTGAGCCAGGGCACCAGTTTTCTATACCACCCGTTAGACAGGTCCAGTATCGTCATGCCCTTCATTTTACGGAAAAAAACTGCGGGATCCGAAGTAGTGAAAACACTGGATTTTTTGGCTATTTTTGTCAGGGGGGATGACTCCTCATTGTCCAGCACGCCGTTTATCTTTATATCTCCGATACCAAGGAAGGTTTCAAGCAGGTCTATGGCGCCTTCTCCCCCGACTATCCCTACTTCTTTTTGTAACCTCATATAACCTCTTTTTTCCCGTGATGCTCTTTGCGGGAAATCAGCACAGTGAATTTTATATTACATTTTTTCTTTCGGGCTTATTCCCATAAGCCCAAACGAACCTGCCAGCACTGTCTGGATAGCTTTTACCAGCGTCAGCCTTGCAAGCGTAAGATCACGGTCATCGCTTATTACCCTGTGGTCGGTGTAAAATCTGTGAAAGAGCCCGGCGATCTCCTGCGCATATACGGTCAGGCCGTGTGGTTCCCTTGAAACAGCCATTTCAGCTATCTCGTCCGGGAAGAACGCCAGCCTTTTCATTATCTGAATTTCTATATCGTCTTTAAGCAGTTCCAAATTTGCATTTTGCAATTTGTCCGAATGGATCCCTTTGGGGCATTTTGCAATTTGCAATTCTTTATTGGATGCTTCATTAAAAATGCTGCATATCCTGGCATGCGCGTACTGGACGTAGTATACCGGGCTCTCCATCGACTGCTCTTTGGCAAGCTCAAGGTCAAAGTTGAGGTGGCTTGAGGATTTCCGCATCAGGAAAAAGAAGCGTATTGTTTCGCTGCCTACTTCCTCCATTACCTCACGCAGGGTTATGAACTCCCCCCTGCGGGTGGACATGCGGACCGGGCTTCCCTTCCTCGAAAGGCTTACAAGCTGGTAAAGGATTATTTCCAGTTTCGACGGGTCATAGCCCAGCGCGCTTACGGCGTTCCTGACCCTCTGGACGTGCCCGTGGTGGTCCTGGCCCCATATGTCAATTATTGCGTCAAAATTGCGGTTGTATTTATCGCTATGGTAAGCGATGTCGGACGCGAAATACGTGGGGGTCCCGGTGCTGCGCACAAGCACGTTTTCCCTGTCTTCCTGGCCTTCTTCCGCGCCCTTGTCCTGCCGAAGGTTGAACCACAGGGCTCCGTCCTTCAGGGAAGTAAAACCTTTTTCTTTAAGGGTATCTATGGCTTTCGCCACTTTCCCGGTGCTGTATAGGGATGATTCTGTAACCCAGCTGTCAAAGACAACGCCGAAATCGGAAAGGTCTTTTTTTATGCACTCAAGTATCTGTTCGACCGCAAAACCGGAAAAGAAATCCGGGGGTTTTTCAAGGCATCCGCTGCCGTGCTTTTCCTTCAGCCTGCCTGCTATGTCCTTCAGGTATTCTCCCTCGTAGCCGTTCTCCACTATTGCGGGCGCAAGGCCGCAGAGCTCACAATACCTTGCTTTCAGGGATTTCCCCAGTATGTCGATCTGGGTACCGACATCGTTTACGTAATATTCCTTTACCGTTTCATAACCTGATTTTTTCAGGATGTTGCCCAGCGCATCCCCTACCACAGCGCCCCTTGCGTGGCCAATATGGATCGGCCCGGTGGGACCGACGCTTGCAAACTCAACCTGTATCTTTTTGCCTTTCCCGGAATCGGAAGAACCGTAACCGCCGCCTTCGGAAACTATTTCAAGCAGGTTCTGCCTTAAATATGATTCATCTATGAAGAAATTCAGGAAGCCGCGGCCCGCTATCTCTTTTTTTTTGATGAATTTTACGCTTCCCCCGTCTCCCGTCTCAAGACAATCAAGTATAACACCCGCAATTTCCTCAGGCTGCCTGCCTGTTTGCTTCGCAAGGTTGAAGGAAACAGAGGAACACAGGTCTCCGTGCTCCCTGTTTTTCGGCACTTCGATTGTCAAAGAAGGCAATTTGTCTATTTTAAGTGAACCGGACGCTATAGCCTTTCCGACAGCCGACTGGATCATCCGGCTCAGTTTTTTCTTCAGCAATATGACCTCTCTGGATTTACAGCCCTATTTCTGCTCCGGCGGTGCGGCGGGAGATTCATCCGCGGGCTCCTCTTTTTTCTCTCCCTTTCCCAAACTCAGCAGCCAGGTTACGAGGATCGCGCACAACACGCCTATAACCGCCTTACTGGACCTGACCCATTTCGTGGGCTCAAGGGAACTGACCAGAAGAACACCGAGCTGTGCCCCGAGAAGCGCCGTAAAGAAGTTGCCTCCCCTTGCGTCCCGGAAGACTTTCGATATTGACCCAACTATCAAAGCTATGACAACTGTTGCGACAAACCCATACCACTCCATGGCTGCTTTCACCTCCGTTCGTTTACTAAGCCGACGACCCGACTCGAACGGGTAACCCCCTCATTACGAATGAGGAGCTCTGGCCGGTTGAGCTACGTCGGCATTCATTTAGACAATTCTTTATTTCGAAACCAAGCTCTCGCCCTGACTTAACGTCTGGGCGGAAGCTACGTCGGCATGCATTATTGAATATATTGAAGATAATATCTTCAAAGACTCACAAATATATTATATATATTCTATCAAATAAACGGCAAAAAGTCAAGGATATACTGTAAAATATCAACTTTTCTGATTTTTTACCGGACCCCAGATCTTTCCTGTGTCAAACCCTATGCTTATCCTGTAGGCAAGAAAATAGGCAAGCGGATTGGAAATATTCGAAAAAACATCCATTAGCATATGGACGGCAAACCCGATGAATATGCCTTTCACCCACCATTCCTGCGCCGGCCCGAAGATCATAAACGCGGAGAAAACAAGAAGGGCTTCTAAGGAATGCAGGTAAACGGCAGCCTTTTTTAATATATTGTTATTGCACATACAATAGAACCTTTTTAGATCAAGGTTCAGGCCGGCTTCTCTGAAATAATCTGGAAAATGGTCCAGGTCTATAAAAACGCCTGTGATGAACAGGAGTATTGAAGCCGGGATGCTCCTGCTTAAAAAATAAACACCTGCGCCTGCTCCTGCGGACGCGGCAATATGGTATGCGGGTATTATAAGCCCCTCCAATCTAGTCTATAGACCATAGCGTACAAATCAATTTTTTTCAGTATTCCAGCGGTAATCTTTTTCTTTGCCGGTGTCACGATGTTACGAAGAACGACGCACGACGCACAAATCAAGGCAGAAGGCGCGCGGGGCTGATGCGTCCCCAGACCCGGTACTGGCAGAAACCCTCAGCGTACAAGGCGGCGCACTGTATCCCCCTGAACCGCGATATGCTTTTCATGAAGTCAACATAATCTATCTTGTCATGCTCAAGCAGCCATTTATACTGGGACTGGTGGCATAACAGCATTTTTTCCTTGGTCCCGATGAAATCTTTGATGTCAACGTATTCAGTGGGAATGAAATTCACGCCGCCTGCGTTTTCCATGAAAAACACCGGGGGTATCAGCTTGTGCGCGGGATACCCTGTTTCGTAATTTGGCAGGGTTGCGATAAAGCTCGCGTCTATCACTAACCTGGACGTGTTGGTGTGGTCGGTCATGTAATCATCCGGTGAATGGGTTATTACAAAATCTGGCCTTGCCATCCTTATCAGGTCGATGACCTTGCGCCTGGAATCATCGTCCACGAAAAGCTCCAGGTCCGGAAAAAAACCTCCGGCGATCTCAGCGCCGATTATTTTCGCGGAATTCTCCGCTTCCTTTTTTCTTGTTTTAGCCAGTTCTTCCGGCGGCACGTCAAAACCGCCCTTGTTGCCGTTGCACAGGTAAGACATGAATATTTCGTCGCCACGCTTTTTGCACTTCGCGAGTGTACCCGCGCACATAAGCTCTATATCGTCAGGATGCGCTCCTACAGCAAGGACTCTCATAAGCCCGCCTCTTTTTTGGCTTTTTCCAGGTATTCTTTCGCGCGCAGGATATCTCCTATCCTGTCTTCTCCGGCCTCGCGCTCTATTATCAGGGGCCCTTTGTAACCGACCTCGGCCAGCTTTTTAACGCACGCGCCCAGTTCAGCCTCGCCCTGGCCTATAGGCGCCTGCTCCCCTATCTTATCTTTTTCTTTCGGCCAGTACCCGTCCTTGGCATGGACGTTTATTATGTAGTCTTTCAGGATCTCTATGCCGGGAAGCGCTTTGCTCTTGCCGTAAAGCAGGAGGTTGGCGGTGTCGAAATTCACCCTTGCGTTCCTTCTGTCCATTTTCTTTATGAAATGCAGCAGCTCCTCTGGTTTTTCCTGGCCTGTCTCGAAGGAGAACATAAGGCCTCTTTCCGCGCAGTAGTCCACAACATCGCATACGGAATTATACATCATTTTGAATTCGGGCGTGTTCCCTTCCGGGGGTATGAAACCTACATGCGCCGCCATGATCCTGACGCCCAGCTCCGCCGTGAAATCAGCTATCTGTTTTGACAGTTCGACCCTTTCCCTGACCCTGTCTTTATTCAGGAACCCGACCGTCCTTATGACAGCGGGAACATCCGAATAATCCTCGCCTTCAAAACCCGCGAAAACGGTTGTTACCTCCATTTTCAGCGCCTTTATCTCACTCTTCAGCTTATTCCTCTTTGCAGGCTCCCCGCAGCTGTAATAGGCATCGGGTCCGAGCTGCACTACCCTGAAACCTATCTCCTTTGCCTTTTTAAGCGCCTCAACGGTATCCGCTATGCCCAGGTTGCACAGAAATACACCCACTTCCATCGGCTTCATTTTTCCCCCTAAATAACGATTACGGTGATATTAAAATAATCACTGTAATCTCTTTCCTAATCACTGTAATCAGTCTGTTGAAACGGCACGGCCGGTCTCGGCCGATTTCTTCTCAAACATTATTATTTCCAGCGAGTTGCGCGCGTCTTTGGCAGTAACCACCTTTAGCTTCTGGTTTGAATCAACACAGTCTATGAAATATTTTATCTCGTTGTAATAACCTCCCAGCACCGATATGTTCCCGCCCGCGTCTTCAGCTGCCATGGCCTCGACAGCCGGGTGCTCTACCCCGTCCGCGGTAAAAACAGCCAGGGTTTTTTCCTGCCTGCAGTCAAAATCCACGGTACCTTTCTCAAAAACCGCGGTGAACGTGGCGGTGAACGGATATTTTGGCCCCACATCCCATCCGCCTTCGGCAAAACCGACCCCCCTGTCCTTGAACCTGTAGCAGCTCCATATATGCGCCTGGGTTCCCACCGAACAGACAGAAACCGGCTTTCCGAAAATGTAACAAAGAAAATCCACGTCGTGTATGTGAAGGTCTATCAGGGCTCCCCCGCTTTTGCCCGGGTCGCTCATCCATTTCTGCCAGGACCACACCGGCTCGGCGCCCAGGCGCCTGCACGTCATGGAAATAAGCCTGCCGAGGGAATTTGAATCCTTTATCTCCTTCAGCTTCATGTATTCCGGCCAGAACCTTAAAACCTGCGCGACCATGAACTTGACCTTTGCCTTTGCGCAGGCGCCGATCATTGCATCCGCCTCTTTCA